>Ga0247610_10001259_pt1 | contig 31762 bp, 17 predicted proteins | sample 174DNAGHGhighgp2_FD_193483 | JGI IMG/M metagenome (GOLD analysis project Ga0247610, IMG submission 193483) | Sheep rumen microbial communities from Palmerston North, Manawatu-Wanganui, New Zealand - 1742 DNA GHGhigh gp2 | ecosystem: Host-associated > Mammals > Digestive system > Stomach > Rumen...
ACTTTTGCTTTGCCTTCTTGGATAGACATAAATGAAACTGAAATTCAAGCTTGTCGTACTGCTGAAGTTGAATCTGATATGTATGCAGGTATGAGAGTTAATATGAAACTTAGCGATAATTGGAATACTATTGATTGGTATTTATATGCTCTTTCTACCTGTGCTCTCGCTTATAAGAAACTTATTCAACTTGGTTGGAAACCTCAACAAGCTAGAGAAGTTCTTCCTCTTGCAACTAAAACTCAGTTGATTCATACTGCTTTTGTAGATGATTGGAAACATTTCTTTGCTCTTAGAGCTGATGGTGTATCAGGTCCTCCTCATCCTAATGCTGCTCTTATAGCTAAACATTTGAAAGAAGAATTTATTAAACATGGTTATATTACATTATGATTGCTTTTGATACATGTAAAGATTATAAATGTTTATCTTTATTTCCATATATTCATATAGATTGGAGTGAAGATTCTAAAGAACGTGGAGTTAAAACTTGTATTTCTATAGGTTGGTTATTTTGGGAACTTTATATTGATTTTGTATGAATTGGTATATTATTACAACTTGCCCAAATTATGCTATTAGTGAAGATGGTCAGTCAGTTAAAAATATAACTACTGACCAACTTCTTAATCATAATGTTGCTCCTTATGCTAAAGATGGTTTAAGAAGAGTAACGCTTAGACATAAAGCTGTTTATCATAACAAAGTTAGGTCTGCTCCTAAAGTTTATACTGTTGAATCTCTTAAAGAATTTATTAAAGAAGAAAATAAATTATGACACATTGTTATATTTTTGATTATGTTAATGCTAAAATATATCATACTACTGTTCCAGATGACGTAGAAGATATAGACTCTTATGTTGCTGATAAACTTAATATAAAAATTAGCAATATTTATACTATGTGCAGTGATGAAGAACTAGAAATAGAAGAACTTTAATTTGTTTTAATATGAGTCAAGATTTTAAATGTGCTATTGGACTTCATAAATATGAAGTTCTTGAAAAGAAGGATATTAAAAATCCTTATGGTGCTATAGTCGGAATGACTATTATCTCTCGTTGTACCAATTGTGGTAAGATTAAAGAAACTACTGTTTATACTGATAATAATTATAGAAGATGATTTGGATGGCTATTAGTGTATTTTTTAGTACACTACTTATTTGTTTTACTATTGTTTTACTACATCTTTCTGATAGAGCTTATTTAAATGCTATAGGCTGTCTTGAAGATTTGTGTGATACTCTTAATGAGAAATTTCCTGGTTCCAATTTAACCATAGTTTCTTCTAAAGGGGAGGTAAAAGTTAAAGGAGAGCTTAAATATCTTATTAAACACGATAACTAGTTATGAATATTTGGCAAATACAACAAGACCTTCTAGATATATTTAACGAACTAGAAGAAAATGGTGGAGAATTAACTCCTGAACTTGAAGAAAAACTTGCTGTTACTCAAGAAGATTTCAAAAACAAAGTTAAGTCTTATGGAGAAGTTATCAAAAGCCTCAAAGGAGAAATTGATATTATCGATAAAGAAACTGCTCGTCTCAAAGAACTTAAAGATGCCAAAAACAAAGTTATTGAAAGACTTTCGAAAGTAATTGCTGAAGCTATCACTAAGTTTGGTGATGAAACTAAGTCTGGTGGTAAATTCTTAGACTATGGTACAGGTAAGATTAGTGTTAGAAATACTACAAAAGTTGAAGTTGATACTGAGAGAACTGACGCTATTTGTAAATCTATGTTTAATTATTTTAACGCTCTTGCTTACACTAGAGAACTTTCTCATGTCTCTGAATTAGATGAGCAAGAAGTTAGAGAAGCTATTAAAAACTCTGATGGAGGAATAGAATTTAGTGCTGATGAACTTTATAACATTCCTGCTACTCTTACGTTTGATGTAAATCTCAAAGACTTACTTGCTAATAACGGTATTGACTTTATGCAAAAGTTCTTCGGATTTATAACAAATTATAAAGTTAAATCAAATGTTAGCAAAACTGCTATGAAAGATGTTTTACTTGAAGGTAATACAGATTTAAGTAGTATTGCTCACATAGAACAAAATCAAAGTATTACAATAAAATGATAATTAACGATGATGTTCAGGAAATACTTAAAGGTAAGCCTGGAGATGAGTTAGTAGTTGCTAGTAAGCATCAATATTATAATGGTGCTCCTGTTGATGAACATGGAAATCTACAACTTTATAAAAAGGTTGTAGATGTTGTTAGAGATGGTAATAAAATTGTTGTTTTAACAGAATAAACTATGGCTAAAAAGTTTGATGTTTATGGACTTCCTTGGGGTGGTAAAATGGGTAAAGATGTTACTGATTGTAAAACCTCAGAAGAAGTTATTAAGAAAGCTGGTTTAGACTTTATGGTAGATAAGTGTGAACTTGTTGCTAAGATGCCTTTTAACATTCATGGAGATAACTCTGTTAATGAAACTATGGGTGACTTTGCTCACGAAGGTAACATTTATCGTCCTTGTCCTAATGCTTATGGCACATATCGTGTTGATAAGAACATTCCTCTTGGTATTGTTAAATCTAAGTATGAAGTTGTTCAAAATATAGATGCATTTAATTTTATAGACAATGCTATTGGAGAAGGCAAAGCTCTATTCCAAAGTGCTGGATGTTTTGGATATGGACACAAAGTGTTTATCACTGCTAAACTTCCTATTTCTACTACAGTTGGAGGAGACCCGATTGATAATTATCTTGTGTTCAGTACATCTCATGATGGTAGTGGTAGCATTGATGTGCTATTTACTCCTGTAAGAGTTTGGTGTCTTAATATGCTTAATGCTGGACTTGATGAAGCCACAGCACATATTCGTATTAGACATACAAAGACTGCACAAGATAGACTTGACTTTGGTGCTGAAATGCTTCGTACTGCAATAGACTATGCTAAGAGTTCTCAACTTCTTTATGAAAGTCTTCTTACTATTAAGATGACTGATGACCAAGTTAGAGATTATATCGCTCGCTTACAACTTACTAAAGCTGAATATGAAGCTGTTGTTGAGTACAACCATGAAAATGGCATTCGCAAAGTATTTGAAAGAGATTGGCTTGCTATGCAGAAGACTAATATTAGTACTCGAAAAGCTAACATTCTTAATATTATGTTTGATTATTATAAAAATGGAGTCGCTCAAGAACATATTATCGGTAACGCTTGGGGTGCTTATAATGCCATCACTGGCTATTATAGCAATGTTAAGAAACAAGAAGGTGAAAAGCGTATGGATAATCTTATCTTTGGTGGAGATAGACTTGCTACAAGTAAAGCTCTTAATTTGGTTATAGACTATAAAGCTGCATAGTATGGTAGATGAAGTTCTTAAAAGCTATAAACGTTGGATTACTCAAACTGCTAGAGAATTTAGAGTTAAAGATGATGAAATTGAAGCTATTCTTAGAATTCATCTAGATTTGACTAAATAGAAATACATATTCTTTTCTACGGTGGTGCTAGTATTACTGATGATGCTTATAGCTCCCCCGTAGAAGAAATGTATGATAACATAATTTAACAGTAGTTATTTTGCAGTTTAAAATATTATTATTATATTTGCAGTAATTATTTGTCAAATTAAAATGGCACATCCTAAAAGTAATTATTATGTTAGAAGTAAAGTTTAAGAAATTAGTTCCTGAAGCTAAGATTCCAGTTTATGCTAAACCTGGAGATGCAGGACTTGATTTAATTGCTACTAGTAAGCATTGGTCTGATGATTTTCAGTGTTGGATTTATGGTACTGGTCTTGCAGTAGAAATTCCTGAAGGTTATGTTGGTCTTATTTTCCCACGTAGTTCTGTTCGTAAGTATTGTCTTTCTCTTACAAATTGTGTAGGTGTAATTGACAGTGGTTATCGTGGTGAAATTATGTGTACTTTCAGACCTCAGAGTAAAGGTACTACTGAAGTGTATAATAAAGGTGATAAGGTTTGCCAACTTATTATTATGCCTTATCCTCAAGTTGCTCCTGTTGAAGCAGCTGAACTTAGTAAGACTGAACGTGGTGAAGGTGGACATGGTTCTACTGGGGCTTAACATATAAATTTTAAAACATTTAAAATTATGAACGATTACATTAAAACACTTATTGAAGCTAATAGAGATGCTGTTGATAACGTAGCAGTTCTTGAAGGCGTTGTTAAAGATTATCCTGTTACCGATGAAAAGTCAAAGACTAACTTTGGTAATCTTTGTATTCTTTTGAATGGATATCGTAATGTAGCTAAGGCTACAGATTGTCTTCTGATTAATGAGAATGTTCTCAAAGACGAGAAAGGTAATTATTACCAGAAGATTGAAGAAGAGAAAGAAATTCCTGAAGAAGGTAAATCTGCTAATAAGTAAAAGTTATGAATAAGATAACATTGATTACATCTGAAGGCTGCTTAGGTTGTCAAGTTATGAAGAACTCTATAACTGCTGCTCTTCTTAAAACTAATATAGACATTGAAGTTGAAACTATAGATATTAAGGATGTAGATAAAAAGTTGATTAAAAGATTTAACATTACTGATACTCCTTGTACTATATTTTATAAAGACGATAAATATCTTTTTAAAAAGATTGGTAGTGTTCCTTCTGTAGTAGTTGTTCAGTGGATTAATGTTCATTATAAATAGCTCTTTTCTTGGCTACTTTTGAATAAATCTTGATGTGGGTGTCAGCAATACGGCTGGCACCCTTAATTTTATTAATGATATGAATACAAATAAATATATTCTTTGGTGTTCTGCTTGTATTGTAATTTGTATTGGAATTATGACAATAATTCTAGATGTAGATATACACAGAAACAATACTAGCTCCCCTGTAGAAGAAATGTATCATAGACAACTAGTTGTTACTCTAGACTCTATTCTTGATGCTAAATTTGGTGCTGGTTGTTGTGAAGAAGATATAGATACTGTTAGTGCTAATACTTTTCATACCCATTTTAGTGGTATGATTTCTCCTATGGACTGATATAAAATCCTTTATTTGCCTATTTCCTTAGCCTACATTAAGTTTATATATGAAAGGTGGACAACATATAAGGTACTAAATAAAGCCTTTTATACTCAATTTCAAAATATGCAGTTTATTTAATTTGTTTTAGTATTAGCATATTAAATGCTCCCAAGTTGCTCGTGAGAGTAGCTTGGGAGCTCTTTTTTTTAACGGCTTTAGCACGTTTGTCGTCTTATCTAAAACCAAAGATTCTATTTATACGTTCTGCCTCAGCATCTGTATCAATAAATCCAATAACGTTCTTACCTGCTTTATAAGCTTTGTTGTTATCATTAATATCTATAAATGAACTTCTAATACCTCTCCAAACAGGAATGTTACGCTGAATGTAAACACTAAGTTTATTTTTACCAGCATTAACACCACTTTCGTAGACTGGACTGAAATCATCACCTCCAATCATACATTGAGTCAAGAAAGATAATGTATTTGCAACATCATCAACTCCTTGGAACATAGCAGCTGGAGTTCTAAATGTCTTACGAGCTTCTTGAGGAAGAACCCAAGGCATATACTGAGAAGATTCACTAGCAAGTCTATCTGTTTGATAGAACATGAAGTTATACCACCACTTATCTCTATCGTCATCACTACCAGTAGTAATTGTTTTAAGAGCAATGCAAGCAAATAGAGCACTAGCCATAGCTTGGAAGTCAGCAAGAGCTCTTCTTATGTTAGCTTTATCATAATCAGGAAGAGTATTATAAGCAATCTTATAATGGAAAGCAAAGTCTAAGAAGTCTTTAATAACATTTTGTACTGCTATGCCTGCTTCAACTTCTTCATCTGTTAAATCGAGAACATTTTGATGTTTCTTAAATGGGATAGATAAGAATCTCATAAGAGAATTATAAGAACCTATTTCAACAGAACCTCTGACTTCATTAAAGTAACCTTTACTACGATAACGTTTAGATAAACCAATAGGAATATGTTTACGATATTGCATCATAACACCACCAAACCAGTTGTTTTCAACTTTAGCACGACCTAATTTATCATAAGCACCGTGAATCTTTTTATTAACAGCAATTACACGTCCTTTAAAGTTTGCAATAAGCTGAACAGCATCTGTTACATTTCTACCTTCAGGTTTAACATCAATTGATTTTAGTAGACTACCTTCAACTAATGCCCAACGACCATCACTTCCTATAGTAAGTTGAGAACGCATTGTAGGATGTTCAACATCATTATAGAATTCTTCTTCTGCTTCTTCTTTAAGACGTTCTGTAATTTCATTAAATTTAGATTGTTGCTCCCAATTCATAGTAGCTCTAACAAATTCAGTAACGTAATCTCTTTGGAACCAAGCATATTCTTTATGTTTATTAGCATCTGCACGCATCTTAGCTACAAAGTCTTCATACATTTTATAAGTAACTTTAATGCTACGTTTATTAGTATTTACTTCTACGGGGGTGCTTTCAAGAAGTTCTTTTAAAGCAGCTTCACGTTTACCTTGAGTATATTCAAAAAGATTTTTATAAATATACTTAGGTTGGTTAAACTCAGCAGCTCTAGGATTAACAAAAAGTCTATGACTTCTAAGCATTGATAAAAGAGCTCTATTTTGAAGAGCGTGTTCACCAGCAGATTGAGTACTATAAGCATATTTTTTAATCTTTTCTCTTACAGCATTAAGATCTGTTTCTAGATGTCCAACTCCATTATGCTCATCATAGTCAACACAGTCAAATAGTTTTATAATTGCACCAGTTTCGCTACTAGATATATCACTATCTGAATGAGCCATATAGTCAATAATATGAGAATTATATTCGTGCCATGCAGCTATAGATTCTTTCTCATTCCAAAATTCTCTAGCATGAGATTCAGAATGGATAGAAGCTTCACCATATACAACATTAGCAACGCCACCTTTGAAGTTAAGCATCATAAATTTAGCACTAGTCACAGATTGAAGTATATTCATCCAACGAGTAAGACTACCATAAGGAGTTTTCCATTCATCGAAAACATATCTCTTAATAATAGTGTCAAATTGTTCGACCATATATTGGTCTATTTTTTTAACGTATTCAGCACTTTCTCGTTCTGAAGCTCTACTATCAGTAACAAAATCTCCAGCAATGCCATATTGTTGCATATATGTACCATATTCGTGAAGAAGTTCAGAAGTTATAAAGAACATATATTTACTATGTTGAATAGCATTATATTGATTTGCCTTGACTATGAAATCTTGTATTACTGTTTCATAATCTTTATCAATCATAGCTTTATGTATATCTTCATTTATCTTTTTCACTTCTGCTTCTCTTTCGTCAAACTTCTTCTTAGCCTTTAAATAAGATACTTCATCAGGGAAGTTTTCCCTATAAGGTCTAGGATTCTCATTTACTACAGAGTCAGCATTCTTAAGAAGAGTTGTTAAAGGCATAGCTCTAACTCTATCAGAAGCATAACTTACATCATGAAGAGGAACACCATTTCCTGTTTCGTTATCAACCCAGCCAACAAGATTAGCTAAAGCTTTTCCCACACCTAGCATATCAGCTGCTTTAGAAGCAGGTCTATTAGGAGCCCAGCCTTTATTAACAAATTGTCTATTTTCAGAACTTTGTTTATTCAGAACTAAATCGTAAACAGTCTTTTGCATATATTCTGAAAGTTCTTTTTCAAATTCATTTCTTGTATCTGGATTATCATACTCTGGATTAGAACCAACTTTATAATTTTCTTCTATACCACCATCAGGATTATAGTTTTCATTTCTGAAATCTCTATCCTCATCATATCTTTTAACTTCTTCTAAGTCTTCAATATCTACAACTTTTTCATATCTACCAATACTACCTTGACCAGCTCTTACTTGTCTAGACTGTTGAGGATAAAGAGGAACCCAATCATGTACCATATTAGAACTAGCATCTGTGTTTATACCTGTATGCATCCAAATAGCTATAGGTTCAAATCTCCTAGAATAAGGATTATAAACATGATTATCAAGATACCATTTTCTAAAGTAACCTCTTTCAGTTTTATCTCTAAGAAGAGCTTCTTCTCTAGCTTGAGAATAATACTTGGTAGGTTCACTATGAGTGTACTTTTTTAAAGTTGCTCTAGCTTCAGTCTTTTTAACATCTACATATTTCTTATATTCTGCACTATCAGGAGCGTGCTTAATAGTAAATGTAGTATAAAGATATCTATTAGCTTCTTTTTCAGATTGAGAATGACTAGTAAGTAATCTGCGAAGAAGAGCTTGAGCTCTACCTTTATAAAGACTATTAGCTACTGTTAAATCAGACTTCAACCTTGTTTCATTTACAATAGTATGACAATGTTCCTTTATAAATTCTTTAGCATCATCTGACTTCTTATTTTTAATAGGTATATTATCAAGAACACCGTATAAATTATCAAGAGATTCTAAAAATCCTATAAGACCTTCTTCATCATCTTTATAATCTTTTACTAATTCTGCCCAATCTATAAATCTAGAAACACCTGCACTAGTACCTATTTCAGTATAATATGGAGCAAGAAGGTTGTTAATTTTATCTATAGTTTCTCTCCATAGTTTATTGTCTGTGCTTCCTTCTTTTGTTTCACCACCAGTTATACCTTTCCAATATTCTTCGCTATAAACTAAATCATCAGTTAATGCTACATTTATAAGACGCCTATCTGATAAATAATTTTCTTTGTTACTTCCATAATTTGCAATCTGAGCTTCTCTTACAATTCTTACATTATCTGCATTTTTAGAAATCTCGATACCATTAGGGTCATTATTTTCGTCTCTAGCACCTTTTTTATATAGAATATTTTTATAACTAGGTCCAAAACCTTCTTTTCCTTCAGAAAGAATATCAATAGCACTATAATATTCAGAAAGCCAAGAACTATCTCCAGTTTCAACCCATCTTCTTTGAGCATTTCTACGCATCCATCTCTTAGCTTTTTGATATTTTTCATTTCTAGCTAATATATAAGCAGGAGTAGTAGGAACGCCATTAAATGGTTGTTCAGCTTCACGAATAATGGCAAGATTTTCTTCTACTTGTTGTCTAAAGGCGAACTTAGGAACATAATCAAAGTATTTATTTTCAAGATCAGACATTGTTTTAGTAAAATCACTAAGTTTATTAGAAGCATTTTTATCATTCCATGCTCTACGAATCATTTCTTCTGCATCGTCACTTGTATCATAATATTCATCTTTAGATATAGTTTCTAAAGTAGAAGAATCTACTATAGTTGGAGTTTTAAGATCTGCAATTTTATTTTTAATATCGTCTATTTCTTTATCAATAGCTTCATTTTCTATATCACCGCTTACTTTATTTCTTAAATCATTACGTTTTCTTCTTAAGATTTCATATATAGCATAAATATATTTAGTATCATCATGGTCTATCATTTCTCTAATAATATAATTCTTAGAGTCATAATATCCAAGATCTCCTTCACCAACAAATTTATTATTAGGCTTATTAAAAGCTTCTTGTTCTACATGTTTAGCTAACCATTCATCCCATTCAAGTTGTCTACGTTGATAATCTAAGAAAGCTTTTACACTTTCAACAGATAAATCACCATGAACTTTAGCCATTTCAGCCCAATGAAGTTTAGCGTCATCTTTAGCTCGTATAAGTTTTTGCTTATCTTCTACAAACTTGTCATTATAAGTTCTCTTAAATCTACCAAGATCGTCAAAGATATTGTTATTATCTATAGTAACACCTTTTTCTCTTGCTCTCTTACGTATATCATCACAATGCGCTACAAATTCTTGTATATCTCTACGAGCTTGAATTTCTCTAGCACGCATATGGTCTGTAATACGTTTCATCATAACTTGCACAAGAGGGTTAGGAGCTTCACCTATATCATTAAAGAGAGCATTAAGACGATTTTGCTTATACATACCATTAAGAACTCCTATAGCACCTGCTCTAATTTCAGGGTTATCAGAAAGTTTATCGAGAACTTGATTAACATAATTCTCTTTAGCCTTCTTAACTATTGGTAATTTTGCAAGTCTACCCATAGTCTTTTTAATTTCTTCTAAGTATGGACGAAGATATTCTTCTTCTGCTTCAACATCAAGAGTTCTAAACAAATCAAATTTAGATTCTATAGCACCTGGGTCTAGTACAGCCTTAAGATACTTTTCTTCCATAGCGTCATCTGTCTTAGCTTTGGCTATAGACTCAGCATCAGTAATGCTATAATATTCTCCAGTAAAGTTGCCATCAGCATCTTTCTTTTCCATAAAGTTAGTAAGATGCTTTTCTACATCTTCTACCGCTTTGGTAAGAGCTTTTGCAGCAGGAATAATAATATCATCAATATGTTGCTCTACAATGTTATATTTAGATGTAATCTTATTACTTCTAAAACTTTGTTGAAGCTTTTCAATATCTTCATTTCCTGTAACAAATCCCATATAATTTACACCAGATACAATCTGAGATGCAGCCTTTACAATAGGATTAACATTTTCAGAAGTACTAGCAGCTACAGTACTAAATTGAACTCTATTTCTACCAGATTCTTTAAATTCTTTAGTTCCATCAGGAACAGAATGAAGTTCTGTAAGTTTATAAAGTCTACCGAAATCCTTACTAATAAGATTAAAACTAATTCTTTCTTCTAAGAACTTAAGTGCATCAAGTTGTTCTTGGTCAAGTTTACTTCTATCCTTTCTAGGATTAGCATAATAGTCGTATATTCCAGTAATATCTACATGAGATATATTAAATGGACGTTTATCACCTATTTGTGTTTTACCATCAATTTTAGTATAAATAGGAATATTATAGTTAGTAGCTTTTCCTCTATTCATATGATAATTCATATTAATATTAAGGAAGAAACCATAACCTTTAGTACTATCGTTAGCTATTTCCGTAGCAACATCTTTTAAAGTATTACCAAGAACTGTATTGCTATATATAGGAGCTCCTTCTGAACTATTTTCATCTTTTTTAAGTTCGTTATAAGAACGTCCTTCATAAGCTTTAACATTTCTTTTCTCTATCATATCATGTAGTGCAAAACTACTAATAGGTGCAGATTTATCTGCAACACTATCCATATAATCTCTAAGTAAATCAAGATAGTAGTTCCACCCATTTACAGCAGCAGGATACCTATTATTATTTTCGTTAGCACTCCATACACCAGTTTCATTGCGTTCAAGATCATTAAGAGGATAAAGAACTATAGTATTGTCATTAAATCTATGAATCTTATAAAGAGTTATCTCATCACCAAACTTAAGTCTAACATACTGATTATAAGGTTTAGTATTAGATTCATTCATAATAGCATATTGATAAGCCAATTCTGCTTTATCTGAAGGAATAAGTATTATACCTTTATCAGTCTTAGTAAGTTCAAATCCATTCTTAGTCTTTTTTACTCTCTTTGTTGCAACTTGTCTAAGATTTCTATTACTTCTAATATAATTCTCAAGTAATTCATCATCTAAAGTATCATTTATAATACTAATCATTTCATTCATATCTGATACAATAGATGTTCCATATCTGAGATTATTATTAAGAAGTATAGTATTAGGAATTATCTTAGAGATACCATTTCTAGTAAATCTATAACCATCTACAACAAAAGCATATTTAATCATATCTATTGCAGTAAGAGCAATAAGAGGATTTTTACTATTGAACGCCCGTAGAAAGAGATTACGAATATAATCTATGTCTGCACTAGATTCTTTAAAACTTACAAGTTGAGCACCAGCTCTAGCACTTCTTGTATTGATAGTGGTTTCAAGTCTAGTATCAACATAATCAAATACACTCTCTCCTTTAAATCTATTTCTTATAAATTCTATCTTTTGCGCAGGAGAAAGTTTAATGAAAAGTTTAATCTCATCATTTGTAGGTTTATTGAAATCTGCTACAGTTACTTTAGTGTTAGGAGGAAGATTTGCAAGTTCTTCTTCAAGACTTTGTACAGTATATTCTATACTATGTCCATATCCATAAACTCTTGCAAACTCTCTTGTGTTCTGATTCTGAACATCACCTACTTTATAGTTATAACCATTTTCATCATCCCAATTAAGAGTAGTGTTAATAAAGCCACAAGACTTATATAAAGCACCTATAACATAACTACGTAAGTCTTTATAAGTAGCTTCATCAAGCATGTTATTGCCAGTAAAACCTCTTTCTATTTTATAAATAAACTTTCTAAATGCAGGAGTTTGAGTTGGGAAAAAGTTTCTATTAACTATAACACTTGCAGCAGTTCCGTACTTAAGATGAGCACACAAAGAAGGATATTTACTATTAGCTACGTTACTATTGTCTGACACAAAACTTTCAATAGCACTATCTATAGCTATAGCATTACCTTTATATATACCAGGATAAATAGCTTCTAATATATCAACACCGTCTACACTTAATACAGAGTTATTAACAGGTCCTTCTTTAGTTGGAACATATTGTCTATCTATATATCTTAAAATAGTCCTAAATGTTTTTTCTGCATCAAAAATACTTTGTTTAGCACCAAACTTATCAGGATTAATAACTTGCTGAATAGTTCCAATATTAGATACTAATGCATTAAGTTTACCAAATTGAAGAACATTTACAAGGTCATATAGAGCAAGAACTTGTTCTTTAGTAAACTTCTCGTTTACATATTTAATAATAAACTCTCCCTCGTTAAGAAGTCTATCGTGGAGCATCTTTTGGTCTATAGGAGGAAGTATATTATCAGCATAATCTGTAGACAAAGTTATATCTCCAAACATTTCCTTTATTAAATCTTTATATTGATTTTCAACAACGGCTAAGAAACCATCTACAGGCTGATATTTATTAAGAGCTTTACCACCAGGTTTAACAAGTAGCTTATTACAATATTCTCTAAGGGCGTTGTGTAAATACATTACACTATTGTCATCAGCATATATAGAGTTACTTTCGTTATAATACTTGTTAATAGTAGAAACAGCAGGCTGCATAATGAAACCTACAGCAGTCATATAGTTACTTCCAACATCAACTAAAGTTTTATACACGCCAAAAGTAAATTTATTAACGTTAGGAACAGGTCCAGATTTCATAGCATCAAGAATATGAGCAGTAGTTTCAGAACTATAAATTGTTATATACTCGTTATCTATGTTTTTATTATTGTTAGACCAACCTAATTTATTATGATTAATTGTAACGACTCTTCCATCTACATAAACATTAACAGCGCCAAAAGTATTTTTTATATGCTCTAATTTATCGTCAAACTCTTTCTTAGACAGAGAACTATAATCATACTTAATATGTATAGCATGATGGTCATTTATAGTAGGTCTTACAGTATTGCAAACAGAACATAATGTATCTCGTGCTACACTAAAACCTTTAAGAGCATAACCTTGCATAGCATCTTCTTGTTGTTCTGCTTCATCTAAGAAATTATAAGGACTTCTAGATTTACGTTTTGTAACAACGGTTTTGTTACGAAGTAAATCTACAGCACCATCTTTACCATTTACAATCTTATCGAAGTTAGAACGAGCAAGATTTTCTTCAAGAGATAAAGGACTCTTCATAATAGCAAGCATACAACGAACAATTTCGTTATCTCTAGCTTGTTTTGTATTAGCCGCAATAACGTCGTCATTAGCGTCTTTTACAAAATCTTCCAAAGATTTAAGTCCATAGATTTCAGCAGCTTCTTTATAAAGATTTAACTTATTCTCGTGATACTTATCTAAAGCAGTTTTTATTTTTTTACTCTTTATACCACTGTAGTCATAATTATCATTGTCTTCTGTAATATTATCGACTATAGCGTCAAGAGCAGCACCATATTGTTTTAATGCTTCTATATCTTCATTTGTAAGACTATTAGCAATAGCTTGTAAATCACCTTCTTTATTGTCTAATTCTGCTACATCATTTCTTATTAAAGAACCTATATACCTAGCTTCAACATAAAGAGCATTAAGATATTGTTCTTTAGTCTTTTTGCCTTTACCTATAACAGCAGAATGAATAGTCTTAATAAGTTCCTTAACATTTTCAGGAAGTTCTTCATAAGCTTCTTGCTCTACATCTTGTAAAGGTTGTCTCTTTTCTCTAATTAAGGCTTTAATCTCTTTCTTAGTACTTTCCTTAGCTTCTGATTTAATAGCATCAAACTCTTCAGGTGTCATACTCATAAGTCTTCCACCAAGAGCTTTATCTACATATTTAAACCAACTCTTTTCATTAAACTCATCAGTAAATTCTATCTTTCTTACTTCTCCAGAAGGTAAAGTATAAGCTTTAAATTGAATACCATAAACAGAGTCAATATCCATATCAGAACCTGTCTGAGGAACCCATTCATCAGGAACAACAATAGTAGAACCACATCCATCAGGTAAGAATCTAGCAAGTTTCATAACTGCTATAGATTGTTTACCTTCAGTAGGAATACGATAACCAATAAATTCATCAAGACCTTTAACTTCAAGCTCGGTTATAATTTCTTTATCAGTCATATTTTTATAATGGTCAGAATTTTTATCAATTCCGAACGCAGCATAAGGCAAAGCTACTTCAACATAAGCTTCAGTTCTAACTTCATATTTAGCTTTTTCTTCTTTAGAAAGTTCATTATATTGTTCTTCTGTTATACGCTCCCCCGTAGAAGAAATGTAATATGCTGGATGATACTTTAAAGTTTTATCTTTACCAATTCTTTTCTTAGTACCAAGTAAACTAAAACCAATATTTGTAATCTGAGCAGCATGGAAACCTGCAAGAGTTTGTCTTGTAACATTTCTGTTAATTACAGCTTGAGTAATACTTTCAAGTTTATTAATCATTATACCAAAATAGTTTGGCATAACTGTATTACCAGTACTATATGGATCTTCTGTAAGAGTTACATAGTCTAAAGTGTTATCATCTACTCCTACTCTTGAAAGTTCTTCTTTTAATCTTTTATTAATTTTAGAATAATCAAGCTGAGCAAATTTAGATGGATCGCTAGTATCAATATTTCCATTTTCATCAAGAGGTACATTAAATTCTTTCATAAGAGATATAAAACTCTCTTTAATATTTGTTGTAAGAACTTTAAAGTATCTCTGCTTTGTTTCATAAAGAGGATGACCTTCAGGAATATTATCAATAATCTTCTTTGCTATTTGTATAGCAAGTTTATTAGTAACATTTAAATGTTGAGGAGTTCTTTGCTGCTCATATAGATAGTTGTAAGAGTAAGGTTGAATAGCCTTACTAACAAGTTTCATAAACTTAGTTTTTTCTTTATTTCCTCTAGGTTCTGCAGCTAAAGCAACATCTCTTTTCAAAGAACCAGTATCTTCATCAAAAACTTCAAGAATGTAATTATTAGAAGCTTTAGAAGTTTCAAGTGTATTAAGCTGGTCTATATCATTATTTCTCATAAAGTCATATATAGTTTCCAACTCAGTACCTTCTACAAATTGAGGAACTAATACAAATTCAGCATTTTTAATTTGACGAGGAACAACTCTCTTAGTATTCTTGTCATAATACATATCATAATAGATATTTTTCTGAACTTGTATAAACTGGTCTACATCTTTTGCAGTAAATGGTTCGTTATTAACAACCTTATCAATCAAATCTCTATATTTTTCAAGCTCACCTCTAGCTGCTACACGACGTACCCATTCTTCAAAAGTAATATAAGACTGAGCATCGTTAACTACAGCTTGAGTATAGCCACCTTTTCCATCTGCTCCAAAGATATGAGCCTTAGCGTCTTTTTCAGACATAACTTGGTCACCCATAACTTTAGGATTAGACAACATTTTAACAAGATTGTTAAGAAGAATCTTATCAAAAGTATCTGTATTTCTTATAGTTACAGCATTAAATCTATCTTTCTGATGAATACTCCAACCTATTTCACCAAAGTCTTTAGGTTCTGTTGTAAGAGTTCTTCTTGTAGATGCAATAGCATATGGAGTACCAGAAGCTTGATATTCTTTTGTACGTTTCAAGAAAGTTTGAGCATCTTTATAATACTTTGTGTCACCTTCTAAAAGTTCATTAGAATTAATATACATAATAAGATGATTTAACATAAAATCAGCTACATTATTTATATTAAGAGAAGTACCTTTTATAAAGTTCTTACTTTCATTAAACCTTTCTCTAGAAGAATTAGTAAAATCTACAATAAATTCTTCCATCTTTGCATCAATAGCAGCTTCTTGTTCAGCGGATAAATTTAAATCAAGAAGTGTACCTTCTTCATCAGTATCTTCAATCCAATCTATAAGATTATCTACAGAAGAAGTTGTCATATATTGAACAACAGAATCTATAAGTTCTTGTCCATAGTTTCTTATAACATTATCATTTTCGTCATACAGTACAAATCTATCAGAAGTAAATACTTTACCTGCCAGCTTACCATTTACAAAAACTTTACCATCTTCTGTCATGTGGTAGAAAGGACTAAGACCATTAGTGTCTTTTGCCCATTCATCTTTAAGAACAGGTGTTCCATCTTTTGTAACAATAACGTGTTTAGTTACAGTTTTGCCATCAATAGTTTCTGTTCTTTCTTCTGTTTTAAACATAAGTTTAGCAGCAGCTATACCATCAAGAAGTTCTTGTTTAAAGGCAGCTTTACATTGCTTAAATAATTGATGAGTTGTATTTACACCAAGTTGTCTAACTACAGTTTGTTCTCCATAAGAAATACTACCTTTATTTTCAAAAGTACTCTTATAATTATCATCAATTATAGTTCGTATAGCGTCTTTTACATCTTGTGCAAGATCTGCATAAAAACCGTCAAAAGAAGCATCCTGTAATTCACCAGTATAATTATTATATTTACCTTTCATATAATAAAATACTTCAACAGGTTTATCTCTTCCAGGAACTTTTATTGTATGACTAGCTATAATTCTTACTTCAGGATTCTTACCTAAGTCTAAACCTTCTATTGTACCCCTTTGTGTTTCAGGAAGAACAGTAGTATATTCTTCATGTTCTTCGTCACTAGGAATTTCAAGAGTATATTCTCCTTCCGCCAGCAAATGATTAGCAAATACATCATCGTCTAAAGGGGAAGGTAATTTACTTTCATCTACCTCAGCTTGAACAAAATCATTATCAGATACTTTACTTGTAATAGTATCAGTAACACTATTAATAAAGTTATCATACTCTTCTTGGTTTACTGTTCTAAACAGTTGCTGATTGGCATTTACAGCATAACGAGGAGCTTTTATAATAAATGTCTTAGGAGCATCACTTGGAATACGTAAGAAATATCTACCAAGTTTAAAGTCAGTACCACTTAAATTTGTATCTTCTTTGTTGAAGAAATTAATCCAAGCAGTACCGATATAGTCACCTTTACTCATTTCATTATAAAGAACAGGAGTTTCAGTATCTTGGTTTACAGCTCCGTCAAATAGAGTAAAACTCAATAAATCTTGAGCGTATTCAGTAGGAACATACTTACCACTTTTATCTTTACGGAAAAGTCCAGCATGACCATCTTGTTCTATAAGAATATTACTTAGTTTAAATTGAGTTGTTTGATCTAAATGATAATCTTCTGCAAGTAATTCTAGAGGAGATTTTTCTCCTTCTTTACGAACAGAATCAACATTATAATTAGATTCAAACACAGCTTTAAGCCTAGTAATAAGGCTGCTATTCAAAACACTAGACACTTGATTACCATGAACATTTAATGAATTAAGATTAAGTTTTACAAGTGTAAAATTAATCATATGTTCAGCAAAAGATTGAGGAGCTGATAAATGAGTAGGAGTAATAACCTGCTCTTTAATCATAGACTCTACATCTTCAAAATCGTCTTTAGTATAAGTTCCAGGATGTTCAAGATTCTCTTCGAGTTTCTTTCTATTGTTTATAATAGCATTTTTAATCTTAACATCCTTTTTCTTTTGCTCTACTTGAATAGTTTCAGCATAATTTAATGCAAGTTTTATATCACTATAAACAGCATTTAAAGTTTCAAAAGGAGTTTTACCAGATTGATAAACATAATTATCGAATGAAACTCTATCAACAGTAGGAAAGAATTGAGTAACTATATTATATATAGCATCTACAGCTTGGTCTGTTAAAGGAGTTTTACCAGTTTCATCTGCAACAGCCCAAAGAATAGCTGGCATTTCTTGACCTTTGTAGTCAACTAATTTATCACCTTTATAAACAGGCATATTTCCTGTTCTAGTATAAGTAATATCGTTAAATGACTTTTTAAGTCTAACTATGTCAGCATTAATAACAGCATTAACATAAGTGCTAGTGTATTCTTGTTTAAGCATAGATAATCTACTAGCACTACTATTACTCTGTCTAAATATAGGATTACCGTCAAGTACTACAGTCTGAACTTTAGGAATTACGTGTTTAGCAAAATTAGTAAAGAACTCATTAGCTATATCAGGCTCTGACATAAGAGTATCGTAAAGACGAATAAGACCTGCTTGACCAGGCATAGCCTCAGCAAGACGCTTAATATCTTCAAGCATAGTTTCTTTATCATCTCTGCTTACATAAGAATAAAGTAAAGTACTAATTTCTGTACCATCCATATACATAGGAAGTCCAACAGAATTATCTAAATCATAATCATAATTCTTACCAGATTTCTTAGTACTTTTACACTTTGGAATAGTATTCAAAAGAAATTTAATTCTTTCACCTATATGTTCTTTATAATCAGAAAATTCTCCATGATGTAAACTAAAATCTCTAATAGTTCCATCAAACTCATCCATATTTATACCATCAGGATTAGATTCAGAAGATTCAACTTTAGAAATATCAGAAGCTAAAACTTCATTATCTATTGAAAAGAAGTTATCATTATTTGTAGTCTTTATACTAGACAACAGAGGACTAATCATAACTTCTTCAAAAAATTCTCTTTGAGCACTCTTTTCATAAGTACCATCAGCTTTTAAAATTTGCTTAGTAGAACTAAGTTCTTTATACAAAGCTATAAGGTTTATAGTAGTTATAGGAGTTTCGTCATTTATGAAACTTGTAAGATAATCATTATTGTCTGTTTTAAGATTATTATATATCTCATTAACATCTCTTCCAGTTTCTTCTGCTAATCTTTTAGCTAACATAGATTTTACAGAAAGTATAGCATTTGTAGCATACTTACTAAGGTTATTAGTAGGAGCAGAAGAATCAGTCTTTTTCTCATTGTAAAAATACTGAACATATATAGAATGAGCTACAAAACTTTTAGCTTCTTTTCTTGCTACATTAGAAGTGTAACCAAAAGACATAGCTTTATTATTCTCTAAGTTATCTTCTTCAAACGCAGAGAAGTTAGGAACAGCATAATCATAGTATTTAATTATTCTGTTCTTTAAAACTACAGGTGTAATAGTTTTAATATCAAGAGGTTCTTTATAATTGTCTTTCCACCAATTAATAAAACCGTCTTTAAATTCTAATTCACCACTAGCAGTATCATTTTTAAATACTTGATTAATATAAGTAAGATACTGTGAAACGTTTGTACCAAAGTACTTTCTAATTAGTCTAAGCACATCATGCTTTCCAATGAAATCACATTCCATATTATTACTATTATTAAATTAATATCTATACATATTACAAAAATAATAAATTTTTCAATTATACTGATACTTTTTATTATAAAAAATGTTATTATTTACAGGTTATGCTTATAACTCCATTATTTAACTTTTCTTGAATATCAGCATAAGTAGAAGCATCTAAATTAGCCATCATGGATTTTATACTAGGAGCAGAAACTGCTATTGTACTGAATGTAACAAGATTATCTATATCATCCATACTACTATTATTTATAGTATTATTATCTGGAGCAATAGTATCTGGCTCTGTAGGTTCTGTTACATCCCCTGTAGAAGAATCTGTTGGTTCTTCTCTATTTGTTGTATCAGCAGGAGTTTCATTTATAACACTTTCAAATATCTCAAATTCTTTTGCTAAAAGACTATCTTTGTTTACATTAAAATCTTTACCTAAGAAATCACTAAGCCAATTAAGAATTCTATCAAGAAGTTTAGCAAGAAGAGATTTCTTTTTAGTTGGAAGAGTAACATTTTCTGCACTTACTTCATTAAGTTCTTTAATAAGTTCAAAATTAGTTAGAGATTCAACTAAAAATTCTTCTAACTCGTATTGCTTTTGAGATTTAGAAAGTTTAGATAAATCTTTAGTAACAAATCTACTATCAGGTTTTGCAGTTTTTAATTCATTGTAAATTTCTTCAAGACCACTAATAAGATAGTCATTGTTATAAGGACTATCAACTTTCTTTTCGTCCATACTAGCATGAAGATTTTCATGAATAAGACTTCGTATAGCATCATACAATTCTGTATTATTACCATCAAGCCAATTCATAAATATATCTCCTACTACAATATCTCCTTTGTGCAGTTGTGTTGTTCCATTTGCTGTAGTTATAGTACAATCTTCTGGAACATACATAGCACTAGCGCTGTCAGGAACTATAGTAGTACTAGAATCCTTGTATGTAATACTAGCTCCGTTAAAGTCTTTGATTCCTCTTACATTACTGTGTAACAAAGACCTTAATATAGTAGGAATACGAGGAGTTTTTGATTTACCTGTAGGATATATAATCTTATATAAAGAACTAGTTTCTCCAAGTTTTTCAACTATAGTAGTAAGAAGCTGTCTACTTACATTTTGTTTTCTTTTAGCCTTAGATGCTTTATCAAATATACTCTCAACCTTAGCTCTAAGAGTTTCTTCAACAGGAGCAGGTTTAGCTGGAGGTGTAGTATCAATTCCTTCTACGGGGGAGCTTACAGGATTATTATCCAACGTATAAGTAATACCTAATTGTCCCTTGTTGTTATCACGGAATTCAAAGTTAGTATCTCCATAATGAGTAGTAGAAAGATTTACTAAATCATTCTTTAAAATAAAGTCACCAAAAGAACCAAAACCATCTATAACAATATTTCCATCTTTATCTTTATAATCTTCTAAAGCTTTAGGAACATTTTTAATTCCACTAACTTTAAGTATAAAGTTGCCTTCAGCATCTCTACTAGCAATACCTGTATGAGTAACAGAAGGACTATTATCTGCAAGTATATATAGAGGGTCTACCTTAAATATAAGAGAGTTTATAACAACATCAATTATACGTTTCTCTAATCTAGTTTGAGCTGTAAGATTACTTGTATCTTTTGGAGTTCTATTCCATACCGTAGCTTTTTCGTTATTAGCACCAGGAGTTGTATCAAATTCTTGAACAGCAGCTCTAGCAACTCTACCTCCTGCACTAGGAACACTATCAAAGAAATTAAGATAATGAACAGTTCCTTCTGTATCTGTTATAGGAACAATTTCTCCATCTTTAACTCTAAAAGGAATTCTAAATCCATTAGGAGTATTAGGAATAGCTTGAGGTCTAAAACCTCTAAACAAACTAGAAGCTTTACTATCAACACCTACAAGTTCATAAATAAAGGCTTGTAATGCTGTGCTATCTTTAGTATCTTTCCATTCATCAAGAAGTTCTTTAAGCCTAGTTTCAAGAGCTAGCTTAAATGCTTTCATTTTATTGTTAGTACTAATAGCAGGAGCTTTCATATTTATAGGATAAGCATTGATATAAGTTTGTCCACCTTGAGGCTTATCTATAAGTACTACAGTTCTACTCTTAGTATTTTGACCAACAATAGAGAAAGGTTCTGCTTGACCAGAAGCTGTTACAGTGGATGTATCTCCAATAGTACCAGTAGCAATTTTAATACTATCTTTATGTTTGTCAGCAATGGCAACACTGACAGGAGCAGCGTGAGCTTCATCAGTTATAATAAGAGTAGGTTCGTTTTTAGTTGCTATTGTGACAATTGTAGAATTATCATCAGAAGCTTTTATATCATCTTTAATTTGTTGTCTAGCATTAGAGCTCTCAATCATCTTTAAGAACCATTGATGAATAGAATCTCTTTTAGAATCTGCTTCTTCTTGAGCAGTACGCTTAACGAAACCTAAAGATTCTAATACAAGAGCTTGTTCATCAAGAACAAACACATCTAAGGCACTAATATGTCTAAATCTTTCACATTGGTCTTCAAAACTTAAAGCACCTTTTTGATATAAATAATCTCTTTTATTATCTTTCCTTTCAGGGTCATCTATATTATAGCCTTTTTTCTTAGCAAAAGCTTCAAGATGAGGATAAGCTTGAGCAGCATATTGAGGTGTTAATGCTTCATATTCATCAAACTTAAGAGATTCATATTCATGAAGTAATCTTCTAAATTCTACAGCATCAGCATCATCGCTAGTAAGTAAATCTTTAAAGAATTTTTCTATATCGTATTCTACAGGATTATTAGTATTATAACTAAACTGATACCACCAACTATTTTCAGCTTCTATCCAATGACCTGTTCCTTTATAATAACTTGTACCTTTTGGTACAGCTGGAGTTGGAGCTTGTGCTACAAGTATCTCACCTTCTTCTGTGACTAAATAAAAATCTATACCATTTTCCCAAGGATTACCGTTAGCATCTGTTTTATCAGGGTCTGTATTTAGTCTACATATTATTTTATCTCCAACCTTACATTTATCTAAAGCAGCTTCTATTTTCTTTCTAGTATCTTTGTCTACTTTATCAAGAACTGCCTTAAAATTAAAGTTTTTACCTCCAATTCTATCATCAAGATTAGCTCGTCTAACAGCAATAGGTTTAGCTACTTCTTGAATAATATGTTGAGTGTCTTGATTTTCACTCACTACTACATATTTATCTGGATTATCTACAATAATCTTGTTAATAGCAGCAAATACTTGTTCAGCTGAATACTTATTATTAGTTATAGCTTTAGCATAACGAAGAAGACTCTCTAAGTAAATAACTTGCTTACCGTTAACAGTTCCTCTACCTAGATAAGTATTATAAGTTTTAAGAAGTTCTTCAAAACTAGAATTAAGAATTTGTTTAGCACGCTGAGCAGCTAATGATGTTGGATCGCTAGTACCAATAGCACTAAGTCTAATAACACCGTCAGCAAGTTCTGATTCTAAAGTTCTATATTCTTCTCCAGATTCAGCAGCATTTAATGCTTTTGCTCTAGAAAATAAAACATCTACAACTTCATCGGTTAAATCAGGATTATCTTCTTTAAAAACTTGTTTAATTCTAGAAACAACATTTTCATCATCTAAAGCCTTATTTTCAGACGTAGCCAAAGACTTAATACCGTCTGCTATCTCAAGCATAGCCATATCTTCATCGAAAGGTTGTATTTCCTCCCCTGTAGAAGAAATTGATTGTTTTAGGTTTAGCACGTCTTGCTTTATTTGTTCTAACTTATTTTTATCAGAAACACTAGTTCCATCAAAAGTTGTTTCTATAGTTTCTTCGTCAGAACTCAATATAAACTCTGCTGCTTCTGCTTCAGCAAGTCTTTGTTCAAGAACACCTAATTTGGCTAAAGGACCTCTAGTAACATCGCTAATATCATTTCTTCCAGCATATTGTCTTCTTACTTCTTCTAAATCTTTTTTAACTTTATCAATTTCTTGTCTAGTTTTTTCTACTACTTGATGTACTGCATTTAAATCATTATTAGCCGTAGTTATAATACTTTTTACAGCACTTAAATTAGCAGGATGTCTATATAAATAGTTTATTGATTTAGAAATATCTATACCAGTATTAGTTGTAATATTACCAGTATCACCAATAATAACTTCACCTTCAGTATCCTCAAACTCGCTTTCTTCTTCCTTGTTTCCCTCTTTAGTTTCCTCTATTTCCTCACTTTCAGCCTCTTCAGCCGTTTCTTCTGTGCCAGCTGATGAAATGGTCGAGCCTGATGCAGAAGCCACCGTAGCGGGTTTTTCAGATGTAGAAGATTTTTCAGCAGCTCTTCTACGTTCATCAAGTATTCTATCAACTACAGGTTTATCTATAGTGAAATCATGAATTTCATTAGCATCCAAAGAACGTCTTACGTCACCAAGAAGTAAATCATTCTGAGGTTGCATAAGATTCATAAGCTTTACATAATAATCAAACGCATCTCTTTCTTCTTTATCGAATGTATTGAAATAATCAGAGTGAGTACCTTCTTCAAGATATTGTGTTAACTCAGCTAAAATATTATCTTTACCATATTTCTTAGCAAGATGGTGAAGTAAAGCATTACCTTGTTCTACAACAACTTGTCTATCTTCATTAAAGAAGTTAGAAATCATATGAACTTGTTGAAGAACTTCGTCTTTAGTTGTAGCTATTTGAGCATTTTCAAAGTTTTTAAGATGCTGATACGTTGACAGATTAGCATAATTAGTAGCAAGTTGCTTACTAATATTTTTAAGAAGTTTAGCTTCACCTGTAAGTTCACCAGTACTACTATCTTTATATATAGTTTCTAATTGCTGATTAGCAACATTACTAGTTCTTAAAGCTCTAGTAATTAAATCATCTTGTTTTTCTTCTGGTGTATTATTAAGAATTTCTTCTATAACAGGATGAAGTTTTTTAATAAGTTCTTTATCTTTAGACTCTACTGTATTCTTAAATGTAATATAGTTAGCATTTGCTGGATTAGCTTGATATGCAGTAGGATTACCTTCAGTAGTACCAGATCCTGGAACAACTTCTACAGAAGCAGCATTTTGAAGTCCAAATAAAATTCTAGAAAGTCTATCAACATCAGACTCTGGTTTTTTATTTATAAGTCTTTGATTAGAAAGACCTTCTTCAAGAACTTTCTTTTGAAGTTTAAGAAGTCTTAAATCGTTTTGCCCAGTAAGAGTTGATTTTCTAGAACTATTTTCAATCTCTGCTATCTGAGCATTTATCATACCTATTTGATGAGCAGTCATAATAGTGTCCATCATACCTTTAAAGTCTACTCCTGCTTCATCAAGTTTTTTTCTTACATCATCTTCCAAAACTAAATCTGAAGCATTTATAGCATCTATTTGAGATTGGAAATATTCTGCTGTAAGTTCATGCTTAATATTTTGTCTAGCAACAAGATTAAAAAATTCAGCTGGAATTTTCCAAAGGTCAGCATGATTTTCTTTACCTAAACTTTCTACTGCATTTCTTGCAATTCTAAGATGTTTGTTATATTTCTTAATAAGTTCTTCACCTCTAGTTCTAATGTTTGTACGAAGTTTATCCATGTCTTCTTTAGACATATGACCACTTTCAATAAAAGCATTAGCTAGTTCATCAGATTCAAGAAATTCTCTAGCCATATCATAGTTACCACTATCCATAGCATCAAGGAGAACATCATCTACAAAACTGAAAAATCTATAATTTCTAGCAGCTTCTATTTCACCTTCACTTTCGAGTTTTCCATTTTGAGTAATACCATTTATATCTTCTCCATTTTTGATTTTAGTTAAATCGCCTATAGCTTTCTTATACATATCAGCTCTACTTTTAAGATTTCTAAGACGATTGTCATTTTCAGTTTGACGATATGCTTCCCAAAATGTAGGAATTTTAACATTAAGTTCTGGATGAACTTTATTTACTTCTTCGGCTCTTTGTTGAATACGTCTAGCGTCTGTCAGACGATTTATTTGAGCACCACCAGCAGCAAAAGTTATACCTCCCATAAAACCCCAAAATGCACTATCCCAAAGTTTAGGATTTACAGCATACTGTTTAAGGCGTTGACCTAAATCACCACCTTCATAAGCACCAAGAAGCATTTTACCATAAGTCATACCTTCTTCTTGAGCTATATAGTTAACAGCTTCTTCTACTCCTTCTGTGAATTCAGAAAGCATTGTATGCTTAGCACCAAAAGCAAAATCGCTGACAGCATCTCTAGTCTTCTGCCAACGAGTTCTATTAGCTATAATTTGATTTATTTCTTTTTCTGATTTACCTAAGTTTTGAAGTTGAGTTCTTTGGAATCTTCTAAGAGCTGCACGACTAGGACCGTTTATAGCTCTAAGAGGTTTAGCAAGAGCATACATCTGATAAATGTCAAAACCAGTATTCCATAGGTCATCAACAAAAGTTTTATCTGCAGCATTTCTAGATACCAAATCTATAACTTCATCTTCATTTTCCCAATTTACAGCATCGACGCCATTTTCATTTTTAAGTCTTTCAATAGCAGCTTCTCTTTGAGCAGTATCCATTTTATTCCAAATTTCTCTATAGATACCTTTACTATCTCTATAAGTTTGCCTAGCTTCTTGATAGTTTTCAAGTAAACGAGAAGCAAAACCACCAACACCAAATTCAGCAAATTCTTTAGTTCTTCTGAAAGCATTTGCATCGTTTAAGAACATATCAAGTTTAGCGGCTTTACTAAGCTTTTCACCATCTGTTATAGCTCTATTAGCTTGTTCTGCTTTTCTCATCCAACCTACACCTTTATTTCCTAAGAATCTAATAGCTTTAGCACCACCTAAAGTTAAAGCTCTAGAAGGAATCATAAGAGTTAAAGAACTCATAATACTAGGAAGACCTTGAAATATAAAACCAGGATCAAGAAGACCTCCATTAAATACATTTTTACTTTGGTCAGCATAAATAGGAGCAATATCTTCTCTAATGGCTTCTTGCCAATCTTCAAGTAAAGAACTAACAGGATTTTGATAATCAATGTTATCTCTAAGATTGTTATAAATAATCATATCAAATAAGTCAGAAAAGCCTTTAACTGTACCTAAAGTAACTTCACTAGCCATTTGAATAAGAGAATTTTTAGCTTGTTCAATACCAGATTGACTTTCAGCAAGAATATTATTAAAGTTATTGTTTATATAATCTTCTCTTCTAAGGGGGAGGTTATGTTCTAACATTCCTCTTGCAAGTCTATCAGAAGCTTTATCAGGATTAAAAACAGTAGGTAAGTCAGCAGTGTTAGTTAAAACACCACTGACCACCTTTGGATTAGCATCTACGCTAGTTATATATTTAGGTTGACCATTTCCTTTTTTATAATTAGGATTCTTTACATAGTCACCACCATAATTAAAAAATCTATTTACGTCCATTACTCTTCATCTGTTATAGTTATAGCTCTTTTACCTTTATATCCTGCTCCGTTAAGAATAGACTGATACAAGTCATAAACTTTATCCATATAAGCCTTTTTATTTTCTTTAGGAACTAGTTCTTCAGCAGCACTTAAAGCATAAGCCCAAGCATCACTATCTATAGCATTTTCAAAAGCTTCAATATTATATCTTCTTTTACTAGCGTTAGGCTTATATTTACGTTGCAAAGCTTCAACACCTTGAACTTTTATAAAGTTCTCATTGAGAAGATTTAAAGCTTGTTCTCTAGTAACGTTTTCTACAGTACCATCAGATTTTTTATAAACACCCATTAGTTCATTGCCCATTTCAAGCACAGAGCCATCAGCCATATCAAAAGGATATTTATATTGATTCATAAGAATAAGTTCTTTCATAGCTTGAAATTCAGTTCTAGATTCAAAAGCTTGAGTCATACTTTCTTCAGGCCAAGGATTTTCTATAAATATAGTTCTATGTATATTAGAATTATCCCAAGGAACAGGAAACAAACCTTTAGAATCAGATTTAGGAAGAATGTCAATTTGATATCCAAACTTATCTCCTAACATAGCCATATGAACTCCCCCAAGTTTATCTTCTGTATTACCAAGCCTACCTTCTCTTATAGCATCTCTTAGAATTTGTTGATAAGCAACCTTTTCTTCTGGAGTAAGAGGATGGTAGTTAGGATCATCAGAATCACCAGTAGCCCAAACATTTTGCTGACCTAAATTAAGTCCTATTAAAGCACCAGCAAGTTGTCCATCTAGACGCTGTATTGTCTTATTATATTCTTCTGTGTCACCTGTAGTACTAAGTAATTCATCTGCTCTAGCATGAGCTGCAGTTTTCCAAGGAAGACTAAAAGAGGATACGATTAAATCTTTATTAGCTTGCTTTTCAAGATTATTATATGTAGATTCAGCAGAAGCCATAAGATTAGCAACTCTAGCCATAGAGGTGTTAAATTTACCATCTAACATAGTACCATAATCAGAAATAACATTTCCCTTGTTATCTACACTTCTATAGTTTATAAAATCTGAATTACTAATATGCATATAAGGTCCAGAAAACCAACCAAAATTATCGCCAAGAGCAGGGATTAAAGGTTGGTTTGTAACAGCGTCATAATGAGCTTTTCGCTGAGTATCATATATAGCGTTTACAATCTTATAAAAAGAAGGATTAGCTTTATTTATACTTACTGTTTTATGACCGTTTTCATCACCTATAAGTATATTAGAAGCTATAAGATCTTCGTCTTTAGCATTTATACTAGACAAAAAATTATTATACGTTTTTGCATTAGCAAATTTAAATTGTAACTGAGAAGCTTTAATACCATCTCCATCACCTAAACCAGCTAAAGTATTAGTATATTCATCGTATATAGCATTTTTACCTTTTTCTATAGAATTACCTGTTTTTACAGCATCAAGAAAATAATACTGTTGCTGTTGTGTTTCATTACCAGCATATCTAACCATGGCTTCATCACGATGAACTTTTTGTCTAAGATTGCTAATAAATGGCTGTAGAGCTTTTTTCTCATCATAATCATCTGTACCTTGTTGTAATTCAGTAAGATAATTTAAAGCACCTGTATAATTTGTGCTTTGTAAAAAGCTATCATACTTACCTTTATCAAATGTATCTTTTATACTAGGCATAACATTAAATTTTTATTATTGACCAATAGCTTTACTAATATCATCTCCGTTATTAACTCTTTGATTTAAATACTTCATAGCAGAAGATTCAATAAGTCCAGAAGGACCTCTATTAACAGGATTAAAATTCAAATCAAAGAAGCCTCCACCTTGACTTCCATAACCAGGTCCTTTTCCTGCACCAGAGCCACCACCAGAAACACTGAATGTAGTATTAACTCTATTATAAGACATAGCCTTAAGAGTATCCTTAGAAGCATTATATAGATATTCCTGAGTAGTATAAGGTTTAGACTCATTTCCATCTTGGTATAAATCTTTTCTAAGCCTATCAGCTTCTGCTTCTAGTTTTATTCTAGTATTTCTATCTAAATCAGGATTTTCAAGATCTCTTTCAGCTCTATCTAAAAGCCATTGATTTACATCCATTTGCTGTTGCAAATAAGCAATAGCTTCAGGATGACGTTTAATAGCTTCATCCCATACAGCATTAATAGTAGCTAAATCTTTTCTACTATAACCTTGACCACTATGAGATAATACTGCTGCATCAGGAGAGTAATATTCTGTTTTACCACCAGTAGCTGTTACAGCTCCAACTCCTTGAGAACTACCTGATTGCTCAGCAACAGTTTGACCAACCCAACTAAACAAACCACTAAGATCTATTTGTTGTACAGGAGTTTCATAATCTGTTAAAGAATAAGTTTTGAATTTACCATCCTCATAAGTACCATTAAATTGATATTGTACTTTATCGTTAAAATAGTCCCTTGTATTCTTATCTATTTTGTTATTAAGATATAGACTATCTAAACTCTTTCTCCAAGTTTGATAATTTTCATTTTCTTTTTCTCTAGCAAGTAATTCAGGGTCAGACACAGCTTCTCCTGCAAGTCTAGTAGCTTCTTCTAAAGCTGCAGAATAATCTCCAAATTGTGCAGCAGAATCTATTTTAGCTGAAATATTATTAATAAAGTTTTGTTTCCACTCAGTATCAGCCTCATTTAGATTTACTTTACTAAGAGCAGCAGTAATAGCAGCACGTTGTTGATCTGTGCGTTCTTTACGTTCGTCAAGTGTTGCTAAAGACTTTTGAAGAGGAGTTACATCAAACTCTTTAGGAGCATAGACAAAAGGAGTAAAGGCTGCTGGGGTAAAACCACCAGCAGCTAATGACACATTAGGAATAGCACGTTGTCTATTCAAACTTTTATAATATCTATCTGAATAATTAGGCATAATAATAAACTTTTATACTAATTTAAAACCTCGTTTACTAGCTATATTGTTTATTTGTCTAGCTAATCTCTTCTTAGTATCCTCGTCTTTAGCAGCATTATATTGTGCTATAAGAGAATTATATTCTTGTTTAGCCTCACCTCTAGATGCTAAGGTAGCATAATAAGAAGCTTGACTATCAGAACCAGCACCAAGTAAAGCACTTGCTAATTTAGCCTTTCTATCAGCCATTGCACTTAGGCTACTAGTAAATCCTTGTGTTCCACCAAGCAGAGCACTAGCCCAAGCTTGAGCATTAGAAGTTTGAGCAGCAGACATTGTATTAGCACTATTAATAGCTCCTTCAGAAAGAGCACCTGCTGCACCAAGAATCTTCTGGTTGTTAATATCATTGTTATATTGTAAAGCATCAAGGTATGCACTAGCGTATTCTTTATTAGCTTCTGTATCAAGCATAGCATTAATTCTAGAAGCCTCGTTAATACTTTCAACGTTTTTATTACGAGTTTCTTGCTTTTGCTGTTCGTCAGCACTATAAATCTGATTACGAGCATCTTGTGCATCTACTTCAGCCCTAGACATTCTATCTTGAGCAGCAGCGCCACTAGTCGAATATCTACCAGCATTAGCAAGTGTTCTTTGTAAACGTCTATCTACTTGTGATAAAGGTTGTGCAGAATGGCTTACAACAGCTCTAAGAGCAGGCATCATATGAGCAGCAGCGTAATCTTCTCTACGAATAGAATTCATATCAATTCCAGTAAGTGAGCGATAAGCATCTGCCATAAGATTAGCAGCTCTATTTTGTGCATCAGCTACAGTACGAGCAGCAGATCTGTTAGCACTAGTAGTAATTAAAGCTCCACCAATATTTCCTAATGCTCCAATACCTGCACCAACCAAGTCAGCATTTCTAGAAAGCCAACCGCCAAAGCCGCCACCAATACCTGCTGAGCCAGAACCTCTAGTACCAGAACTTTTTGAACCACTAACTTTAGGCATTTGACCAGGATCACTACCTCCACCTCCATAAACACCTGCACCAGTTCTGCCACCAGTACCAGGTCCACCATTAGAACCTCTAGGAGTAGTTGTAGAAGAAGCGTTACCTCCTGTAGTCTGACCATAATAACTATTACGACCACCATTACCAGGACCAGAAGTTGTAGTTCCAGTAGTTGTTGTAGCAGGAATAAATCTTCTATATCCTCTTGAATCTGTAACCCAAGTACCTTCTTCTGCTTTACGTCTAGTTTTACCACCACATTTAAGACTTCTCTTTTCATCAGTAAATTGAGAAGCTACACCTACAGTTGTATCACCTACAGTATCAACACCCATTTGTGGACCAACTTGATTATACATATCAATAATAGAATTAGGTTCGCCACCAAGTAGTTTCTTTTCTACGGGGGTGCTATTATGCTTACCGTCGTCACTAATGCCGTTAACTGCTTTAAGCTGTTCTTGAATAGCATAAGCTTGTAAAGGATGCATACCACCAAGAGTCATCTTAGCAGGATTAAATCCAGCAATAGAATGTTTGCTTATAAAATAAGCATTATTAGGAGTGTTTACCATAATCTCACCTTGATTACTGTTTTGATTACCTTCTCCTTCTATTACATTACCATCAGCAAACTTAATACCTACACCAGTCTTATTCTTGCCACCTTGAGCTTTATGATAATGTTCGTGGTCATTACCAATAATTTCATACATATCATAACCCTCAGGAG
>Ga0247610_10001262_pt1 | contig 31656 bp, 18 predicted proteins | sample 174DNAGHGhighgp2_FD_193483 | JGI IMG/M metagenome (GOLD analysis project Ga0247610, IMG submission 193483) | Sheep rumen microbial communities from Palmerston North, Manawatu-Wanganui, New Zealand - 1742 DNA GHGhigh gp2 | ecosystem: Host-associated > Mammals > Digestive system > Stomach > Rumen...
TAAACGCCCTCATGACGCCTCCGCTGCGCTACCAATCGCTTGCGGGGCACGGCAGGAAGATTCTCCTTGCGGAGAATCCGTGATAAGGGCTCGTCTTTGTTCGCGGCGGCGTTTTTGTCGGGAGGGTGGTACAATCAAGCAGCATGGAAACGCCGCTGCTTGCCTGCCTCGCCCGCTTCTCCTCTCCGCAAGCGATCCCGCTTGCTGCGGCGATTCGGTTGTAAACGCCCTCATGACGCCTCCGCTGCGCTACCAATCGCTTGCGGGGCACGGCAGGAAGATTCTCCTTGCGGAGAATCCGTGATAAGGGCTCGTCTTTGTTCGCGGCGGCGTTTTTGTCGGGAGGGTATACATAAGGAAAAACGGAAACGCCGCCGCTTGCCCGCCTCCGGCGTGTCATCCTGAGGCGGCTTGCCGCCGAAGGATCTTTCTGGGTTCTCCGCCTGCGGCAAGATTCTTCGCTTACGCTCAGAATGACACAGCCCGGGAATCGCTTGCGGGACACGGGAAGCAGCACGTAAACGCAAAAAAGAACGGCGCTTTGCGCGCCGTCCTTTCGGTCTGTTTTCATCATTCAATGGTGATGCTGTGCGATTCAGGCAGCTTCTTCTGCTCCTCTTTCGGGAACGTCAGCGTCAGCACGCCGTCCTCGTACTTGCACTTGACCGATTCGGGGCGAACCTCGCCCACATAGAAGCTGCGGCTCATCGAACCCATATAGCGCTCGGAACGAATGAGCTTCTTTTCCTGCTTCTCTTCCTTTTCAAGGGACTTCTCCGCGCGGAGCGTCAGATAGCCGTCCTTGAGATCCACATGGATGTCTTCCTTCTTGAAGCCGGGCAGCTCGACGTTCATCTCATAGCTGTCCTCCGTCTCGTGGACGTCGGTCTTCATCAGATTTGCCGCGCGCCTGCCGTACAGCTCGCGTTCGGCGGGCCACGGCGTCATTTCAAAACTCCTGTCAAACAGGTCGTCGATCCAGTTACGATTCCAAATACCGGGCAGCATAGGTCACACTTCCTTTCTGTTCGTCACAATCCCTTGTGCCCTCGGACACCCTCGATACGAATTCGCGCCTAAACCGATTGCATCTGACGGCATCTTTTGTGCCGGCTCTGCTTCGTCAAATCTTGATTGACCTCCAGTCAACCTGCGATCCTCCTCATTGATCCGACGCAAAATCTGCTCGTGATCTGCAGATCTTTTCAGTCGCTCCTTCGTATTTAGGATGCCCTTCTTTCTTCTTTCAATACCCATTATACGCACAGTTTTAGCACTGTCAATGGGAGAGTGCTAAACGTCACAAAGGAAACACAATCGACAAATTTGCGTCAAAATTCAAAGAAAAATCCCTCTGCGCATCGGCAGAGGGACGGGAACAGCGTATGCGTTACCACCAGATATCCTGGCGCAGGGCAACGATTGTCAGCCAGATGCCGCATAAAAACGACAGCGCGCCGGCGATCCCGACAAAAACGATCACAAGACCTTCGCCGGCATAGGCGGGCTTCCACTGATGGATATTGCCCTTCCACTGCCCTTCCGGCGGAAGACCGTCATGCACGGATTTGATCACAAAGATCAGCGCGGCGATCGCGATCAGGATCAGAATGATCCCGACGATCAGTCTTACTCGTCTTGCCATATTTGATACCCCCTTTTTTCAATTACAGCGTATCAAACCGGGCAAGATCCGTCAATCCGGTTCCGGTCCGAAATAAGGACGGCTATTTCGCAAAATCGCCGAAAAAGCGACGCGCTGCCGTAAGACGGAATCAATCGACGGTAGAGCGAAAAAGAATTTGCCTCGCTTGTATTTGCAAAAAAAGCAAGTATAATAAGGGCATAAGATCGATCTCAAAAAGAAATCACTCAAACAACGGTTTAGGAGGAAATAACCATGATCGGCATGAATATCAAACAACTGAGACAGGAAAAACACATCAAACAGGAAACCCTTGCGGACGCGATCGGCGTAAGTGCGCAGGCAGTTTCCAAATGGGAAACCGGCGCAAGCGACCCGGACATCGCGCTTCTGCCGCAGCTTGCGACCTACTTCGGCGTGAGCATCGACGAGCTCTTTGAGGTGCCGCGCACAGAAAAGATGGAGCGCATCCAGAACATGCTCTGGGATGAGCGCCGCATCAGCCCCGAGACCTTCGACCGCACCGCCGCGTACCTCGAAGGCATCCTGAAGGAAAACCCGCAGGACGCAGAAGCGTTGACAAAGCTTTCCGAGCTCTATAACCACCGCGCGCACAGCGACCATGAAAACGCGTCCTATTATGCGGAGCGCGCGCTCGAAGCCGACCCGGCGGATGAGAACAACGCATGGGCGGCGTATCTCGAAGCGAACAACGCGCCGTGCGGCGACAACTGGCTCGACAACCACTTCACCGCGATCCGCTTCATCCGCGCGTTCGTCGAAAAGAACCCGGACAACCGCTTTGCAAAGATCATCCTTGCGGAAAACCTGCTTGCGGATCACCGGCTCGACGAGGCGGAAGCGGAGATCGCAAAGATGAAGAAGGACGACGCCTATCTCGGCTACAGCGCAAAACTGGCATTTTTAAGGGGCGACCGCGAAACAGCGCAGAAGCTTTGGGAAAAGGCAGCGGCGGATTATCCGAACAGATGGCAGGCGACCGACAGCCTCGGCGAAGGATACCTTGCACTGGGCATGTACCGGGAAGCGCTGGACGCGTTTGAGAAGAGCTTTACCATGCAGAGCGCGCCGCGCTATACCGACGGACTGTTCGCAAGAGCACAGGTGCATGAGGAGATCGGCGACTTCGAGGGTGCGATTGAGGATCGCAAGCGCATCATCGAGTGCCTGAAAACCGACTATGACACCACCGACGGCGAGGAGGTCGACGCGAGCGCTCGCGAGATCGAGCGGCTGAAGACGCTGATCGCAAAGCGAAAATAAGAAACGAACGGAGGAAACCATGATCCGATTGAAACCGGTCACACCGGATAACTGGAGGGAACGGCTGGAGGTTCGTCCCGACCAGGAAAAATTCGTCGCGCCGAAGGCGACGATCCTCGCAAGAGCGTGGGCATATCGCGACGCGCGAAGCAGGGCGTTCATGATCTATGACGGCGAAACGCCGGTCGGGCTCGTGCTGTACCATGATTACGGGGACCCGGAAGAAAACGAGTACAGCTATGATTTCGATCAGCTGCTGATCGACGCGCGTTACCAGGGCAGGGGCTACGGCACGGAAACCGTCAGACAGATCCTTGCCATGATGGAGACGGACGGAAAATACGACAAGGTCACGCTCTGCTACGTCGAGGGAAACGACGACGCGCGGCGGCTGTATGAGAAATTCGGGTTTGTCCAGACGTGGGACGAGGACGGCGAGATCGTCATGGAGAAACGGATTCGGTGAGGATAAAACGGCATGTAAAAAGGAGCTTTCAGGCGAAAGCTCCTTTTTCTCAGTCGAACAATTGGCCGGGCAGTTTCAGCTTTTCCTTTTTCGGGAACGTCGCGTCGAACAGCTCAGCGTCGTCCGGGTCCACATAATAGCCCAAAGGCGTCTGATAGACGCCGGTAACGTCGTCGAGATATCCCGGGACCAGCTCCCTGCAGAGAAAGAACGAATCGTCCTCGCCCTCCTCGAGATCGTGGTAGCGGATCCCGAAATTTCGCGCGTAATCGAACCCGCACTTCGAGTAAAAGCCGATGTTGCCCTCGAAGAGCACGGCGGAAAAGCCCATCTCCCTCGCCTTTTCGAGCGAATAGTCGAGCAGCAGCTTTCCGTAGCCCTGCCGTTTTTTCGCGGGCGTGATGCCGATCGGACCCATCGTGAGCACGTCGACGCGTCTTCCGTCGTCGGCGTCGATGTGCGTTTTCATAAATATGTTCTGCCCGATGAGCTCCCCGTCCTGTTCCATGACGAAATCGAGTTCATGAACGAACGCGGGATCGTCTCTGAGCACGTGGATCACATAATGCTCAAGGCAGCCCGGGCGGTACACATTCCAGAACGCCTCCCGCACAAGGTTTTCGACGGCGCGGAAATCCGCTTCGGCCTCGCGCCGAATGATGATATTGCTTTTTTCCATGGGGATCCTCTCTTTATTGTTCTCTTCTTTTAATGCGGTTTTGTCCTACCTGAGCCCGAAGAACGCGCAGATCCTTGCGATCGCGAAGTCCATCTTCTCGGGCGACTGAAAGCGGTGGTCGGCGTTTTCAACCGAATCGAAGTCGATTACGTTGTCCTCCGCAAATGCCTTCACCGCGTCAAACGGAACGACCTCGTCCTTTGTGCCGTGCAGGATCAGAAGATCGTCCGCGTACGGAAGATAATCGCGCTTGGCGATATCCGCATCGCGGATCTCGTCCAAAAAGGTCCGGTCGATCGCGACCTTGCGGTCGAAGCCCACGGGAACCGGCTTGCCCTTTCGGATCCGTTCGAGATCGTCGCCGGTCATGATCGAAGACGTGATCACATCGTACATGGGAACGGCGGGACAGCGCAGGGCGATCTTTTCGAACGGATCGCCGTGCTCGGAGATGTATTTCAAAAAGAGATACCCGCCGAAGCTTGTCGCATAGCCGAACAGCGCCGCGGACGGATACCGGGCTTTTGCCCACGAAAGCACCGCGGAAAGGTACGCGTCGCAGTCATTTAGACGGAGCGTTTTGCGCACGTCGTCGCCGTGGCACGGCCAGTTGAAGGTGAGCAGCGCAACGCCGTGATTTTTGTCGGTCACGTGTTTACTGAATCGTTCCGCCGCGCGGTTGTCCTTGTGTCCGCCGAAGCCGTGTCCGCAGATCACGAGCGTACGGACCTCGTCCTTCCCCTCTGAATAGAGCTTGCAGCGGATATTCAATCCCGCGTCGTTGATGTTGAAATAGTGCTGCTGCATAGTTTCCTTTCGTAATATCGCTTTTGCGTACAAACATATCGTGCGGCAGTAGGGACGACCATTGGTCGTCCGTTCCGCTGTGATCACGGACGGGCAATGCCCGTCCCTACCGAAATTTCGCAGGCGATATTCATGCCCCTGCGGAGTCCGTTCCGCTGTGATCACGGACGGGCAATGCCCGTCCCTACCGAATTTTCGCAGGCGATATTCATGCCCCTGCGGAGCACGAAAAAGAGGACCGAAGTCCTCTTGATGCTTTACCCAACCACGAGGTTGATGATGTTTTTGACGACGATCGTTTTGCGGATCGTTCTGCCTTCGATAAACGGCTTCACGTCGTCGAGCGCGAGCGCCGCGTCGACGATATCCTTCTGCTCCATGTCGACCGGCAGCTTGATCCTTGCGCGGACCTTGCCGTTGACCTGCACGCCGTACTCGATCGTGTTCAGGGTGAGCGCGTCGGGATCATACTCCGGCCATGCCGCGCGATACAGCGGGTCAAAGCCCATCCGTTCATTCAGCTCCTCCGAAATGTGTGGCGCGACCGGGTTCAAAAGCAGCAGCAGCGTACGGAATTCGTCCTTTGTGAGCGAGCCCTTTGCATAGAAGTCGTTGACGAGCGACATCATCGCCGCGATCGCGGTGTTGAACTTCATGCGCTCGTAATCTTCGCCGACCTTCTTGATACAGGCGTTGACCTTGGTACGCAGCTCGTCGTCGGTCCAGCCCTCGCCCTTTGCCATGTCCTGCAATCTCCAGACACGGTCGAGGAAGCGCTTGCAGCCGTTTGCGGAGTCTTCGCTCCACGGCGTCGCCGCCGTGTAATCACCCATGAACATGACATAGAGACGCAGCGCATCCGCGCCGAGGCGGTCGATGACGCCGATCGGGTCGACCACATTGCCCTTCGACTTACTCATCTTGTCGCCGTCGGGTCCCAAAATCAAACCCTGATACGTGCGCTTTGCGTACGGCTCCGGCGTGTTGACCTCGCCGATGTCGTACAGGAAGTGATGCCAGAACCGCGAATACAGGAGGTGCCGCGTCACGTGTTCCATGCCGCCGTTGTACCAGTCGACCGGCATCCAGTATTTCATTTCCTCCGGATCGCAGAAGACCTTGTCGTTGTGCGGGTCGATGAAGCGCAGATAATACCAGCTCGACCCCGCCCACTGCGGCATGGTGTCCGTCTCCCGCTTTGCGGGTCCGCCGCAGTTCGGACAGGTGCAGTTCACGAACGATTCGATCCTGGCAAGCGGGCTCTGCCCGTCGGTGCCGGGCGCGAAGTTCTCGACGTCCGGAAGCTTTAACGGAAGCTCTTCATACGGCACGCCGACCGTGCCGCACTTCTCGCAATGGATCAGCGGGATCGGCTCGCCCCAGTAGCGCTGGCGGTTGAACGCCCAGTCCTTCATCTTATACTGGATGCCCTTTCTGCCGAGCCCGTGTTCGCCGAGGTATTCGAGCATCGCTGCAATCGAATCCTTTTTGTTGTCGTAGGCGTTCAAAAAATCGGAATTGATCATTCTGCCGTCGCCGGTGTACGCTTCCTTTTCGATGTCGCCGCCTTCGATGACCGGAATGATGTCCACGCCGAATTTATGCGCAAATTCCCAGTCGCGCTGATCGTGCGCCGGCACCGCCATGATCGCGCCGGTGCCGTAGCCCATCATGACGTAATCCGCGATAAAGACCGGGATCTCCTTGCCGCTGACCGGATTGATCGCCGTAAAGCCTTTGAGCTTCACGCCCGTCTTTTCTTTGCTGAGCTGCGTGCGCTCAAACTCGGTCTTCTTCGCGCATGCCGCGCGGTAGGAAAGGACTTCGTCCCAGTTTTCGATGCGGTCGCGGTACTTGTCGAGCATCGGATGCTCGGGCGCGATGACCATGAACGTCACGCCGTAGAGCGTGTCGCAGCGGGTCGTGTAGATCTCAAGCGCTTCCGGAACGTCCTTCACTTTGAAGTTGACGAACGCGCCGACGGACTTGCCGATCCAGTCGACCTCCTGCTGCTTGATCGAGTCGGGATAGTCGACGTCGTTCAATCCGTTCAGCAGCTTATCGGCGTACGCCGTGATCTTGAGATACCACACGTCCTTCGGAAGCTGTACGACGTCGCTGTGGCACACGTCGCACTTGCCGCCCTGCGAATCCTCGTTACTGAGCACGACCTTGCAGTTCGGGCAGTAGTTGACGAGCGTCTTTGCGCGGAAGACCAGACCGTGATCGAACAGCTTCCGGAAGATCCACTGCGTCCACTTGTAGTATTCGGGAACGGACGTGGCGATCTCGCGCGTCCAGTCGAACGAATAGCCGACGCGCTTCATCTGATCCTTGAAATGCTCGATGTTCGCTGTCGTGATAACGTGCGGATGCGTGTTGGTCTTGATCGCGTAGTTCTCGGCGGGCAGACCGAACGAGTCGAAACCCATCGGAAACAGCACGTTATAGCCCTGCATGCGGCGCTTTCTGGAAAGCACCTCCAGGCTCGTGTACGCCTTGATGTGCCCCACGTGCATGCCCGCGCCGGACGGATACGGAAACTCCACGAGCGCGTAGAATTTGGGTTTTGTATGGTCCTTCTCCGCCTCAAAGCAGTGATGCGCGTCCCAATACGCCTGCCACTTCTTCTCAACGGCGTTGAAATCGTAAATATCTGCCATGAAAAGCTCCTTTCACCGGTTGCCCGATAGATATAATAGGATATAACTTTTTGCTATGTTTTGTCAACCGCTTTACAAGATTTTCGGGATGTGATAAACTAATTCAATAATGTCCTGCATAAAAAACAGATGAAGACGACGGAATTGCTGACAGCGTGCAGGACAGGTGCGTTGTAAACGCACGTGCGTATGCGCCGGAGGAAGAACGGAGCAAAATCCGTAAAATCCGGCGACATGTGCGGCGGATTTTACACCTTGCAGGATCGCCGCCCGGAAATGCGGAGCATTTCAGGCGGTACTGAAAAAACCGATCTGTTGAAAATGCAGTTTTCAACAGATCGAAAGGAGTATTCATGATCGGTACCTATTTGTTCAAGATCGGCAGTTTCGGCGTTCCGGCGATGGGCGCATGCGTGCTCGTCGGCACGATCCTTGCCGTGCTGTTAAGCTGGATCCTTCGAAAGAGAACGGCGCTCGACTGGAACGGCGAGTTCGTCGACGCGATCATTTACGCGGTTTTGCTCGGCTTCGTCGGCATGAAGCTCCTCTACTGGATCGTGACGCCGGGCGTGTTCAGAACCGCTTTTTCAAACGGCTTCATCAAAGGGATCTTAAGCCTTCTCATGGAGGGCATGGTCTTCTACGGCGGGCTGATCGGCGGCATCATCGGCATCTTCCTCGTCGCGCGGAAAAAGAAACGGAACGTTCTGGAGTTCACGGACCTCTTCGCGCCGTGCTTCTGCGTGGCACACGCGTTCGGACGCGTCGGCTGCCTGCTCGCGGGCTGCTGCTATGGCCTGGAGATCGGCGAAACAGCACAGTTCGGCATCCTGACCTATAAAGGCGCGCTTGCCGTGAAGTATCTGGACGGCGCGATGCGTCTGCCCGTACCGCTGATGGAAACGGTGTTCCTGCTTGTGCTGTGCGAAGTGCTCGTGCTCGTCTTCTGCACCGAGAAGCGCCTCGGCACGACGACCGGCTGGTATCTCGTCGCGTACGCGGTGTGGCGTTTCGTGATCGAGATGTTCCGCGGCGACGCGGAGCGCGGCAGGTTCGGCGCGCTGTACACCTCGCAGTGGATCAGCATCCTGATCCTGATCGCGGGCGTTGCGGTCCTGCTCCTGTCCCGCCGGTTCAACTGGAAGAAGGGCAAGCCGTTCAAGGTCTTCCGTGAAGAGGACCTGGCCGTTCCCGAACCGGAAGAAGCCGCGGAAGAAGCGGAGGAGGCGGCCGAAGAAGCCGAGGAGGCTGCCGAAGAAGCGGAAGAGCTCGCAGAAGATGCGGCCGAAGAAGCCGAGGAATCGGCGGAAGAAACTGAAGCGATTGCCGAAGATGCAGTCGAAGAGGCGGTTGAAGAAGCCGAAGAAGCTGCCGAAGAAGCGGAAGAGATTGCGGAAGAGGCGGAAGAAGCCGTCGAGGATGCGGAAGAGATCGCCGAAGAAGCGGAGGAGATCGCCGACGAGACGGAAAAAACCGCGGAGGACACGATCGCGAACTGGGTAAAGGAAACGCTCGGGGATTAAAACGGAATCATGAAAAGCGGCGGGCCGTTCGGTCCGCCGCTGCTGTTTTTTTGGGATTCATCCCAATCTCACATACTTTGCCGGGTCCTTTGATACACCGTCGACCGTGATCGCAAAGTGCAGATGCGGGGGCAGCGCGCATTCACTGATCGCGCTCGTGCCGACCGTGCCGAGCACATCGCCCGCGTTCACCCGGTCGCCGACCTTGACGCGCACGTCTTCGCCTAAATTCGCATAGAGCGTGGAGCGGCCGTTTGCGTGGCTGACCGTGACCGAGCAGCCTAAAGCGTCGTCCTTATTCACGCGCTCCACCGTGCCCGCAAACACGCACTTGACAGACGTGCCGGCGTCGGCTTTGATGTCCACGGCGGCATGCGTCGTCCACTGGTCGAGCGTCACCGAATACAGGAGCTTGTCGACCGCGTAGCCGAATATGATTTCGCCCTCGACGGGCGGTGCGACTTTACTCGGCGCGCTTGCGGGTTTTTTGGTCGGTTCGGCCGTCGCGGAGGGCAGCGGGACCGCCGTCGGGATCACGGTCGGAAGCGGCGTTTTGGCAGGCGCAAAGGGCAGCATGGTCGGCGCGTGGACGACCTCGTTCAGTCGTTCATCCTCCGACTGTCCGACAATTACGATCGGCGCGTCGGTCATCGGCGCCTCCGCCTCTTCCTCCTCCGGCTTGTCCAAAGCGAGCAGCAGGATCGCGCCGCCGATCACGATGAGACAGACGACCAGAGCGATGTAGAATCCGTTGTTTCTGAGAAACAGACGGAAGCGTTCCATACGGTCATTCATTTCATTCATCGGTTCTTCCATTTTTATCACCTCGGCTGTAGTATGGACGCGTGTGAAAAAATGTATACCGAAGCAATTGCCAAAATTTTTCGGATATGATAGGATTGCCGTATGAAGCGCAGAACCTTTTGTTTTTCCCTTTTGCAGGGCTTTTATTTTCTCGGCGCGTGTCTTGTGTATTCGTATACGGAGCGGCTGCTTCTTCATCACGGCTTTTCGACCGGCATGATCGGGGTGATCCTGGCGGCTTCGTATCTCTTTGCAATGGTCGTTCAGCCGCTGCTTGCCGCCGCCGCGGACCGCGGAAGACGTGTGACGCTGCGGCGCGGGATCACCGCCGTTGCGCTGCTTTCGTGCGCGCTTGCCGTTTCGGCACGGATCGGCGGGAATGCGCCGGTCGTCTTTGCAGCTTTGCTCGGCGCGCTGTCGGGCGTGACGCTCACGGTGCAGCCGCTGATCAACGCCGTCGGTTTTTCGTATATCAATCGCGGACTCGATCTCGATTATTCCTTTGCGCGCGGGGTCGCGAGCGTTATCTACGCGCTTGCGTCGCTCGTGTTCGGTGCGCTTGCGGCGCGCAGCATCGATGCAACGCTTTGGGTCTTTGCCGCCGCGCAGATCGGACTGTTCTTTACGGCGCTGTTCTTTGCGCCGCATCGGGAAGGTATTTCGGTGCGGGAAACGGGCGGACGTCTCTCCGACGTGTTTCGGCGGTATCCGCGCTTTGTGCTGTTCTGCGTCGGGAATCTGATCCTGATCGTGCCGCATATGGTGATCAACAGCTACCTTGCGAGCATCACAAACGTCACGGGCGGCGATATGAGCGTGATGATCGCGATCGCGGCGCTGGTCGAGTTCCCGGCGATGTCGGCGTATTCGCATATTCGCAAACGGATCCCGGACCGCGTACTGCTCATTGCGAGCGCGTCGGTGTACCTGCTCAAAACCGGGCTGCTGCTTATAGCCGCGCTTTTTTCGATCGGGACATGGGCAGCGTATGTTTCATCCGCGCTGCAGATGCTGTGCTATGCGATCTTCGTGCCGGCGTCGTCGTACTACGCAAACGACTGCGTACAGGAGAGCGATCGCGTCAAGGGGCAAATGCTTCTTACGGAGGCGGGGCTTGCGGCGGGCGTTTTCAGCATGCTGCTCGGCGGTCTTTCGATCGAGCATCTCGGCGTCGGCATGACGCTTGCCCTTTCGGAATGCTTCGTCGCCGCAGGCGTCTTCATTGTTTGGCTGGGCGTGCGGAAAAGAGAACAAGACGCGTAACATAATAAGAAGGTGTTAAGAATTGCCGTTTCTTAACACCCTTTTTTACATTCGTTTTCAGACGGGCAGATAGTACAGCGGATTATAAGGGATGCCGTCGATCAGAAGCTCATAGTGCAGAACGGACTCCTTCGCCCCTTCGACCGTCGAAAGCACGGCGATCGTTTCGCCCTTGTTCACGTGCTTTTCGAGCATCAGTCCGTTTGCGGCGGCGCCGGCGGGAAAGGAAATGCGCGAGAGAAAGCCCTCGTCGTGGCGGATGTCGATCACAAATCCGAGCCCTGCGCGTTCACCCATAAACACGACCGTACCGGATTCCGGCGCGACGACGCGCGTGTCCGGCGCGGCGGTATAGTCGACGCCGTAGCGCATTTCACCGGTCTGCAATCCGAAATATCCCGAAAGCTTTCCTTCCCGGACCGGCGCGACAAATGAAAGCGCAGCGGGCAACGGTCCCATGCTGCCTTCGAACCGCTCCGGCGCTTCCGGATCGGAAACAAAGCCTGCGCGAAGACGGTACGTGCCGACCAGCTCCGCTTGTGCGCTTCCGGCCTGCACCGGCGCGCTGAGCGTTTCGGCTTCGGAAACGGGCAGCCCGTTCTGATACAGCGTTTCGGTATAGACGAGTGTGCGGGAAGGCGTACCGAGCTTTCGGAACATGCGCGTGCCGTTGGGCAGCAGCGGCGTGCGTTCGGTCTGCGGTTCAAACGTTTCGGTGCGCACTTCAACGCGCTCCGCGGTGCGGCGCACGGGAATCAGGCTTCGATCCCTGCGCAAAAGATTCAAAGCAACGTCGTATTCCAGGTATTCCACGGAACCGTCCGCGGGAACGGTCGAAAGCGCTGCGTCGATCGACGCGGAAAGAAGGATCGCGTTTGCGCTGAGATTCTCCGCGGCGCATTCATCCAGAAAGATGCGGACGAGCTGCTCGGCGACCTCGCGGCTTGCGACTGCGAACAGCGGCGTGCCGTCGACAAGGATGTTGACCGCTTTTTCGGGGTAGACCGGCTTCGGTGTGGTGATCACGGGCACGGGCGAAGGCGACGGCGTAAAGATCGCGATCGCGTCCTCGCCGGTTTCCGGCTCCGGCGTGATGACGGTGACCGGCGTAAGAGCCGCCGCTTTCGGGCGGGGGTTTGTAAAAACGAGCGGAATGAGAACGGCAAGCAGCGCCAGAGCGAGCGCAAAGCTCCCGATCATGATCCAATGCTTTGTCGATTCCCTCACGGTTCCACTCCTTTCTGTTTTGGTGCAGTATACCACATTCCAAAAGGAAAAGGGAACGATTCTGTTAAAAATTTCACGGTTTTGCAATAAATTCATTCGAGGAAACACTTTCCAACCACTGAAATATATGATATTATAACTGTGTAAAAACAGGGGCGCAGGATCGGATCCTCTGCCCGGGATGAGGTGCAATCATGTCACATCTGACAGATGAAGAACTGTACTACTTTAACGAAGGTACGACAAAGACGGCATACCGTTCGCTCGGCTGTCACAGGGTTGAGCACAACGGCGAGCGGGTATGGCGGTTTTCCGTGTGGGCGCCGAACGCGAGAAGCGTTGCAGTCGCGGGCGACTGGAACGGCTGGAATCCGAACGCGGACCAAATGTACCGGGTCGGCTCGACCGGCGTCTGGGAGATCCTCATCGGTATTGCGCAGGAGGGGCAGCTCTATAAGTACGCGGTTCAGGGACCGGACGGCAACGTCTCGATGAAGGCGGACCCGTATGCGCAGCGCTGCGAGGTCGCAGGAACGGCGTCGATGGTTTATGAAGCAGGCGAATTCCCGTGGACGGACGAAGGGTATCTTGCGCGCTGCTCAAAGCGGCACAGCGAGCCGATGAACATCTATGAGGTGCATCTGGGCTCGTGGCGCAAGGGGCTCGGCTATCGCGAGCTTGCGACCGAACTCGTCGACTACTGCGCCGATATGGGTTATACGCACATCGAATGCATGCCGCTGATGGCGTATCCGTTCAATCCGAGCTGGGGCTATCAGGTCACCGGCTACTACGCCCCGACGACGCGCTATGGCACGCCGGACGATTTCCGGTACTTCGTCGACTGCGCGCACAAAAAGGGTCTCGGCGTGATCATGGACTGGGTTCCCGCGCACTTTACGCGCGACAGCTACGGACTGGCGTACTTTGACGGCACGCCGACGTATGAGCATCCCGACTGGCGGCGCTCGGAGATGAAGCAGTGGGGCACGCTCCTGTTCGACTACGGCAGAACGCAGGTGCAGAGCTTCCTCGTCAGCAACGCGTGCTACTGGCTCAAAGAGTTCCACATCGACGGGCTTCGCGTCGACGCGGTGAGCTGCATGCTGTATCTTGATTACGGCAGAAACGACGGCGAATGGCTGCCGAACCAATACGGCGGCAAGGAGAACCTCGACGCGATCAATCTGTTCCATAAGATCGCGGCGGCAGTCAAAGAGATCCCCGGCAACAAGATCCTGATCGCGGAGGAGAGCACGGCGTTCCCGCGCGTGACGAACAAGCATGACGACAGCTTAGGCTTCGACTACAAGTGGAACATGGGCTGGATGAACGATATGCTGCGCTATATGCAGATGGATTCGCTCTACAGAAAATGGCATCACGACAAGCTGACGTTCAGCCTGATGTACGCGTTCTCCGAAAATTACATCCTTGCGTTCTCGCACGACGAGGTCGTACACGGAAAGCTCTCGATGCTGAATAAAATGCCGGGCGATTACTGGCAGAAATTCGCGCAGCTTCGGCTTCTGTACGCCTATCAGATGGCGCATCCGGGCAAGAAGCTGACGTTTATGGGCATGGAGATCGGTCAGTTCATCGAATGGCGGTTCGACGAATCGCTCGACTGGATGCTGCTGGATTATCCGAAGCATGCCGAAATGCAGTGCTACGTGCGCGAATTGAACAAGTTCTACCGCCGCACGCCGGCGTTCTACCAGTGTGATGACGACTGGAACGGCTTCGACTGGATCGCGGTGGACGACGCCGTGCATTCGATCGCGGCGTTCGTGAGAAAGGATGCGGACGGCAATCCGATCCTGTGCGTGTTCAACTTCACGCCGGTTCCGTGGGACGATTACTGCCTCGGAAGCGAGCTTCCCGGCACGTATTCCGAGATCTTCTCGACCGACGCACCGTACTTCGGCGGCGGCGGAATGTCGTTCAATGAACCGGTGAAGACCGTTGAGGAGCCGTTCGGCAAGTTCCGTCACCGTCTCAACGTGAAGCTGCCTGCCTACGGCGCGGTATTCTTCCGCTTTACACCCGATAAAAAAGACCCGAAAGGAGCAAACGAATGAAAAAGAAAATCGTCTGCATGCTGCTTGCAGGCGGACAGGGCAGCCGCCTCGGCGTTTTGACGTCCAGCATGGCAAAGCCTGCGGTCCCGTTCGGCGGAAAGTACCGCATCATCGACTTTCCGCTCAGCAATTGCGCAAACTCCGACATCGACACCGTCGGCGTTCTGACGCAGTACCGTCCTTTGGCGCTGAACGCGTACCTCGGCACCGGTCAACACTGGGATCTCGACCGCACGGACGGCGGCGTGTTCGTGCTTCCGCCGTACATGACGGAGCATGACGGAAGATGGTACTCCGGCACGGCAAACGCGATCTGGCAGAACCGCGCCTTCCTTGATCAGTACGATCCCGATTACGTGCTGATCCTTTCGGGCGACCACATCTATAAGATGGATTATACGAAGATGCTGAAATTCCACGTGGCAAACAGCGCTGCGGCGACGATCGCGGTGCTTCGGGTTCCGATGGAGGAAGCGCATCGCTTCGGCATCATGAATACGGACGAAAACGGCAGGATCGTTTCGTTTGAGGAAAAGCCGAAGGAGCCGAAGAGCAACAACGCCTCGATGGGCATCTATATCTTCAACTGGAAGCTGCTGCACGACTACATGGCGCGCGACGACGCCGATCCGAACAGCGAAAACGACTTCGGCAAGAACATCATTCCGAACATGCTGAACGCAGGCGAAAAGATGGTCGCGTACCCGTTTGAGGGCTACTGGAAGGACGTCGGAACGATCCAATCGCTCTGGGAAGCGAACATGGACCTTCTGGGCGAACCGCCTGTGCTGGAGCTCAACGATCCAGCCTGGCGCATCTATACGCGCAACCCCGTCATGCCGCCGCACTATACCGACAAGGCAGCGGACGTGAAGGACAGTCTCGTCACGGAAGGCTGCGTGGTGCGCGGTACCGTGCGGCATACCGTGCTGTTCTGCGGCGTAAAGGTCGAGGGACGGTCGGAGCTGTTCGATTCCGTCGTATTCCCGAACGCCGAGATCGGTGAGGGCTGCTTTGTGAAGAAAGCGATCATCGGTGAAAACGCGATCATCGGCGACAACGTGCAGATCGGCGTGCCGCCGAAAGAGGGCGAAACGGTGGACAACCGCCTCACCGGCGATATTGCGCTCATCGGCAACGACGTGACGATCCCCGCGGGGACGGTGATCCCGTGCGGCGCGGTCGTGACCGCCGAAACGCTCGGACAGTTTATCAAGGGAGGAAATGAAGCATGAACCAGGAAGCATTCGGTCTGATCTTCACCGGTGAACACAATCCCTACATGCGCGATCTCGTGCTCTCCCGCGCGGTCGCGGCGGTGCCGTTCGGCGGACGCTACCGCGTGATCGACTTTACCCTTTCCAACCTGGTGAACACGGGCATCCGCAACGTCGGGCTGATCGTGCAAAAGAACTATCATTCGCTGATGGACCATCTCGGCACCGGCAAGGAATGGGACCTGAACCGCAAGCGCGGCGGTCTGTTCCTCCTGCCGCCGTTCTCCACCAAGGACAACACCGGCGTGTATCGCGGCGACATCGACGCGTTCCACTCGATCATGCAGTATGTGCGCCGTTCGAGCCAGAAATATCTGATCCTCTGCGGAAGCCATACCGTATTCAACACGACGTTTGACGCCATTTTAAGGCAGCACCGTGAGACCGGCGCGGATATCACCATCATGTACAACGAGGATCCGCGCTTCTTCCCGGAGGAGCAGAACCGCGACCTTCGTCTCATTCTCGACGGGGACGGCATGACGGTGAAGCGGCTCGAATGGAATCCGCGCAATCCCGGCTCGAATTTCCGCTCCTGCGAGATCACGATCATCGACAGGGACCTGTTCGAGGACCTTGTGGAAGAATCCTATTCGCGCGGCGGAGTCGATTTCATCCGTGAGATCCTGCTGCCGAAGGTCCGTGAGCTCAAGATCATGGGCTGGCGCTACGACGGCTACGTCGGACGCATCGACTCGATCAACACCTACTTCATGCACAGCATGGAACTTATGGATGCTTCCGCGGCGAAGGATCTCTTCAACATGCAGCATCCGATCTATACCAAGGTCAAGGACGAGATCGCGTCGGAGTACGGTGAAAACGCCGACGTCCGCAACGTCCTCATGGCAGACGGCTGCGCGATCGACGGCACGATCGAAAACTCCATCGTGTTCCGCGGCGTCACCGTGGAGCGCGGCGCGATCGTGAAGAACTCGATCCTGATGCAGGGCGTGACGGTGCGCAAGGGCGCCGTGCTCGATCATGTCATCCTCGACAAGAACGTTACCGTCAACGCGGGACGACAGCTCACGGGGTATGAGGGCATTCCGCTCGTCTTCCGCAAAAACCTGACCGTCTGACGAAACCGAAAGGAGAATCATCATGAAAATACTGTTTGCGGCAAGCGAATGCTTCCCGTTCATCAAAACCGGCGGTCTTGCCGACGTTGTCGGTTCGCTTCCGAAGGAGCTTGTGCATCAGGGCGCCGAAGTTGCGGTCATGATCCCGAAGTACACGCAGATCGACGATTACTACATCGTCAGGATGCAGCATGTCTGCCACTTCAACCTGCAGCTCGGAAGCTATTCCGTCTTCTGCGGCATCGACATGCTTGAGCAGGACGGCGTGAAATTCTATTTCGTTGACAACCTTGCGATGTTCGGCGGCGATAAGATCTACACCGGTGACGAGCAGGAGGGGTTCCGCTTTGCATTCTTCTGCCGTGCGGTGCTCGAATCGTTCAAGCATATGAACTACTATCCGGATGTGATCCACTGCAACGACTGGCAGACGGGTCTCATTCCGGTTTTGCTGAACGACCAGTACCGCAATCTCGACGGCTACCGTGATGTGCATACCGTGTTCACGATCCACAACCTGAAGTTCCAGGGTATCTTCGACTGGCATCGCATCAACAGCGTATTGGGACTGAATGAGGGATACTTCTCACCGAATAATCTCGAGTTCTACGGCTTGCTTTCATTCATGAAAGCGGGTCTTGTGTTCGCAAACCGCATCACGACCGTCAGCCCGACCTATGCGGAGGAGATCCGCACCGGCTATTACGGCGAACGCCTCGACGGTCTTCTGCGCGCCAGACAGAACGTGCTGTCCGGTATTCTGAACGGAATAGACGGAATATCGTTTGATCCGAGTAATGATATGCATATTCCCGTTCACTATACAGCGGCAGATCCTTCCGGAAAGAAGCTTGACAAGGCGGCATTGCAGGAAGAACTGGGCTTGCAGAAGCGCGACGTGCCGTTGATCGCTATGGTCACGCGTCTGACCGCGCAGAAGGGGCTCGATCTTGTGACCTGCGTTTTGAACGATATCATGCGCATGGACGTTCAGATGGTTGTGGTTGGAACGGGCGACGAGTATTTTGAAAATGCATTCCGCGACGCGCAGTATCGTTTCCCCGGCAGATTCGTCTGCTGTCTCCGGCACGACGAGCAGATCGCAAGACGTGTCTACGCTGCAAGCGACATCTATCTGATGCCGTCCCAGTTTGAACCGTGCGGACTTTCTCAAATGATTGCCATGCGCTACGGTTCCATCCCGCTCGTGCGCGAAACCGGCGGACTGCGCGACAGCGTTTTGCCGTACAACTGGTATACCGACGACGGCAACGGCTTCAGTTTCCACGATTATAATGCGCACGATATGCTGCATGTGCTTGAACACGCGGTCGGGTACTGGTATGATGATCGCGAGATGTGGAAGCGTTTGATGCGGCGCGCCATGAAGACGGACTTTTCGTGGGCTGCTTCCGCAAGGAAGTACATGGAGCTGTATCGGAATCTCCTGGGTCTTCCGGATGAGCCGGTAAAGCCGGTCCGTAAGCGTACAACACGCACGGTCAAATCCGCCGAGGATAAGCCCGAACCCAAAGCAGCGGCAAAGAAGCCGACCGCAAAGAAATCCACGGCGTCAAAGCCGAAAAAATCCGAATAAAGATACCCAATCTTTACAGGGCCGTATTAACGGCTCTGTTTTTATGTTTCACGTGAAACATACACACAACACGGATCGGAAAATGTTTCACGTGAAACTTGAAAAAATGCCGGAACGGTATTGCCAAATACCATACGTTACGTTATAATGATCGGGTAAAGGAGCGATTATGGGTAAGATTATTTCAATCACCAATCAAAAAGGCGGCGTCGGAAAGACGACGACGGCGATCAATTTGAGCGCATGTGTTGCGCAAACGGGGAAACACGTACTGCTTGTCGACCTGGATCCGCAGGGCAACAGCACCAGCGGATTGGGCGTAACGAAGAAAAAAGATTTTCCGACGAGTTATGACGTTCTGATCGACGATGTTCCGGCACAGGACGCGATCCGTCATACGATGATCGAAACGCTGGACGTATTACCGTCACGCATTGAACTTGCCGGCGCGGAAGTCGAACTGGTGTCCATGATGGCACGTGAGCAGCGTTTGAAGCAGATGCTGTCTCCGATCGCGGATCGGTATGATTATATTTTCATTGACTGTCCCCCGTCTCTCGGATTGTTGACGCTGAACGCGCTGACGGCGTCCGATTCTCTTCTGGTGCCGATCCAGTGCGAGTATTACGCGCTTGAGGGACTCTCACAGCTGATGAACACGGTCAAGCTCGTCCGGCGCAATCTGAACAGCAAGCTCGACATTCAGGGTGTTGTGCTGACCATGTTCTCATCACGGTTGAATCTTTGCGTACAGGTTGTCGAAGAAGTCAAGAAATATTTTCGCGAGAAAGTGTACAACACGATCATACCGCGTTCGGTACGCATGAGCGAAGCGCCGAGTCACGGTCTGCCGATCACGCTGTACGATCCGCGCAACATCGGCGCGAAGGCGTATATCAATTTGGCGGAAGAATTTATCAAACGGGAGGAAGCAAATGGCTAAGAATAAGGGCCTTGGGCGCGGGCTTGACGCGCTTCTGGACGAGATCGACGCACCGGAACAGACGCAGAACGGTAAGTTTGATGTAGATCTTTATGATATTGATACGAATCCGGATCAGCCGCGTAAGACGTTCGATCCGGAAAAGCTTGCGGAGCTGGCGCAGTCGATTAAGCGTCACGGTGTCGTGCAGCCGATCCTTGTCAAAAAGAACGGCGCACGTTATACGATCGTAGCGGGCGAGCGTCGCTACCGTGCAGCACGTCAAGCGGGTCTGATGACTGTCCCGGTCGTGCTGACGGACATCGACGAGGACGCCGTCATGGAGATTTCGCTCGTCGAAAACATTCAGCGCGAGAATCTCAATCCGATCGAGGAAGCCGCCGCGATCAAGCTTCTGATGCAGCAGCACGATCTCACGCAGGAAGAAGTTTCCGAGCGTGTCGGAAAAAGCCGTCCGGCAATTGCGAACGCGCTGCGTCTTCTGACGCTTGCGAAGTCTGTACAGAAGTTGATCAAGGACGGACGGCTCACGGCAGGTCACGGCAAGATGCTTGCGGGCGTCGGTGATCCGCGCGTACAGATGGAAATGGCGGAAAAATGTGTCGAAGGCGACTGGTCGGTGCGGCGTCTCGAGGACGAGCTGCGCTTTGCCGAAATGCCGAAACGCAAACATAAGGAAAAACCGGAACCGACGCCGGAATTCCGCAACGCCATGCACCGTATGCGCGCTGAGCTCGGCACCAAGGTGTCCGTGCAGGGCAATGAAGACAAGGGCAAGCTGATCATCCATTACTATTCGCATGAAGATCTCGACCGGATATACCGCGCAATCGTCGGAGACGAATGAGTAAAATGCCGAATATGCGATAACAATATAATGGAAAGAACGGGAAACCGTTCTTTTTTTGCGACGGAGGGACGGTATTGACAATGCCCGGTCTTCTATCGATGACTTTCCTCCTTATACAGGATGGACATGAGCCGTCCCCTCCGGTTTCGGGCGTCCGGGACGCCGCCCCTAAGGTTTGTTATTCCGCAGGGGCTGATATCCCACGCGGCTGTCGTAAAAACACAACCGGCAGACGGGAGGATATGATCTTTCCGTGCGATTCCGTTTCCGTCATCACAGTCGACGCCGGCAAATGATATATATCTATACAAATTAACGGAATCCGGAGCGAATCCGTGCAATCGGTCCCGATCGAATCATGTACAAATCGACGGTAAAACTGTGAATTGTTTATAAATGAAAACGGTAATTTGTGCACATCGGAAAATATATTATCTGAAGAACCGGGAGCAATCACAACATCTTGTGCCTTGTGCGATAAAATATGCATATTTTGATCTAAAAATCAAAAAAATGATTTGCATTTCAAAAAAGTCTTTGCTATAATAGGTATAGCTCTATAGTATGCCATAGTATGGCTATTATGATGCAGTCCCGGGAAAAACCGGGTGAAGAACATGAGAATCATCATATCTGTTTTTACAGAAAAGACGGAGGAAAAAAACATGTCAAAGCTAACCAGAATCCTGTTCGGCAGACGCACCCTGGCGATCATTGTATCGCTTATTATGGTGCTGCAGCTGTTGCCGCTGGCAACGATTGCGGATAACGCCGAAGGAAACGCGGACGCAGTTGACGTTGTTGCGCTTGAACGCAACGAAGTCGGCGTGGACGAAGTCGGATTCAACCCCGGCAATAAGGACGAAGGCGATCTGAGCACCGGCGGTCTGATCGGCGATCTGCCGACCGACCCTGTTGCGCCGGAAGATCCGACCGACCCTGTTGCGCCGGAAGATCCTACCGACCCTGTTGCGCCGGAAGATCCGACCGACCCTGTCGCGCCGGAAGATCCGACCGACCCGGAAAACCCGGAAGAGCCCGCAACGCCGGAGAACCCGGACGAGCCTGCGGATCCGATGGCAGGGAACGACAATCCCGGGCTTGAGATTTCCTTTCCCGTAACCTTTGTGGACAAGGACGGCAAAGTTCTTGTCCGTATGTCGGTTTTGGCGGGTGCGGAGATCGGTGAGCTTCCCGAAGCGCCCGTGGTGGAAGGCCGCGCGTTCATCGGCTGGTATGCCGAAAACGGTATGCGTGTCTATCCGACGACGAAGGTCAACGGTATTCTGCGCATAACGGCCAAGTACGAGGGCGACGAGATCCCCGAGGCCGAAATGCCCGCGCAGAGCTTTGCTTATACGACCGCGCATAACGTGACCGTCCGCGCAAACGTTCCGGAGGGCGTCTTCCCCGCCGGCACGACGATGCGCGTTTCCGATCTCACTGAGGACGAGACAAGAGCGCTCGCGCTGACCGTGGTTCCGGAAAGCAGACTGACCGACGCTGTCGCAGTCGATATCACGTTCTATGATGCGAACGGCATGAAGATCGAGCCGAAGGACCAGAACAAGGTCCATGTCGAGATCAGAGCGAACCGCAAGATGGAAGGCGAAAACTTCGCGCTCTATCACGAGGTCCGGACCGGCGTCCTCAGCATTATGGGCAATGCGACGCCGTACGGCGCAGACTTCGACGCCTCCTCCTTCTCCGTCTATATCGTCATCGGCACAGACGGCGATGCGGAATACGCGCGCATCAAGGTCCTGTTCCACCGCATGAAGGCGGACGGAAACAATGAAACCGACGCAGAGGCGGTCGATATTCTCGTCAAGCCGAAGGATATGGAATCCGACGCGATGTTCGAGAAGGTCGTCTTCGACCCCGGCCCCGGCACGATGCCGGAAGGCTATCTGTTCAACGGCTGGTCAAAGACCGCGTCCTGGAACAAGACGACCACCAAGCTGTCCTTTGACGCGGTTCGCGCAGACATCCGCGCGGAGCTTGAAAAGAATACCGACGACGATGCGACCAACAACTTCGTCGATATGGGCGTAACGCTGCACTACTACGCAACGGCGTTCGAATCCCGCACCGTCACCTACCTGGATCAGCACGGCGCGGCGATCAAGACGGACATCGTTCTGCTGGACGCAAACCACAGCGCAAGCTATACGGTTTCTACCTCCTATACCCCGGAAAAGACCACGCAGACGTTCGACGGCTGGACGACCTCCGCACCCACCGTCAGCGGCGATACCTATACCTATCCCTCCGGCGCGGTCATCTATAAGCCCGGCGAAGCAAGCGGCACGTTCACGGTGACGAACGACGTCGTTCTCTATCCGTACATCCGTACCGGCTTCTGGCTGATCTTCGACAACAACATCGACCAGAACAATATCAATTACTTCGGCGATAAGGATGCGGATAAGACGTCCGGCACTTACATCGGACCGGTGTTCTATTCGAACGGACAGAATACGGTTGCGCCGACCGATCCGGAACGTACCGGCTACACCTTCGGCGGCTGGTATACCGACGCGGCGATGACGGAAGGCAACGAATTCACGTTCGGCAGCCCCCTGACCGCGGATACCACGATCTACGCAAAGTGGGACCGTACGCGCGCATCCTATCTGGTCGTCTATATGACGCAGAAAGCAACTGACCCGGTCGATAACGACGTCAGCAACAATACCTATGAGTATTACGCGAGTATGTCGAGAAACTGGGAGTATGGCACCTATAACGGCGAGACCGGTTACTACCCCATTTGGCCGGGTGATACGGTCACGCCGTTCACGTACGGTACGATCAATGACTCGACGCTGAACACCGGCGATATTCCGCAGACCACGTTTACGTCCGGAAATTATAAATTCAGCGAAACGATCCCCGAGCTCGGCTCGTACTACTATTACAGCGATAAGAACGCGAGCAGCTCCGCAGTCGTCAAGGGCGACGGTTCTGCGATCCTGTATGTCTATTATGACCGTGTGACGATCACGTATAACTTCATTACCGATAGTAGCTGGCAATATAAGACGATCAGCGGCTATCAGCTTGCGTATAGTGGTAGTTATTACTACATCAAGGTCAACGGTGCGTGGCACAGAATGTCTGGTTATCCCGAAGACGTTTGGAATTGTTATAGTATTGATTACCTCTCCGGAAATACTATCCATTATACATACAGACAAGGCGGCACTCAGTATGATGATACCACATTCTCTACAAGTGCATATTCCGTAACCGACCCGATCTCCTATACCGGCCTCTACTATGCACCGTTCGACGAGAACGATTGGCCGAATCCCGGCACAGGTTACGTCTGGAAAGTTGAGTCCTCGGATTATTATTGGGAAAATGCAATTACGCATTACTACACGCCGCTCGGCGCGACCAGTACCACAGCTACGACGATCAATTTCTATCTGAAGACTTATTCTGATACTTCGAATAAAGCAACGATCCACATCGTTTATCAGGATCCGGACACTCTTGCATGGACAAATACGCCGGAAGATTATCAGATCAAGTACGGCGAATCTGTTACCTTCCAGAATGCGCCCGATTATCATTGCTATGGCTATAACAAGACGAGAAACAGCGTTACAAACGGGTTTACCTCGCAGACCAGTCAGTTAGCATTGTATTACGGCAGCGGAAGCTATACCGGATATGTCAGCATCAGCACATCGTCTAAACAGATCTGGATCTACTTAAGCTGCGTCAGCTATGAACTGGCATTCCAGTCCAAGACGGCTGCCGGAAAGAGATCCGAAACATTGAACGCATACGAGCATTTTGCGCCGTATGAATATAAGAACGGACAGAAGTACATTCCGAACGACGGCGGCGTCGGTTATTACTTCGACGGTTGGTACTATGATATGAGCTATCAGGATCCGGTCGACTGGGAAAACGACACCATGCCCGCCAAGAACACGGTGATCTACGCCAAGTGGAACCCGCAGCGCTTCCGTGTCGTTATGGATATCACCGGCGGTCCGGACGTGGGCCTGACCCGCAGCGACGTCAAATTCCCGCAGGATCTGGACAGCGATCCGAACACCAACCAGTCGCTCTCCTTCCGTCTGTACGCGGGCGAGCAGGTTTCGAGCTCCGTCAACGCGGCAACGGCGGACAACTGGGTCCTCGCGGGATGGTATCTCGACGAGGCGCACACGATCCCGTTCAACTTCAATCAGGGTATCTATGAAAATACGACCGGGATGGATATGACGTACGGCGACCTGCCGCTTGCGGATAAGACCGGCACGGTTCCGGGCGGCGGCAATCCCTACAGCGACAACGACACAGAAGATCCGACCAAGGGCGAATACGTCCGCGGCCGCCTCATGATCTACGCCGCATGGCGTCCCAAGACCGAAGGCGCTTCGGGTCTGAGCATCGTCTATGACGCGGGCAACGGTACCTTCACCAGCGGCGGCACGACCTTTAACGATCCGAACCCGTACACCGTCGGGTCCGAGGTCTGGGCACAGCCCGGTTCGACGCCGAACGATTCGGAACTGGTCTTCTCCCGCTGGGTCATCCAGAAGTGGGAGAACGGCGCGTGGGTCGACACCACCGACTTCGCGTACCCCGGCTCCTCGTTCATTCCGGACGCGACGTACGCGCAGATCACCAACAATCCGAACGGCAGCAGGACCTATACGATCCGTCTCCGCGCGGAATATAAGTCTGCGAATGAAGAAGCGGTTCCGACGTTCATCTACTGGTATCGGAACGACGGTTCCGGCGGTACTGTGCGCAAGGATGAGAACCTGGTGATCAACCAGGCTGTCACCATTCCCGCCGCGCCGTCCCGTACGGGCTACGTCTTCAAGGGCTGGTATAAGGTCGGCTATACGGAAGAGCAGATGCAGCAGATGGACGGCGCAGTCCCGACCACGTACGCCTGCACGGAGCCGAACTTTATCTGGTACAACGGCACGGCGTATTATGCCAACGCGTCGTATTCGCAGGGCTGCGCAGAGGTCGCTGCGGACGAAGCGCTTCCTTATGAATATCTGTACGCTGTGTGGCAGCCGATCCACTACACGGTACACTTCAACAGCAACGCGCCGGCAGGCACGACCGCTTCCGGCACGATGGAAAACGAGGGCTTTGCTTACGACGAGCAGAAAGCGCTGACCGACAATGCGTTCTCCGTCCAGAACTACGTGTTCAAGGGCTGGGCAACGAGCGCTTCCGGCAGCAAAGTCTATGATAACCTTGAAGAAGTCAAGAACCTCGCCGCAACGGACGGCGCGGTTGTTGACCTGTTCGCCGTTTGGGAAAAGGCGCAGGTCAAATACACCGTTGAACATTACCTGCTCGGCACGGAAACGAAGGTTGCGGACGATACCCAGACCCCGGATCTTGAAGCAGGTACGCAGTACACGCCGAGCGCAAATACGCTGAAGGCTGAGACGTTCTACGACACATATGCAGCATACACCCTGACCGCGAACAGCACCGACCCGGCACAGGCGATCACGATCACCACGGACGGCGGCACGATCAAGGTTTACTACACCCTGCCGCTGACCATCACTGCGTCGACGGCTTCGAAGACGTACGACGGCAGCACGCTTACCGGTTCCTACACCGTAAGCGGCGCGCTGCAGAGCGACAATATCGAATCGATCATCGGCACGGCGCCGACCATCGGGCCGAACGTCGGAAGCCAGACCTACACGGCTCCCACGGCGGGAATTCCTTCCTATTATACTGTCACCGCCACGAGCGGCACTTTGACGATCACCGCAAAGCAGGTCACCGTCAAGGCGAACGACAAGAGCAAGACCTACGGCGCAGCCGATCCGACCCTTGACGCAACGGTCACCGGACTTGTCAATGGCGACACGATCCCGGCGGATACCTTCACCTACACCCGCGCGGCAGGCGAGGACGTCGGCAACTACGCGATCACGGTCAGCGGTCCCGCCACTTACGGCAACTACACGATCACCTACCAGCCCGGCACGCTGACCATCACCAAGAAGGCGGTCACGATCACCGCGGACAACAAGACCAAGGTCTACGGCGAAAACGACCCGGCGCTGACGGCAACGGTCACCGGCGCGGTCGAAGGCGATACGATCAACTACACGCTCGCGCGTGCAGAGGGCGAGGACGTCGGTCACTACGCGATCACGGTCACCGCGGGCAGCAACCCGAACTATGAGGTCACGGTCGTCCCCGGCGACTTTGAGATCACGCCGAAGGCGGTCACTGTTACCATCACCGGCGCGAACGACACCAAGACGTACGACGGCAAGAGCCACACGGTCACCGGCTATACGGCTGCGGCGAACGACGCGGGCTACAACGTAAGCAACGTCGCTCTCGCGACCGGCAAGGAAGCGACCGCGACCCGTACCGACAAGGGCACCACGAACATGGGCCTCACGCCGGAGCACTTCGTGAACAACGACCCGAACTACAACGTCACGTTCACGATCGGCGCAGACGGCTACATGAAGATCGATCCGCTTGCGGTCACCGTGACGATCACCGGTCACACGAGCACGGTCACGTGGGACGGCAATGAGCACTCGGTCAGCGGTTACGACGTTTCGATCAGCAACGAGCTGTACACCGAGGATGACTTCTCCGGCCCCGCGCAGACGATCAGTGCAGCGCGCACCGCTGTCGGCACGACGAACATGGGTCTCAAGCAGTCCGACTTCACGAACAACAACGATAACTTCACGGTCACGTTCAACGTCACCGACGGTTATCAGCAGATCACGCCGCAGGGCGCCATCACGGTCAAGATCACCGGTCGCACGATGACGCATGACTATGACGGCACCGAATATACTGCAACCGGCTACGACGTCGAGATCATCGGCAGCACGCAGTTCACGGCGGCAGACTTCACGTTCACCGGAACGGATACGGTCAAGAGAACCAACGCCGGCACGACGAACATGAATCTCGCGGCTGGTCAGTTCAGCGTAAACAACACGACGGTTTATCCGAACGTCACGTTCGAGATCGTCTCCGACGGTTTCGTCACGATCAACCCGATCGACGTCACCGTCACCATCGTCGGCGCGAACAGCTCCGATAAGTATGACGGCGAAGCGCACACGGTCAACGGCTACACCGCGACCGCGAGCAGCAGCCTGTATAAGGTATCCGGCGAAACGGTGGACTTCACGTTCTCCGGCACGGCGAGCGCGTCGCGTACGCACGTCGTCGAAGACGGTGATACGGACGGCAGAACGGACATGGGTCTTACCGCGAGCCAGTTCACCAATAACAACAATAACTTCCGTACGGTCACGTTCAACGTCACCGACGGTTATCAGATCATCGAAAAGCGCACCGTTACCCTGACGAGCGCAACGGACACCAAGGAGTACGACGGCACCCCGCTGACGAACGGCAACGTCACGGTCACGGGCGACGGCTTCGTCTCCGGCGAAGGCGCGACCTATGATGTCACCGGTACCCGCACGGTCGTCGGCAGCAGCGCCAACACGTTCACCTACACGCTGAACGCGGGCACCGACGCGAACGATTACACGATCAGCAAGGTCGAGGGCACGCTGACGATCAACGATCGTACCACGGCTTACGGACTTACGATCGTCGCGAACAGCACGACCGACACGTACGACGGCACGACGAAGGAAGCAAAGGGCTATATCGTCAAATACAACGGCGAAACCGTCGGCGAGAACGCCAACGGCACGGGCAACACGACGATCACGATCAAGGTGAACGGCGTCGACGTCACCTACACGCTGAGCGGCGTCACGACCACGAACCCGGCGCAGATCAACTGGACTGCCGGCATTGACAACACGATCAACGGCGACGCGGTCATCACCGACGCGGCGGGCAACACCGTCACCGGTCAGTTCACGGTCGAGAAGACGAACGGCAAGCTGATCATCAACCGCCGCGAGATCACCGTCAGCGTCGAGGACAAGACGGTCGAATATAACGGCAGCGAACAGTACGGCAACACGGCGTACACGTTCGAAAACGTGGTCGCCGGTCAGACCGCAACGATCACCTACACCGCAGCGCACGGCACGCTGGTCGACACGTACGACAACGGTGAATACGCAGATGATCTGAAGATCATGGCGGGCACCGAAGAGGTCACGGACAACTATACGCTGACGACGGCGACCAAGGGCAAGCTGACGATCACCAACCGTACGAACAAGTACGAGATCACGGTTGTGGCGAACAGTGCGGAAGCTGATTACGACGGCAACATGCATTCGGCAACCGGTTTTGAGACGCTGACCTTCACGATCGACGGCAACACTTACACGGTCGAAGGGCTTGCGACCTCCGATCCGAGCCAGAGCAACGCGGGCGAGTATCCGAACACGATCAGCGGTACGGCGGTCGTCAAGGATGCGAATGGCAACGTCGTTACGAACCAGTTCACCGTGAGCACCACGGACGGCAAGCTGACCATCAACAAGGCGCAGCTTACCATCAAGGTCATCGACCAGACCTACACCTACAACGGCAAGGCGCAGGGCGAAGACAATAAGACCTACAACGACGCGACGAAGGTTAGTGTCGAGGGCCTGCAGGGCAGCGATACGCTGACCAGCATCACGCTGAACGGCACCGAGACAAATGTCGGCGAGTATGCGAACAAGATCGTTGCGAGCGGCGCGGTCATCACGCCGAGCTCCGGCGCGCCCACGACCGGCAACTATGTCATTACCTACGTGCCCGGCAAGCTGACCATTACGAAGGTGACGCTCACCGTCAACGTCCGCGGCAACAAGGCGGAATATACGTATGACGGCAGCGACAAGACGGTCGAAGGCTACGTCGTCGAATACGACGGTCTCTTCAACGCGAACGGCGAAAAGCTGACCGGCAGTATCAACTATGATAAGGACGGCAATCCGGTAAACAGCAATGACGTGCCGGACGGCTTTGCGCTGAACTATACCGGCACCGGCGCTGCAGTTACCAAGAAGAACCCCGGCACGTACCCGATGGGACTTGCCAAGGCGAGCTTCGACACGGCTGCGTTCGACACGCTGTATGCCGTCAACTACACCATCACGTTCAACGTCTATGACGGCGAACTGAAGATCAACCGGACGGATCTGCCGATCAAGATCACGTCTGCCACGAAGGAATGGCCGTATGACGGACAGCTGCATAAGCAGGAAGTCTACACGGTTACCTATGACGTGCTCGACGAAAACGGCGCCGTCACGGAAACGAAGACGCTCGAAGCGGACGCGACGGGCAAGGTGTTCACGCTCCCGACAGGCGACAAGATCACGATCACGCCGACGGCGGGCGGCGTCAGAGACGTCAACGACACCGTGCCGAAAAACAATACGTTCACGTATGCGATCGACAATCAGGAATTCTATACGAACGTAACGACGGAGTTCGGCACGCTGTCGATCACGCCGATTACGGTGACCGTCACGATCGTCGGCAACAACAGCACAGATCCGTACGATGGCAATGTGCATACCGTCAGCGACTACACCGCAACGGCGAGCACGAATCTCTACAATGTAAACAGCGACTTTGAGTTCAACGGTACTGCGACAGCATCCCGTACCAATGTCGTTGAGGGTGAAGACACAGACGGTCAGACCGACATGGGTCTCACTGCCGATATGTTCGTGAACACGAACCCGAACTTCACGAATGTTGTCTTTGAAGTCACGGACGGCTACCAAAAGATCACGCCGCGCGAGATCACGGTGAAGATCAAGGGTACGCAGAATACAACGACGTACGACGGACAGAATCACGAAGTCAACGGATTCACGGCGACGACGGAAGATACGCTGTACGATGTGAGCAACGTAGCGCTTGCGGAAGGAAAGACAGCGCATGCAGAGCGCACAGAGAAGGGTCAGACGGATATGGATCTGACGCCGGAGCACTTTGTAAACAACGACAGCAACTTCACGGTCACGTTTGTGATTGAAGAAGACGGCTACCAGAAGATCGATCCGCGCGAGATCACGGTGAAGATCAAGGGTACGCAGAATACAACGACGTACGACGGACAGAACCACGAAGTCAACGGATTCACGGCGACGACGGAAGATACGCTGTACAATGTGAGCAACGTAGCGCTTGCGGAAGGCAAGACAGCGCATGCAGAGCGCACAGAGAAGGGTCAGACGGATATGGATCTGACGCCGGAGCACTTTGTAAACAACGACAGCAACTTCACGGTCACGTTTGTGATTGAAGAAGACGGCTACCAGAAGATCGATCCGCTTGACGTGACAGTCACGATCGTCGGTGCGAACAGCATTCTCCCGTACGACGGCGAAGCGCATACGGTCAGCGGTTATACCGCGACGGCGGATAACGCGCTGTACGACGTAGATAATGACTTCACGTTCAGCGGCACGGCGACGGCTACGCGTACTGAAGAAGGTACGACGTACATGGGTCTTGCGGAGAATCAGTTCGCGAATACGAACCCGAACTTCGGTACGGTCACGTTCAATGTCACCGACGGTTACCAGACGATCACCGCAATCGACGCCGTTATCGTTACGATCAAAGAGAACAGCGATACGGTAACGTACAACGGCAGCGAACAGACGGTTACCGGTTACACGGTCGTATCGATCAGCAACCCGCTGTACACGGAAGCGGACTTCACGTTCAGCGGCAATGCGAGCGTCAGCGGCACGAACGTCGGTACCTATAATATGGAACTGACGCCGGCAGACTTCGCAAATAAGAATACGAACTTCACGAACGTAACGTTCGTGATCCAGGACGGCACGCTTGTGATCAACCCGCTTGCGGTCACGGTCACGATCACCGGTCATAACCATACGGACGAATACGACGGAACCGAACACAGCGTCAGCGGTTACGATTTCTCGGCAACCAGCCCGCTGTATACGGAAGACTACGTGAACTTCTCCGGCACGGCGAGTGCAGCTCGTACGAACGTGGTGGAGGGTGAAGATACCGACGGTCAGACCGACATGGGTCTTACCGAGGATATGTTCTCCAATACGAACAACAACTTCACGGTCACGTTCGAAGTCACCGACGGTTATCAGAGAATCACGCCGATTACTGCCGAGTACGAGATCACGGTCACCGGTAACAGTGACACGAAGGTCTACAACGGCGACGAGCAGAGCGTGAACGGCTACACGGTCAGCGAGTACGACAGCACGATCACCTTCACGGGCATCGCGCAGAACGACGCGAAGGCAACTGCAAAGGGCACGAACGTCGGCACGTACACCATGACCATGACGGATGCGGACTTCACCGCGACGTCGACGAACTACACGAACATCAAGATCACGGTGGTCCCGGGCACGCTGAAGATCACGCCGATCACGGATGAGATCGTCGTTACGATCAAGGGTCATAAGGACACCAAGACGTATACTGGTTCCGAACAGCAGGTCACGGGCTACGATGTAGAGACGAGCAACGCGCTGTACACCGAA
>Ga0247610_10001263_pt1 | contig 31653 bp, 34 predicted proteins | sample 174DNAGHGhighgp2_FD_193483 | JGI IMG/M metagenome (GOLD analysis project Ga0247610, IMG submission 193483) | Sheep rumen microbial communities from Palmerston North, Manawatu-Wanganui, New Zealand - 1742 DNA GHGhigh gp2 | ecosystem: Host-associated > Mammals > Digestive system > Stomach > Rumen...
GAAATGCTTGCTGGTATGCCAATATGGTCAGGCTCTATATTAAGATATAGAAATCCCGCTTTTAAGGACCCTGAAACTACACCACAAGAGCCTATGTATTTATATGAGCGTTGTGGTATGTGGGAGCAAGGACAGGAGGGTTGGGATGTCCGATATTGGTTAAGAGACCCTTCAAAGGGTGATTACTTGAAAAACAGAATGTATTTGTATGAATACGCTGATTTCAGTAATATGTTAAGTGGTTATCCTATCATAAATCAATATGAAGAGCCTACTCAGACACAGACACACGAAGAGGAAGAACGGGGTGGTGGTAGTGATACTCCACCTGATAATAACAGTAATCAGAGTGATAATACTTGAAGAATAAGCCATACACGGGGTTTTGGTGTTAAGGTAGATGAAATATATCTACCTTAACAAAACCCCTGTATTTAAAGGAGTTTTTAATGTTTAATGATTATAAAATAAAGCAGTTAAATAATAAGATAGAATCACTCAATACTGTTAAGAATACACCCGACACAACCGATAACAAATATTTAGAGAAATGTAAGATTATAGGGTATGAGAGAGATACTAATAATGATATATTTAGATACCATTTCCAAAGTATAAACCCCGATAACACAATCAATAAAGGTGGAATAGTGGGTGAAGATGCTATCTGTATCAACGAAATCGGACAGTCCCCTGATACTCCTTTATGTAAGGTGGGAGATATTGTTTTCATACAGGCATCTCAAAATGGTTATGAGTTTTGTTTAGGTGGTGTTACGGAAGAAGGACTGTTAGACCCTATTGTAGATTTAACACCGAAAGAAAAGGATAAGGAATGGTGGATTTCCAAAGACATTCATACATTAGAAGGTAGTTTATCTATTTCCTATTCAAGTGATAATATGAGTGTAGGGCAGTCTTTAATTAAAATTAAAGAATTTGAAAGAGAGATGGGTGGTATCGCACTCTCTTTTTCAAATGTAGCACAAGAGCAAACAAGTGATAATAAGTATAAAACTACTGCCACTTTTACAGGAACATACACCCAAACCGAAGAGGCTCATTTTCAAACGGAAAGTTTTCAGTTTAGTGGTAGTATTACTATACTCTCAATAATCTCAACAGGTTATGCCGATTTTGATATTAGTGGCTCTCTCTCCTCTCCTGTTGTAGAAGGTGATGGTGTATCTGTATCATTTACTGACGGGAATAAAGTAGTATTCATTAAAGAACATATTAACAAAGCCGTTAAGATTTCTACACTTTTAAGAGTAGGTTTTGAAGACGGGGAATTGAAATTTGTGTTAAGAGATTTGTATTTTGATAGTATAGGAAACTTAATCAAGGTAGATTTACCAAATGGAGATGTTGATACTGCTTTACATATCCATTCCATTCCTATCATTACCCGTCCCGCACCTTCTAATCCTACACCTACTCCTACACCCGAAGAGGAAGAGCCTGAAAACCCTGAAAATCCCGACCCTGATAATCCTACTCCTTCGGAAAATGAAAATGAAAATGAGAATAATGAGAATAATGGGGGTGAGTAAATGGCAAGTTATAAGAATTTAGAAGGTGAAGATGCTTTCTATAATGTAGCAAAAGCAAAGATTACCTTAGCAGATTATTATGTTTATACTTCTACTACAAGAACTCATTATCGCTTTTATCCAAAAATAAATATTTTGTTTGACACACAACAAATGGGTGGTGGATATATAGGTTATTTTGGTCAACAGAGTGGTGATTATGGCTTTCATTTTGGTGGTCAGATAGGTTTTTTTGATATTCCCGGCACTGAGTTTACTTTTAGAGTTAAGGGCTCTACTACATTTAAGGAACTATTAACGCCTTCTATTAATGGTGGTGGTGCTCTTGTCCCATCGGATTGGAGAACTAAAATAAAGGCTCTTCCTAAATCTGATATGGCAGTATCTTATAACAATCTCAATTCAGGCTCTTTATATGTTAATGGCACATATATTTCGCCTATTCATTCGCCGAGATGTTCCTTTAATGGTATCAGCTTTGTAGATATACAGTCCTATTATTCTACTACGATTTCAGGAGACTTTGAGCCTCACGAAGAAGGTAGTAGAGTGTGGTCTGTTGAATTGACTGCTTCCGAATGGGCTTGGGACAAACATATAGCCACTTTAACAGGCTTAAATGGTAGATTTATTCATTTTGAAGCCAACGGACAGACTATTAAGTGGTCTGGCTTATGTATGACGGATACTGAGGCTTTAAATACTTGGGCTGGTTGGACTAATCCTTTTACTGGTGCTATGTCTTTTTCATATAAAGTAGATGCAGATAGTTTTCCCCCAAATACTAATACAGGTCAGTTGCTTTTCAAGTCTGATGATAGAGTGTATAACTATTCCACAAACCAATGGGAACAGTTACAGTGGTCTGGTTTGACATCTCCTACTGTTAATTACAATTCGGCTTCTTTACAAATAAATGTAGGTGCTGGCTTTACTGTTAATCAGTCATCTGCTATTCCACCTTTTACGACAGGTTCTACTTGGTCGATTCCGTATTATCCTTTACCTGACCATATAGGAAACGTAACCTTATTGAATCCTGATATTGTTAATGATTATTCTATTGCAGTAGAAGACCCTCATACTCATCAGGTAGAACAGATAAGAAATAATATCTGTAAGATTGTGCCTCCCCTAAATGGAACTGATAAAATGGAGTGTATAATTACCCCGAAAATGCTTGTTAAACGAGACGATTTAGAGTTAGAAGAGTGTGAGTGGGGTGTTTATACTGATGACCCACAAAAATACGATTTGGTGGAAGAAATAAAGGAAGATGCTACTATCTCCACACCTGTTTTAGATAAGGTGTTTTATTCAGACGAGGGTTTAAGAGAACTTGATAATGAAAATAACAGATATGCCGATAACTATATTAACCCTGAATTAACTAAATACTACCGACAGAGACACTTTACAAAAGCACGATATTTACAGATAGATTTAACTGAAAGAGTTCAAGTAGGAACAGTAGAAAATGAATTACAAGAGGAAATACCTGTTTACGAATACATATACCCACAAGGTATTAAAGTTGATTTAATAATGTATGAATACGACCAACCTACTATTACCATTGATGAAGAAACACAAGAAGTGGTTTATAACCCACCTAATATTAAAAAGAAATGGGAATATACCTTAAACGCAGTAGATATAAATACGGATGAAAATCTGTATAATATACCTTTAATTGATTTAACAAGATTACTACCTGAAAGCGAGGGTGATATTTTCAATGCAAGTAGTGAATTTATGCCTACTTGTGAAGTAGAAAACTTTGGAATTGAAGAGATACAAGAGGTAGTAGGTAATACTCTCAAAGAAGCAGACCTTATTTACAGACAGGAATTACCCTCAGGAGTAGATATTGAGACACCTAATATAGTAGGTAAAATAGTAATACACCTACTCAAAGATAAAGTGTATAGATTAGGTGATATAAAATCATTTGTAGCACCTTATAACTATGTTTATGACGGAAATAACAATCTACCCTATAACCTTGTAAAGGATGAATTTAAAGAATCAGACTATGTAGGAGACCACAATCCCCATAAAGGTGGTGACCCATTAGGACAAAATCATCAGTTTCATTATTTGAGATATATAAAGGGTATAGTTAATGGAAAAGCAAGTTATGAAATACCATATCTGAGTATGGAAATGATGCCGAATTATGAGGTAGACGAATACAGACCTCTTATATTAAGTGGCTTGTATGTAAATGATGAAATTACCTGTCGTAGTTGTAATAACACTATTCATTTTTGTTTATCTGACGGCATTAAGTGTCCGAATTGTGGTGAGAATTTACTTGTAAATATAGAAACTAACGCAGAACTCTTTAAAAAGTTAGGTGATAGAGTAATCTACCCCCGAGATGATATGGGGGAAATCTACTTTAATATTGAAGAATACACGCCTGATGAAGATGGTTATTACCCGATTGATGCCATATATAATGGTAAAGATACATATATAGCATTTTTAAGAGAAAATACTGACGGAAACGGAAAGGTAAAACAATTAGGTATTAAGTGTATACCTCGTGTAGATACTTTAAGTGGAACAGAATTATATCGGTATATAAATAGTTTAGAAGGACCCTTACCCGTTATAGCAGATTACGGAGGATATGTGTATGGTTTATCAAGTGTCCGTGATACTGATATAGTTTCAAATGGTAGTAAATACTCCACAATTCAAAACTATTATAATAACAAACATATAGGACTTGATTGGTATAAAGCAGAAATAGGAACTTCTACTACTATAAGGAACGGAGAGCAGAATTTTACCTTAACTTTAAATCCTGTCATAGATGGTATAAAGTATGTATACTCTCATATAAGGAATATGTTTAAAATCTTATACGATGATAATGGTAAGATTTTATACGATAAGTGGGGTAGAATACTGTATGGCTTGGGTAAAGTTTTTCCCAAAGAAGAGGAAAATAATAGTAGTGGGGGTGGTGATACTACTGAAAACAATGAAAACGAAAATGAAAATGAAGAAAACAATGAAAATGTAGAAACCGAAACCGAAAGCGAAACCTAAGGCTTTCAAATTTAAGCAACGATAGGGGGTTTTAGATAAACCCTATAAATTATATAGGAAAACAATAAAACCCCCTTATTTAACGATTTTAATGCGTGTTAATGAATAAATAGGAGCGTGTTATGGAGATAAAGGTTTTTAAGAATAATAATAAAACATTATATTTTGAGTTTTATGTGGGACAGGGAGAAGATTATGATGTGCCTGTCGGAACTGAAATCAAGTTTACTGTAAAGAAAAGCGTGACTGATAGTGATGAAGAAATTCTGTTTAGTAAAACTATCACAGGAGATGGTGGGTGTGAGTATACTATTGAATTAACTACACAAGATACTAATATGGAAAGTGGAACTTACTATTGGGATTTGAAGAATATCACAGACAGCGTGACTATTACTGCACCTGATAAGTTTGTAGTGGAGGAGGTTGTTCTTATTAATGAGTGATAATATTAAAGTTAAAATTACAGAAGACTCTCCTATAAATGTTAATGTAGGCGTGGCTAACAAATACATTAACGACCATAATCTTATTTACAATTTAGGTAGTTTTTATGTAGACGAAAATACAACAGGACTAAAGAAAATAATATTAGGTGATTTACCTGTTTTAAATAAATGCGATTTCAATAGGAATACTACCATCGAAACGATTATAATGGGTGATATACCACTACTTGGAGATATGCGTGAGAAAGTTAGGTATCTCTCAGGTTTAAAAATATTTATTATGGGAAACTTGCCTAAAGTTTCCGATTGTTATGGTATTGCAATAAATAATAGGAGTATTGAAAAAGTTGAGTTAGGAAATATACCAAGTGGTTATAGATTTCAACAGGCTTTTGCTGGGTGTTATTCGTTGAAAAGTGTTAAAATAGGAGATATTTCTCACTCAAATACAAATCAATATATGTTTCAGAATTGCACCTCGCTCGTAGATTTAACTTTAGGAGATTTTTCGGGGGCTTCAAATGTGACACAAATGTTTTCTAATTGCACCGCTTTAGAAAATCTAACATTTACAGGGTCAACTTGTTCTATTTCGTTTAATTTAAGTTATTGTAGTAGACTTACACACGACAGTTTAATGAGTGTGTTAAATGCACTTCCTTCAATAGAAAATAGTGCCACACTTACATTAGGGACAATAAATAAGAATAAACTAACATTGGAAGAAATGGAAATAGCCACAAATAAGGGTTGGCAGATAGCATAAGGAGATTTTGATATGACTGTTAATTTAATTGACGATAGAATGTATGTTTTGATACCTGATGACGGATATTGTTTATTTAATGAGATAGAAAATGTTTATTCTGATTCTGTTTATACAGGAAAGGAAGATGATATTTGGAGTTGGGAAGAGATACCTATTGAAGATATGATTGTTGAAAATGAAGAAGGGGGAATTTAAAATGGATGAGGGTTTGATAAAATTTATCGTGGATTTAGGTAGTATAGGTGCAATAGTATTCATTGTATATCTATTTGTTAAATTTACCATAGAACAATCCAAAATTAACTCGGACGAGAGAATTGAGACTCACCGAAAGTTTTGTGAAAGTATTGAGAAGATTACAGAAAGAGCAGTAAAGGATGATGATTAAGTATGACAATTAGAAAATCAAAAATAGTAGGTCTCACTCTTCATCATACGGCGGGAAGCACCACCGATACAGTAGAATCTATTCGGAAAATTCATAAAGCCAAAGGATGGGGGGATATAGGTTATAATTTTGTCCTTGAAATAAAGAACGGGAAAGGGTATCTCAAAAGTGGAAGAGATACAAAATACATAGGGGCTCACGCCGGTGTAGAGTATTATAACAAATACTATTTGAGTATTGTGATACCGGGAAATTATTCAAAATATACCCTCCCTTCTGAAATTTATAATGATTTAATAAATGCGATATGTCATATAATGAAGAAATACGATTTGAAAAAATTAAACGGACATAGAGAGATTAAAGCCACCGAATGTCCCGGCTCTAAAATCAATATGGATAAGATACGAGAAGATGTAAGTCGTAAATTAGGCTTTACGGTAGAAAAATAACCACATAATAGGGCTAAAATGCCCCATACAAGAGAGTTTTTGATTTGTGAGTATATTTTATTAAGGAGAAATGAAAATGAGTGTTATAAGTAAAGTTTTTGATAATATAGGAATTGAAATCTTAAAGAGTATTTTAAATGGAAATAAATACGAAGGTAATATCAAAATAGGAGATTACGAAGGTAAGATAATTATTAAGTCTGATATTGTAAAAAGCCGTGATGAGAAATCTCAAAGTGGAATAGATATTTTTATCGCATTTGATTTTGCTATATTTAGGGTCAACATTAACATTTCCTAAGTTTATAAACTTGACAAAAAACGCTAAATGTAGTATAATATAAGTGTTCTTTAAATTTTGGTTTTTCCAATGTTTTCCTCCACTTAATTTTCCCCACTCTTAAATAGGGTGGGGGCTTTTTTTATTTTGATTATTTTTATATTTTATGATATAATAATAATTGAATGGGAGATATTATATTATGGCAGATAATAAGAGTTTAAAGAATGCAAAAAAACAAAAACAAGACGAGTTTTATACACAGTTATCAGATATAGAGAAAGAGTTAATTCACTACAAAAATCATTTTAAAGGGAAAGTTGTATATTGCAACTGTGATGACCCGTATGAATCTAACTTTGTAAAGTATTTTGTTTTACAATTTAATGAGTTAGGGTTAAAAAAACTAATTGCCACATCCTACTTGAACTCAACTATTTCAAACAAAGAAGTGAATATACTCAACTACAATTCTTCATTTGGATATAAATTTGAAATAGATAGTATGGAAGATTACAACGGAGATGGTTGTATTGATTTATTAGATTTCAAATATTATTTAGAGAATATAAACCCACCTACGAAATTAAATGGGACGGGAGATTTTAGGAGTTTGGAGTGTGTGGAACTCTTAAAACAAGCCGACATAGTAGTAACCAACCCCCCTTTCTCTTTGTTTAGGGAATATGTGGCTCAACTTATGAAGTTTAAGAAAAAGTTTCTCATTATAGGGAATATAAATGCCATTTCGTATAAAGAGATTTTTCCATTAATAAAAAATAATGAAATTTGGATGGGGGCTACATACTTTAATGGTGGTGCGGCTTACTTTATAGCAGACGAAAATCTTTACAACCCTACTAAAATGAGTAATCCTAAAAACGCTTATTTTAAAGATGGGAAGTTTTATTGGAGAGTTAATGGGGTTAGGTGGTATACGAATTTAGACTTTAAAAAAAGACACGATACTTTCTGTTTATATAAAAAATATACACCCGAGTTGTATCCTAAGTATGATAACTATGACGCAATTAATATAAATAAGGTGGTAGATATACCTGAAGATTATAATGGACTTATGGGAGTTCCCATTTCATTTTTAGATAAGTATAACCCCGACCAATTTGAGTTGGTTGGAGAAGCAAATCACGGAATAGATAATAAGTTTGATTTATTTAAACCTATGCTAAATGGTAAAGAGTGTTTTAAGAAATTGATAATAAGGTTGAAAAACCCTACAAAAACCCCCTAAATTGCCCCATAGAGAGACTTTTTTAGTATTAACCTATAAATAGTATAAGGAAACTTAAAATGACGATAGAGCCTTTAACAATTACAATTTCAGAATTATATGACGGATACATTAATACTGATGAAACAAACGATGTGAAAGGTTATGGTGGAAAATTAAATATCAGACCTGCTTTTCAAAGAGAGTTTGTGTATAATGATAAACAAGAGAAATCTGTCATAAATAGTATTTTAAACGGATACCCAATAAACTTGTTTTATTGGGCTAAAAAAGAAAGTAATAATACTACGACATACGAACTCCTTGATGGTCAACAGAGAACGCTTTCTATTTGTCGTTATTTAAGTAAAGTATTTAGTATATACCCTAATAATAAAGTAGACTCACCTAAATACTTTAACAACTTAACAAAGGAAGAGAAAGATAAAATACTTAATTACAAATTAGAAATTAAAGTTTTCTCCGGTACCGACAAAGAAAAGTTAGCGTGGTTTGAAGTAATAAATACGGTCGGTGTTAAATTAAGAGAACAGGAAATGAGAAACTGTATTTATAATGGTAGTTGGGTATCTCTTGTTAAGATAGAGTTCTCTAAACAGGGTAAATTAATGGATAATCTATTTGGTGATTACATTAAAGGTGAGAGAAATAGACAAGATTATTTAGAGAAGGCTTTGTCTTGGATTAGTAATTATCAAAATATATCTATTGTAGAGTATATGGCAAAGCATCAAAATGATACAAATATAGACGAAATTGTTAGTTATATAAAGTCTGTTCACGGGTGGCTTACTACTCTCTTTCCGAAATACAGAAAGGAAATGAAAGGTGTGGAGTGGGGTATACTCTACAATGAGTATCACATTAGAAAGAAAACCGATACAAAATTAAATTCTATTGATATAGAAACTAAAATATCAAAATTATTGAAAAATGACACTATAAAGAAAAGAAGTGGTGTTTACGAATATGTTTTAGATTATGATAATCCAAATAGAGAAAAACATTTAGATATAAGAGCGTTTACAGAAAATATGAGATTATTTACTTATGAAAAACAAAACGGCAAATGCGGACATTGTGGAAAGAAATGTGAGATAAGTGAGTTAGAAGCCCACCACATTAAAGAGTGGTTTAATGGAGGGACTACTACTGCCGAGAATTGTATTTTATTATGTAAAGACTGTCATAGAAAAGAGACAAGTAGACTGTTAAAAATATTACCATAAAAATTAGTATTTTATTCTTAAATATGGTATAATATAAATAGAAAAGTGGGTAGTAATACCCCCACTTTTCCGTATTATATTAATCTATTATTTAATTTTTTAATCTTATTGCTGTTTTATTACAACAAAATCACCTGTTTTAAGCACAAAGTTAGGTAATCGCCATTACCTTAAAAACACGCTTGTGTGTTTAATTTGTGTTATTTTGTTGTAGTATTTTACGATTGATTAAAATTCTATTACTACTCCATTGCTATTTTGCTACAACAGAGTAATCTAATTTGTTTACTTCTTTAATTAAGTCCTCTTTACTTATAGATACATAAAACTCTAACCCTGTATTTCTTACGGCGTGTCCCACGACTTTTTCAATCAATAACCAATCAAGTTTCTGTTTATAGGCTTGCGTCATAAAACTCGCTCTACAAGAGTGGGTAGAATACGGCATTCCGATTTTAGTTAAGAACTGATTAATGGCACTTATACTTGAATTTACATTACATTTTGGGAAATCACCTGAAATAAGATACTCATTAACCGATATACTCATATAATACTGTATTATTTTCTTTATCTCGTGGTGTATGGGGATGATTCTTCCCTTTCCCGCAGTCGTTTTACTTCCACCTATCATAATATTCTTATTCAAATCTACATTCTCAATTTTCATTTCCACAAGTTCGTTTATTCGCATTCCACTATATAATAATACTAATATCGCTCGGGCGTATCTACTGTTATTATCCGTGTAAAGATACTCTTTAATTCTTTCTATATCTTTAAGAGAAAATGTTTCTTTATGCTTAACGCTCTCAATTTTTTTAGTTTCTAATAACTCACCTATGTTTTTTTCCACATAGTTATTCTTTATAGCGAACTTATACAAGGCATTGATTAAAGTTTTTGTTTGAAGTCCCATTGTTGGAGTCACTACATTAATGATATTCTGTAACTGATTATAAGTTATATCACTAATCTTATAATCTTTAAGTATCTCAACTTTTTTCCAACATTTAGAATAGTTTCTCATATTCTTGTTTGGGTCTATCGTGGTTGTGTGAGAATACCACTCATTGTATACTTCCTCTAATGTCTTAACACCCTTGTAATACTCTAACTTTTCTACACTACTCATATTAAACACGGCTAAACAGTTTTCTGCCTCTTTCCTTGTCTTAAAACTACCTAATCTTTTCTGAGATTTATGTAATTTTCCGTCAGAATCTACGCTATATGTGGCTGGTTGGAAAACGATATAAGGTTTCGCTCTCCCGTCATTGATATGTGTAATGGAGCCTGAGCCATTACCTCTCGTTTTGGGTTTTCCCATAATTTTCCTCCAAATATTTTTACTTACATCTATATTATACCACATTTCGTGTTGTAATGTCAAGGCAGTTTATTACTTTTTTTGAAAAAATTTTTATATTTATTTTGTGGTTTTGAAAAAATTTTAAAAAATTTTTTTATTTTTTTGTTATTTACGCTTAATAATCCCTTGACAAATGTTTTTATTTGATGTATAATTATACTGTAGTTATCGGAAAAATACCCTGATTTAAGCACGAAAATCAAAAAATGAGGGTCTTTCAAAATTTATGGTACTATATAATGTAAGCGTTTTTAAAATCTCAAAAATATATTAAAATGGAAGAGAGTTTTAAAAAATAATAAAAATTTTTGAAAACTACCATTTCAAATGATGAATCTATGAGGTTTTTGTGGTACTAATATATGAGAGAGATTTCAGAAACCTTATAAAATAATAAAAAATCTATTTTCTTAGGAGGAAAATGAAAAATGGCTGGCTATGATTGGTCAAACGGAATGAGCAACAACGCAGTTGCTGCTTATGATAATGGTGAAAAACCAATATCAAGATGGAATAAGAGCGATATAATTGAAATCGTGGAAGAATTAGGTTGGGATGTAAAGAGTTTAAAAAAATTCTCTACAGACGCTTTAAAGAGTGTTTTATTATCTGAAACCTCTTGGCACCACACGGGAAAGAAATTTAGAAGAACACATTTCTACTCCTTTAATGAGAGTTTTACAGAGGAAGAGGCTCTTAAAAAGTTAAGTGAGTGGAAAAAACCTGAAAAGAAAAGTGATAACTACAAATTGAAAATCACTCATTTAGATGTCCCATTTACAGAAGGACAGAGAGTAGAATCTATAAAATTTAAGTCATTGGGAACTGTATCTCTTATTGGAGAAAAATATACTTATGTCTTAACAGATACGGGAAAAGAATTAAACATTTTCCATAAAAATGTAAAAAAATACTTCACTCCCATTAAAGAAGAGTGGGTATTAAAGAATACTATATAGGAGGTCATTAGTTATGACTAAAATCACTGTAGGAAAAGCAGCGAAAATGTTAGGTATGAATCTAACAACACTTTCAACACTTTTACAACAGGGTAAAATGCCATTCGGCACTTTATACCGAACAAAAACAGGTAAGGTAGGCTACCTTATCTACGAAGAGGAAGTTAAGAAATACATAAAGACCATTGAATATATGTAGGACTTTAACAGGACACAGAGTTAATTTGTGATTTTTAAGGTTTATGCCGTGACCTTTAAAAAATACGGCAAATTTAATAATAACGCAAGTGAATATTAGCCATAGTATTCACTTAAGGAGGAAAATATGGCAACAATTACAAAATTAGATGTTGAAAAACGAAATAAGGCTTTTAGAGAATATTGTGAGTATTTAAGTATTCTTCACAAAATAGAAAAACTTATTGAAAATGAAAATAATACTTCCATAAAGGATATGATGGGAAATACTATATCATTTATAAGTTGTAGTATGAGTATTAAAGAAACAGAATTTTTAAAACTATCTAAAGAGATTATCAAATTAGATGATTACTTTAAAGATAAATCTACTGCTTTATTTGTGTTATATAATGGAGTTATTTATCAAGTTTGGGATAGTGCCGGTATTACTGTCGCCCACGAAGATATATGTAAACATTTAAGCGAGACCGGATTTGGTTTTGAGTTTAATCCAAATGTTATTATTTTTGAATATTCAGATTATTTTCATCATTTGGAAGAAGATGTGTTTAAAAAATAGATATAAATAAAAACTATGTGGAAGGGTCACCTAATGGGTGACCCTTCACTATTAAAACAAGACATTAAAATTATGAAATATATATTATACTGAAGCCGAATGTAAAAATCATAAAAAATGGCATTGATTTTATGAAATATATATTATACTGAAGCCGAATGTAAAAAATGATGATTTTTCTAATTCTTAGGTACTTATTTGAATAAAGATTAGGAGTGAAACGGAAATGCAGAATTTAGAATTTAAAGACGAACAAAACAATACAGTAGGAACTGAAAATAAAAAGCCACAAAACAGATTTGACGGGGAATTTATTAACAATAATGAGAAAGAGGGTAAATTTACTTTTTTCCGAAATAGACCCTTTATTAATCAAAACAGTATGATTATATACAAATCACCATTGTTTGAATTACTACCACGATTATTAAGTGAGTGTAGAGCAAATGCTAAACAAGAGCAGTTTAGTGTATTTAAACACTTTAATATTAACCTCCCTGATATTAATATAGTTATAGACGGCACTACCACTAAAATAGGTAAGCACGAGGAGAGTATTAAAATAACCCTGTCTTGTAATAAAAATATCTATAAAGAGTTTAGTGTATATACACTTAATCTATTATTATTGATATGTAATAAGTGTTTATACAATTCTATTAAGAATAAAGGTATTAACAAGATAAATAAGCAACCTACAAAACAAATGCTTACTTATGATTTCTTTTTAAGAGTATTAAACTTACCGAGATACAGATTTAGTTATCAGAACTTTGTGGATGTGGTAGATACTTTAAGTGCTATTAAAGTTGAGATAGAAACCACCTGTTTAGGTAATTTTAACTTTTCTTTAACTAAAGGTATGGATAGTGGTTTAGTTAAGACAGATATATTATTTTATATAACTTATGGCTTACTATGTGAAGGAAAATTTATTTATCTAACTCCGACTGTATTAAACATACGGAGAAATGATTTAAGTTTAGCATTTTTTGTTTTAAGTTTAGAGTTAAATGAAATGTTCTTAGATAGTAATTTTACAGTAATGAAAACCCCTTACCTTAAAAACATTATTCAAATGGTTTTAAACTTTTGGAATAAAAATGCTAAAGGAAAGAAATACACCCGTAAGATTATTTTAGAAAACTTAGAAAAGTTAGAAAATATAGGGTTTTTCAGTTTTCTACAATACACCATAAATGGAAACGATTTGAGATTAACTCAACTTACAACAGAATCTTTACCTGTTTTAAAGATAAGTTATCAAGTTGATAAAAATAAAACCTTTCCGATTATGTTTAATGAAAACATAGATAGCACCTACACTACTAATGTAGAGTATATAGAGATTTAAACTCGTAAAAAATGTAGGAATTTTCGTAAAAAATGTAGTAAAAAATGTAGAAATGACCGTTAAAAAAGTAGAAAATCCGTTAAAAATGTAGAAAACTCGTAAAAAATGTAGAAATGACCGTTAAAAATGTAGGAATTTTCGTAAAAAAAGTAGAAAATCCGTTAAAAATGTAGAAATCTATATTTAAAAATTGGGATATAAATAAAGAATAAATAATAAGAATAAATAAAAATATAAATATGAGATATAGTTATTTATAAATTACCGAATAAAGCCTTAACTCTCTTATTTCTTTATTCTTTATAGGGGGCTCTGCCCCCTAAACCCCCCGAGATACCGGCTTCGCCGTATTTAGAGTATTTAATATAAATTTATATATGAGAGGTATTTAAAATGAAAGAAACGAATTTAAGGTATAGTAAATACCAAAGGATGTTTTGGTTTTTGGAAGTTAATGTAAACGAAGGTAGTTTAAGTAGAGATTATGTAAACAGTATTTACACTAATTTCTTTAATTACACCATTAAGGATGAAACTCCAAAGGCTTACTTATTAGAGTGGGACACCATATTTGGAGTATTAGAGGCTTGGATGCCTAAAAACTGTATGCCTGAAGTAGTAGAAGAAGAGTTTATGATTAAAGATAATAAAGAGTTGGGTAGTAGTAATAGAGTATCTAAAAAGCGTAAATTTGAAGAGTTTTAGTAACCACCACCCATCCCCCTTTACATATACTCATTACCCTTATGGGTGTTGAGTAATGTATCGGGGAGTGGTGTATTACTAAATACTATCAAAAAACCCCATTAAATCAGCCATACAGAAGAGTTTTGATACAACCCTGTATAAATAGTGGAAAACACACAAAACTCTCTCTATGGGGCAAATAAGCCCTATTTTAGAGTTTTTTCAAAAAATACCCTATTTTTAGTGTTTTTATAAGATTTTTAGTAGTGTATTTTTACTACATATAGTATTTTTAAAGTGGTAGTAGGTGGGGAGTGATACTATAAATAGTATAAAAAATGGAGTGAAAAAGTGTTTTATATATTTTTATTAGAAGGAATGTATCAAAAATTAAAAAACCATTGAAATTATCAAAAATATATTTTTAATGGGTGAGTAGTATAAACTACTGAAAAACGATTTAATATATTAGTTACGGGACACCCTTACAAAAAATAACAAAAACAGGAGGTATCTACATATAAGACATTAACACTACAGTAAGAAAAACCCCACAAAAAGCCCCCAAATTCAGCCATACACGGACTTTACAAGTGAGGGAGTATGTTTGATAGGGTTTACAGAAAAACGCTTTATTTTGAGAAACAATTAAGAATAATATTATAAAGTCCTGTAATAACAGGCAAAGGAGAATTTTGTATGAAGTTCTTTAAATCAGAAGAAGATTTAGCAATTAAGAAATTAGAGGTTTTAATAGAAACCATTGAAAGACAGAATAGTATTTTAAACGCTATTCTCTACAATTCAGGTGTATGTGTAGAAGCCTTAAACGACCTTAATGGTGTAGAAACGATAGATACAGAAACCTATGATACTGTAATAAAGACAGAAGATTTAGGTAAATTACTTGATACAGGCTATATATCACCTATATATGCCAAGAAACCTATTTTGGATGGTATAGAATCTAACTCTTTCTACACATTTTTAAGAGAGAGTGGTTTAACTACTTTCGGTGAGTATCTTTCCCAAATCAAAAAACTCTACATTTTCTGTTGTGAGAGAGGCTTAACGGAGATAAATGAAGATGTTTTATACGATTTCCAACACGAATATGGAAACTACAAGCACTCAGTCCGTCATAGCACTATCAATTACTTTAAAGAGTATCTTTATCAGAAGGAATTTGATTTTAGTTATAGCATTCCCGTTCCTATGGTTTAGGTGGTGTAAGATATGAATTTTATAGATTATATTATAAAAAAGACAGATAAGTATAACGACTACGGCTTTTCAGGTTTAACAGATAAAGAGAGACAAATGCTACTGACTTTACAGGTATTAAATTATAGAGCAAGGTATGTAAAGGAATTATGCGATAAAGACCCTAACCGACCTCTTGATATTGATACAGAATTAGAAGAGTATTTTTTTGATAGAATCATTAAAGACCCGAATGAAAATAAAGGTGGTGATTAAGGTTGATTTTAACGAAAATTACATTTTTAGTAATGATAATGGGAGTTTTACTATATTACATTTTTAGTGATTAGTGTTTAATACACGCCCTATATGTAGTAAGGGAACTATTAACTATATTTTATAGTATACTACATATAGGGGCTTCTAATGGGTGGAGATACAGTTTATTTAAAGACACAATTACAAAAATAAAGGAATTTGATATAATGTCTAAAAAGAATAAAATATCCCCACAACAAATTACCTGTATAGGGGTTGTGAGAACTAAGAACTCAAAGCGTAAAAATGAGTTTAAGAAGAGATTACGCAACTGTGTTATACTTCAAAGGGTAAGTAAGATAAATTACCCATTTTATATAAATGTAGAGTGTTATTTACACAACATCTTCTCAAAGGACGCCGATAATATAGCGAAATTGATTTTAGATAGTTTAAATGGCGTGGTATTCATTGATGATAGGTATTGTTTAGGTATCAATATTATTAAACGCCCTCAGGACTGTAATATGGAAGAAAAGGTGTTGATTACCTTAATGCCTGATTTAAGTATGGGGGTGGTTGAGTATGCTTAACTACGATGATTTGTATGATAAGGAATTATTTAGATTATGGGAAAGACGGACGCTTGATAAGGTTTCAGAAAATGCAGACGAGCCTATATGTGGACTGTTGTGGGTAGAGTTAGATTACTTACTTGATAACATACGATTTTCAAGTAATCGTAATTTTGATAGGTTTCAAAAGTTCTTAATCAGGCTTCATTGTTTAGGAATAAAGGACACGAAAATATCAGAAGGGTTGTTGAAATTAACTCACTTTGAAATGTCCCCTAATTTAATACTTAAACGCCGTCAGAAATGTATGGAAAGGCTTAATGAGTATTATGGAAAGGACATTGGTTTAATCACCTTATTGGGAGAGACATTCCGTAATTCAGATTGTTTTGAAGACATCGAATACGACTCCGTGATTAATGCTAAAATTAAGCGTGAAATCAAGCGAAAAAATAAAAAAAATAAGTAAAAAATTCACTTTTTTAATGATTTTTGCTATATATATGGGAGAGTATTTTAAAAATGCTCTCTTTTTTTATACCTTTAAGGGAGGTGTAAATATGGCTCAACAGGAAAATGTATTATCGTCCGAATTAGAGGCTGAATATATAACAACTAAAACTACTCTTACTATTTTAGCGAAAAAATACGGGTTAAGTTATGGTTTAGTAAGGGACTGGTCTAAGAGAAATGATTGGGTAAGAAAGCGTAAAGAGTATGTAGAAACTGTTAAAGTAGAATCTCTAAAACGGATACAAGAGAGTGTAATAGATAAGAAAGCGAGATTACATACTGATAATTTAGATATGGTTGATAAACTACAAAAACTCTTATCTAAAAAGTTAGATAGTATGGCATCTATGAATATAGAAAGCGTTAAAGAAGGTAATTTACTATCTATGGCTCGTAGTGTAGCAACTCTTAATGCTTTAACAGTAGATAATACAAATGCAGAATCTTATGATAGTATTGAAAAGTTAGATAGTTTAATAAAAACGATTAAAGAAATGTAAATCAAAGGAGGTGGTGCTTGTGTTCTTTACTGATAAACAAAGAGAGTTCTTTAATAATATAGATACGGCTCGTTGGATTGTCAAAGAAGGAGCAGTCTCGTCCGTAGTGGTAAGACTTTCGCAGATTACTTTGCTATACCAATGATTATAAGACAACAGGCGGGACTTAAAGGCACTACCTTAATTCTCGGAAATACATTAACTTCTGTAAAGAGAAATGTAGTAGAGCCAATGCAGAAATTATACGGAAATTTAGTGGGAGCAGTTAGGACTGACGGCTCTTGTGATATGTTTGGTGAAAGAGTTTATATAATCGGATGTGATAAACAATCACAAGCAGAAAGATTAAGGGGTTTAGAGTGTAAGTTTGCATACTTAGATGAGGCTACTTCTTATGCGAGTGATACTTTTAATATGTTAAAAACCCGTCTCTCGGCTCCCTACTCCAAATGTATTATGTGTCTTAACCCTGATAGTGAACTCCATTGGCTCTATAAATTTTTATATAAGACGCCGGGAATAGATATGTGGAGACAACACTACACCATATATGATAATCCTAAACTATCTACTGATTTTGTTAATAATTTAAAGGCAGAGTTGAGAGACCAACCCCACCTATATAAGAGATACATTGATGGTTTGTGGTGTCTCGCAGAGGGTTTGATATACCCACAATTCAACGATGATAAAGTAGTATCTACTACACCTACTGACTTTAAACGATTAATTATATCTTGTGATTATGGTATAGCAAATGCCACAGTATTTTTACTAATCGGAGAGGACTATAATGGTGTAAAATATGTAGTGGATGAATACTACCATAGTGGAAGAGATACTAAACAAGAAAAGACAGATGCGGAATATGTATCTGATATGATAAAGTTTATTAATAACAGAAGAGTAGAGAAAATTATAATAGACCCTTCGGCTTTAAGTTTTATCACGGCTTTAAAAAGGGAAGGTTTACCTGTCGGAAAAGCAAATAATAGCGTATTAGACGGGATAAGAGTAGTAGCAAGTAGTTTTTCTACTAATAAACTATTTGTAAGTGTTAAGTGTAGAAATACTATCACGGAATTAAAGTCTTACCATTGGAAAAATAGTAAAAATGATAAGGATGAAAATGCTACTATAAAGGAAGAACCTGATAAGATTGAAGACCATTGTGCTGATAGCCTCAGATATGGCATTATGTATTTAACTAAATCAAATAACATTTCCTTAGTATTTTAGGAGTTTTATAGTATGAAAATTAACACTACTTGGGCTAACGCTCAAATTACACAATATCAAGATGAATATGCCCTATTCAATAATTATTATAAAGGAGAGCATCAAGTATATCTCAATGGTATAAAAACTTATAAACACCTTAAAGACTTATTGAAAGGGACTAAATCTAATGTATGTCAGTCAATAGTAGATATAGTCGCTAACCGAATAATCTTATCAGGTATACACACCCCTGAAAATGATGAAATAAATGAGTTTTTAACTAACTATTTCCATACTAATAGGGTGGGTAGTTTTTTCTCTCAAATTATAAGAGATTGTTTAATATTTGGGGACGCTTATGTGAGTTTGTGGTTTGATAAGGATAACAAATTAAAGTTATATTCTAAAAACCCTTTCAATACGACTGTTTTTTATGACGAGAACGATGAAATTTCAATGGCAGTTTCCGTTAAGTTTTATAAAGACTTAAAGAATAATCCCCGTAGTAGAATGTATGTGTATACGAAAGATTTTATCGGTTTTGAAGACTACGAGGGACACTCTATAAAGGGTGAAGTAGAAATAAGTGAAAATAATATGTTTACTAATCCGTTAGGTTGTGTCCCCATATTTCATTTGTATAACTCAAATAAACCTACGGACTTTGCAGAAAGTGAACTTGTAAATGTCATTCCTTTACAGAGACATTTAAATTCACTTCACCAATTAAGAGCCGTTGCGAGTGAAAGTTCTGCCTTTAAACAGAGATACCTTCTTGGGTATACACCTCAATACGATAGCAACGGAAATATGGTAAATCCGTTTAGTGAAAACGAAGTAGGACACATATTTATTTCCACAGATGAGAACGTTACAGTCGGGGAATGGGATGCTACACCACTTTCAAATTTCACGGATGTCATTGATTCTATACATCGTGAAATTAGTATCGTTACCCGTATCCCACAATTTCTTTATAATCTTGGTGGGAATATCCCTACAAGTGGTTTAGCTCTCAAAATCGCAGAACAACCATTAGTAAACAAAATCAAATCTAAACAGGTAATTTTAGGTGATATTATAGAAGATATATTTGATATAATCTTAAAATATAATGGTTATTCTAACTACGGACAACTTGACGCCGTGTGGGAGGACACAAGCGTGGTGGATGAGTATGCAGAAACTCAAACAGTATCTAATAAGATTGCTTTAGGTGTAAAGCCTGAAATCGCTCTTAAAGAATTAGGGTATGATGTGGAGCAAACAACCATAGAAGAAGATGGTTTTAAGAGTGGATTTTAAAAAAAATTCACTTTTTTTATCATTTCATACTATATATGGGGGTCATTTTAAAAAAACTCCCATTTTAGATAAATCTCAACTATGAGTAGAATAGTAAGAAATTCAATTTTTTAAGTGGACGAGACCACTCAAAAAAGCGTAAAATAAGGAGAATTTACAAATGACACGGGACTTTTTGAAAGGACTTGAATTATCAGATGAAGCCATTAACAAGATAATGGCAGAATACGGGAAAGGTATCAACGAATTAAAGGCTAAAAATGATACCTACACGGCTCAAATTGAAGAGTTAAAGGGTGAGTTGAATAAATACTCGGATTATGAAGAATACAAGTCATATAAGGAAAAATATGACGAATTGAGTAGTAAGTATAACACCGACTTATCAAAAGCGAAATTAGATAATGTGATTACGGAAAAGTTATACAAGAGTAAAGCAAAAAACCCTGATTTATTGAGAAAATCTATTGATTTTAATGAGATTAAAGTTAATGAGAACGGAGAGTATGTAGGAATTGACGAGCAAATAAGTAAGTTAAGAGAAAGTGATTCATACTTATTTGTATCGGAAAAGGAAACCATACCTTCCGCATCAACAGTTAATCTCTCTAACGATAAAGCCGAGCCTGTTATGGACCCTGTAAGTCAGGCTTTTTACAAGAGAAATCCCGAGCTACTTAACAAAAAATAAAATAATTAAGGAGAATTTTACAAATGGCAGTAGCATTAAGAGAAAGTTATTCAGATTTAGTTTTAGAAAAATTGAGAAAAGAACTTGTCCTCAAAGATAATATAATCTTTAATACTGATTATGACGGAGAGCCGACAAGTGGAGCAGTTAAGGTTTATGTCAATGACGCCGAAGCAACTGTATCAGATTATAACACAGCCTCAGGGTTGGCTGGTGAGAGTATAAGCAACTCTTATATCACCATTCCAATTAATAAAGATAAGGCTTGCAATATAATTATAGACGGCTACGAGGCAGACGCCGTAGCACCTGATGTATTAGCAGAAAGATTAGATTCTGCCGGATATGCTCTCGCATTACAAGTTGACACAGATGGTGGTGCAGAATTAGTAACCGAAGGAACGGCTCAAAATATAGCATCTTTAACAAAGGATAATATCTACTCCGAAATTGTTAAATTGAGAACAAAATTGAGTAAGTTAAATGTCCCCAAACAAGGTAGATATTTACTCGTAACTCCCGATGCTCTCGCTTTATTACTCAACGCTCCCGAGTTTATTAGTGCTTCTAATTTAGGAGATGAAGTAAAGAAAAATGGTGCTATCGGACAAATTGCGGGCTTTACAGTTTATGAATGGAATGATAGCACGGCTAACCTTTCAATGATAGCGGGACATCCTAAGTATGCAACAAGAGTTCTCGCTTGGAAGGTGCCGGTAAAGGTTGTAAACTTGGATGGAGATGCTGCTATGATTGGAGCATCTGCAATTAAAGGTAGAATTTGCTATGCAAGTAAGGTATTAAGAGCCTCTTGTATTCTCCCTGTATTTTCTCCAACTGCCATAGCAGTAGTAGGAACTGCTTTAACAGGAGCAGATGAAGGTAAATACACTTGCACCGCAACTGCTACTGATTCAGGGACATTAAAATACAAAGTCATCACAGATGGTGTTCTTACTCCTTATGGTGCAGACGCTACAGGTTTCAGTTCTTTCACAAGTGGCACAACAAAAATCACTGCATCAAGTGGAAACATTATTGAAATCGGTGAATTTAATAGTGATTCTAAACTTATCGCATCAGGCTACTACACTGTAGAATAATCAACAAGACAGGGGGTATATCAACCCCCTATTTTTTAATACATAAAGGGGGTTAAACAACTCAAAATGACACGAATAGAAAGCGTCAAATACATAATATGGGGCAGTAATCAAACCCCCGATATAAGTGATACTGAAATTAGTAATCTTATTCAGTCCTTTGGTTATAATGGTAGTATTAGGTATATAGCAACCTCACAGTTATTAAAACTTTCTCAAAACCCTACTTCTATTAACGATGGTGCTAATAGTTTTGGTTTTGACAGTCCAATTAATGCTCTTAAAGAGATTATCAAAATGGCAGAGAAATGTCAGTTTTTAGACCCGGAAGCCGTTGATTTAGGGGATGAGGTTAAGCGTTATTTCACATTAGATATGAATCCTAAAAAGTGTAAAGATTATTGGGGTAGGTGATTATATGGAAATGTATTTACCTAATCAAAAAACTGTAAGTTTATTCTTTAACAAACTTATGGAAACCCCAATAAAAATATACAGATTAGAGAAATCTATGAGTAATGTGGGAGTGCCTACTGTAAATAAGACACTACAAGAAACTACTGTATGTAATTATCACTCTATTAGTATTGATAAAGCAGAGTTTAGGGACAAAATAGGTGATAAGACTGTATTTTTGGTATGTATCCCTTTAGAAACCATTGTAGGAAGCCCTGATAAGTTCTTATTTGAAATTGAGGGTAAAGAATATCAATTAATCGGATGCAGACAGGCGTCCCGTAGATATGAACAGATATGGGAGGTAGTATTATATGAATGATATAAAGATACTCTCTATTTATTTCTATAATGAGTTATCTAATCTACTTTCTATACCTGTATACAACGACATTCAAGACGGAATAACGGATAATACTTATTGTGTTTTCTTTATACTTGACGGACAGGCTACAAAGTATGTATACAATAATTTAGCATTTAATACTTTTGATATAAGAGTAAATCTGTGGAGTAAGCAATTAGAGTTCTCAAAGTTAAAACAAATCATAGATTACTTTGACGGAAAGACAGGAATAACAGTCACCGATACCGAAAACAATGAGGAAGGTTATATAAACAGTATCATATACGAAAGACAATCAAAATTAGTAGATAATACTAATTCAGGTTATTATGGTTTACAGGCTCAATTTACTGTAAAAACCAAACCTGATTATTAAATTTAAAATAAGGAGATTTAGATAAATGGCAGAAGTAACTCGTACTCACGCAGTCACAACAGGGAATTGGACGCATACACCCGAATCCGTTTTTGCGGGAAGCCGTTATAAGAAAGAGGATAAATACGGAGAGGAAAAAGCAACCGTAGGACAAGGTTTTAGTAAGTTTTTCTCTTTAAGTGTAACACCTACAATTCAACAGGAAACTAAAAACATAGAGGTAAACGGCACAACCCTCCCTGTAGGTGTTTTAAAGTCTACTGAATATAGTGAATGGAATGGAAGTGGAGCAATCTCTTATGCCGACTTTAATGTTTTAATTGATGTTGATTCTTCAGGTCCTATTGACCCTGTGTCCTATACTTTACAACATTATGACCTTCGTAGCGAGGGTTGTGTAGTAAAAAACTATACTATATCAGGCTCACCGCTTGATTTAAATATGGAAGTAGGATTTGTAGGTAAGAAAATTACAAAGGGTGTTGATACTCCTACAAATGACGTTACTCCTACAGGCTTTAACAAATTCTATGAGCCTACAAACACTGAAATCTATATAGATAACAAACTCGTAGAAAGAGTAAACGCCTTTAGTTTGAGCGTTGATGGTATTTGGACTATCGGAAACTTTATAGATAATGATTATCAAACAATTCTACAAAGCCGAGTCAATGGCGAATTTGATATAACAGAGCCGATGGTTAATACAGAAGATTATAGTGTATGGAAACCCGACACCGGAGTATCAAGTATCAAAATACAAAATGAAACTGAAATAGATAACCAAAAATATTGGTTTACTGTAGAATTTGATGTTATGTGGCAGACACCTTCAGAACCCTCTGATACCGACAGTATGTGGACAGTTCAAAACAAAGCCACCATTATTCACAAAGAAAATCAACCTTCTATAAATATACAAAGTGGTATTACTGATGTTGAGACTCAAGACCACAATGGTGAAGGCGAAGGTGAAGGTAATTAGTAGTGCAAACCCCCTATTTTAAGGGGGTTTTCTTTCAAATGATGATTACCTTGTTTTTTTATGGTACTTATAAAATGATGGTCTTTATAAGTTTTTTTGTACTTATAAGTAGAATATAAAAATGAGGTAGAGATGATAGAGAATTTAGAGAATGAGATTTGGCGTGATATTAAAGGTTATGAGGGCTTATATCAAGTATCTAATTTAGGTAGGGTAAAGAGTTTAGGTAGGCAACACGGATTTCTTTATAAACAAGATAGAATAATGAAACCCTTTAAAACTAAATTTAATTATTATAAAATAAATTTATATAAAAATGGTGTTAAAAAAAATTTTTTTATTCATCGTTTAGTAGCATTAGCATTTATACCTAACCCTAATAATTATCCCGTTATAAATCATAAAGATGAAAACCCAAGTAATAATTATGTAGATAATTTGGAGTGGTGTACTGTAAAATATAATTCAAATTATGGAACGGCTCCTATTAGAAAAGGGTTAGCAGTAAGTAAAGCGTTAAAGGGTAGAACACTATCAGAAGAGTGTAGAAAGAAAATAAGTGAAGCCCATAAAGGCAATACTTATAATAAAGGTAAGTATAATAATAGTAAAAGTAAACCTATTATACAATTAGACTTACAAGGTGATTTTATCAAAGAATTTCCAAGTGCAAGGCAGATATGGAGAGACTTTGGTTTTGATTATTCACGCATACATAAAGCCTGTAAAGGTAGAGTAAAGACTGCCTACGGCTACAAGTGGTGTTATAAAGAAAATTATTAAGATAAGGAGATAGAGTAATGAAATACGAAGACATCGTAAGTAAAGAACAGAAATTACAGATTAAATTCGGGGAAGAGGCTTTAAATATAGTGTATGATAACACTAAATTAAACAAGTCTACTTCTATCGCAGTAGCAGACGAAAAGGAACTCTACATAGACTTTTTAGCAGAGTTCTTATCAACAGTATTAGTAAGTTGGGACTTATCAATTAACGATAAACCTGTAAAAATCAGTAAGGAAAGTCTTATTACTTTAAATATGGCTTTTTTAGATAGGATTTACAAAGAGATACAGGAGAGTTCAGCAGGTTTTTTCAACAAATAACCGACCGAATCGGTTTCAGAAGAGAAAAACACCTTGTATGGAAAGAAATTAATGGTAAGTGGGTAGCAAGTGAGCCTGAAACTCCGAAAGAGTTTAAGGTATGGAAAATATGTCAGTTTTTCCATTTACCATTTGATAAAGATTTTGAAGATGAAGAGATAGATATTTTATATAATAAAGTTAGGTTAATGTATGTGTTAGATACAGAGGAGTTTCCTAAACCCTCTCTATTTTAGTTAAATGGTTAGTGATTGGTGTATTCTCTATACTCTTTATCTTATTCAAAGCCCCACTCTATTTATATAGCGTGGGGTGTTTTATTTTTATGTGTATAAAGGAGGTTAAGTATGGCATCAAATAAATCATATTGGGAAAAGCGTCAAAATCAGCGTAATACCCTACCTAATTTAACCCCCATTAAGCAAGATTTACTTTATAGAATAGCAAGTGAAGTCCGAACTCAATTAATAGATACAATAGAAAGTGGAACTCGTAGTGGTAGAGAATATAAGCGTGGTGATAAGATACATATAGCATCTGCACCGGGAGAGCCACCCGTAACGGACTCGGGACAATTAGTAAATAGTATTTCTCAACCCGTCAAAAACGGAAATAATGAGTATTATATACCTATAACTAATGAATACGCTATGTATTTAGAGTTAGGCTCTATTAATATGCGTCCTCGTCCTTTCATACAAAGGAGTATGGATAAAGCCATAGAAGAGTTAAAGAAAAGTGGGGTATTGAAATGACTGATATAAATAAGTTGATTGATGCCTACTTAAACGGATTCGGTGGTGATAATAAGTATCTACTCTCTGAACTTGAAAAACAAATGGCTAAATTATACTCTAAATATGCGAAAGATAACAAAATGAGTTATGAGGACGCTTTAAAGTATTTAACGGACGATGAAAGAGAAGAGTTTCAGTATGATGTTGAGTGGTATTTAGAAAAAATTAGAGATAAAGAATTTGTAAGTAAGAATAAACAACTCCTACAAAGCCTTTCCGTAAGAGCAAGGGTTAAGAGATTAGAAACTTTAAAGGCAGAAATCGTTAAAGCAAGTAATGAGTTATACTCTAATCTTAAAGAGGGTAGTGAAACTCTAATGTCTGATATAGGTAAACAGAGTATAAAAAACTTATTAGAAACTACACCGAAAGATGCTATTGATTTTGGTAATATTCAGACTGACCCAAACAAAATGAAAACACTTTTGGAGTATCCCTTTCAAGGTGAAAATTACTCTGAAAGAATTTGGGGTGACTGTGCGAACTTTGAAAGAGAGTTGAATACCACACTTACAAATGGTTTAGTGACGGGTAAACCTTACTCCGAAATCGTGGATGAATTACACGCTAAATTTGATAAAGAGAAATGGAAAATTGATAGGTTAGTAAGAACGGAAGGGAATTTTATAAACAATCAAACTCAATTAAATCAATACAGAGAGAACGGGGTAGAATACTATCGTTTTGTAGCAAGAATAGATGAAAGGACTTCACCCGAATGTAAGGCTCACGATGGTAAAATCTATCGTGTAGAGGACGCAATGGCGGGTGATAATCTCCCACCACTCCACCCTTACTGCCGTTCTACTACTGTCCCTGTATTTGATTTGGAAAGAGAGTTAGAAAAAGGGTATAAGAAAGGCTTTAAAGATTAATAATTAAAGAAACGGCTTTAATATTAAGCCATAGAGAGTGGTTTTGATACTTACCCTAATACAAAGTCGGATAAGTTAAAAAGTCTTGTGTATGGCTGATTATTAAAGATTTAAGTATAAAAACCATAAGGAGTTAAACAAATTATGGATTATAGTATGGTGATAAAGGTTGTCGGTAGTGGTTTTGAAGCCGTCAACAAGAAAATAGATAGTTTAAGTGTTGGTATCGCTAAGGTTACTGCTAAAACTAATGATTTAGAACACTCATTTAGAAAATTAGGTGTTAATATCAACGGAGTTGATGCAAGTGGAATAGGTAGAGTAGGCACTACCACCCAACATTTAGATAGAACAATAGAAGATACCAACAGGGATTTAAATACATTAAATAGAAATTTAGGAAATGTTAATACTCGTGGTATTGAAAGTGCTAACGAACAAGCCCAACATTTAAACTCTTCATTAGGAGATATTAGTAAGTTAGCAATAGGTGGTTTACTTACAGGTGCTTTAACAGGTTTTATTCGTAGCACAGTTGACGCACAGGCAAGAGTTCAAAGTCTTAAAGCCCAAATTCGTAGTATAGGAGACGATGTAGAAACTACTTATTCTCAAATTAGAGATATGAGTAATGAAAATGTTGGACTTAATACAGATGGGGCAGTGAGAGCCTACTCTGCTTTCCGTAGAATAGGACAGGGAGCAGAAGAGTCCAAAGAGAGTGTTATATCACTCGGAAAGGGAATAGCGTCATTTGGTGGAGATTCAAACGCTTTAAGTGGCGTAATGATGCAAATAGAACAGTTAGCAAACAAAACTAATGGTTTCACGCAAGACTTAAACGCCATTTCAAACTATCTTCCGAATGTTAAATCTGTAATTATGGAAACCTTTAATGTTTCCGACCTCGAAGAATTAGGTAGTAAAGGTATTACAGGTAAGGACATTGTAGGTGCTATTACTTCCCATTACGGAGAGTTGGATGTCCCATTTGATGGTTTAAATGCGTCCTTAAATAGATTAAACGCAAGTATAGAAGAGATAAAGGCTAATGCGGGTGCCGTATTTGAGCCGTTAGTATCATCCCTTTCCAAACTATTACAAGTGGCTTCTAAATTCTCTCAAAATGACTTATTCGCATCTGCCATTACAAGTATTACTACCCTTGTAGGATTTGTAGGTGGTATTTACTTATTAAATAAAGCATTTCAGACTTTAAGAAATACAGGAAATGAAGTTATTGGAATGCTCCAACAATTAGGTAATATTTCAAGGACAAATTCACTTTCTCAAATTACTCAACACCTACAACAAATAGGTGAAGTAAGAAGAACAGACAATCATCTTATGGGAGATGACGCTCGTGCTTTAAGAGAAACAGTAGAGTATAGAAGAGATAATCCTACTCAACAAGGTGGTTTATCACAAGAACTCCGTATTTTAAGAGAGATTAGAGAAGAGAGAAATGCTATTTTACAACTACAAAGAGAGGACGCCGAATTATCAGAAAGAATAGCACGAAATGAAAGAGAAATGGCGACTTATCAATCTCAAAGAACTGTCTTAAGAAATAGAAAAGATGAAATTTCAAATCAGATTAATAATTTAACAAATGAGAGAGATAATACTACCGATTTATCTAAAAGAACTCAATTACAGCGTAGAATTAATGAACTTAAAGACCAAGAGTATTACATTACCCAACAAATAAGACAGGCAAATCGGGGTATTAGAGATACTGAGTTAGAAAGAGAACATTTAAATGCTACACGGAGATTTCAAACAACACCACAAGCCGTAAGAGATGTTAATTCTGCTTATACTACACAAGCCGCAATAGTTCAAAGTAAGGTTATGGACGGCTTTAAAACAGCCTCTCCATACATTACAATGGCTATAATGACAGGAGCAAATTACCTCGCCCGTGTATTCGGACAGGAAGCAGAGAAAGTTAAACAAGCCTTTTTAAGTTCAAATGTTAATGAAATGGCAAAGGTTTCTCGTGAAGCAGACAGTAGAGCCGGTTGGAAAGAAATGAAAGGACAAATGGCATCTTATGGTAATGTCGGAGGGGGAATAGGTGCCGGAATAGGTGCAGTAGCAGGCTCACTCTTACCGGGTATAGGAACTGCCATAGGTGGTGTTTTAGGTGGTGCTATCGGTTATTTAGGTGGTGCTTTAACAGGTATGATAGCAAGTTGGACGAGTTCAGACAGGACTACTGAATTTGGTAGAATTGCAGAGAGAGTAGAAACCAATAACCGACCTTATGACGAGCAGATAAAACAAATGACAAGACAGGGTAAAGACACCACTTTACAAGAGGCGTGGTTAGATGCTAAAAAAGCCGCAGAAATGTATCGTGCTTATGTAACATCAGACGCTTACGACCCTAATGATAAGGAATCTGTTAAGAGACAGGAAGAGTTAGCAAAAGTTAAGGAAGAGACTGCAACAAGGTATCTTAACTTACAAAGTAAGGAGATAGAAAACAATAAACAAATCTCCCTTGAATTACAAAAACAAGTCCACGAGATACAGAAGAAATCAAATGACTTAAATTCTGATATAATCAGTTTAAGATTTGAATTAAATGGTGATGACTTTAACGCTCAATTAGAGAAAATAAAGCGTGAGTATGAAAAAGTAAATGAAGAGGTAGCATTCCAAAACTCTCTCCAAAGTCAGATTTTACAAGACGAGAATGCCACTAACGAACAGAGAGAGTTAGCGGGTAGAACAATCGCTGCTAATAACTTAGAGTTAGAAAAAGCACTACTAACTTATCAAAAACAAACGGCAGAATTAGAAAAACAACAGTATATACAAAAAGAAAAAATTAACGGACAGATTACGGCTAATGAACACTTATTTAACGGTAATAAGTATGCTGCCGATATGGCAAGAATACAGGCTAACTTGAATGTTAAGTTGGCACAGGCTAAAACACTTGAAGAGCGTATTTTAGCAGTTCAAGAGGCTAAAATTGAAAAGAATAAAGCCGATTTAGGTTTAATGGATAGAATAAACACCCTTAAACAAAATCAATTAAGATTTGAGGGTCGTGGTAATGATTCTGATAAGTTAGGTATTCTTAATAATATGTGGAAAGTCACAGGTGATATTACGGCAGACAAATTAGAGAAAGAAAATGCTATAATGATAGCAAGGAATAATCTGTTAGACCAATCTATCAATAAGATTAAACAGTATTACTCCCACTACACACAGGGCTTAAATGAAGTAATAAATAAACAAAAAGAAGCCATTAACGGAGCGATAGAACACGCTAAATCTTACAGGGACGCTATATTAGGTATGTTTTCAGAGGGTCAACAGTCCTTATTTGCAAGTCATTATTTCAATACTGACAGGGCTTATTACTCTGATGAAGAGTTAAAACAAGGTTATATGGAATATCAAGCCGATAAGAATTATAAGGAAGATTTAGAAAAACGGACTGATAAACTCTTATTCGGTGGCTCTACTGAATCAATGGAAACCCTTGTTAAGAGAATGGAAGATACAAACAAATATGCAGAATTAAATAACATCACAGGTATGGAACTCTTAAAGTTATTACAACAATGGAGTCCCTACATACAAGGTAGTGGTAAGTTATTTGAAGAAGCATATAATACACAAATGAGTTTTTAAATTAGGAGGTATTTATGAGTTTTAACTATTTATTACTTTTAGTTGATAGTAAAGGTGGGGAAGACGATAATGCCTCTTCCGTGACAGAAACCTATTTAGCATCTTGGGACGATGTTAAAAATGGTTATTCACTTTCATATCCGTCAATAGGTTGTTTATGGAAGGGTCCGAATTTTGATGATAATGTAAATGTTGATTTATATTGTACTAATATTCAATACTCACGGGAAAGTAAGAAATTCTACTCTGCTCTTTCAGGTTATACACAATACAACGGGACAGACTGTATAACAGTAGAAGCCACTTATACTGTTAATTATAACTCCCAAGAAGATAAATTTACTAAGAGAATAGCGGGTAGTGGTTATAAAACATTTAAAATCTCAAATGGTGGTGCAAAATGGAGATATACACTTGAAAATTCAGAAATACCACAAGGAGAGCAGAAATCTCTCCCGGTGGCATCTACTCAGACGGAATATGAGTATAAAGTCCCCATATCGCAGATTGATTTAAAAACTACATTTTTAGGTAGTATAGATGAACTCGCATACGACCAACTCCGTAATAAACTAAATATAAGTGAGTTTTTAGGTCGTCCGATGGGAACTGTATTGTTTGAAAACTATAGTATAAGTCCTAAAATAAGTGGTGATACTACAACAGAAACCGACTTAACACTTACTTTCAAGGTATTACCCTTTGATTGGAACTTTGAATTTCGGAATAAAGTGCAGTTTATAAATTCGTATGATAACAAAAAGGGCTTTTGGCAGACAGAATACCCTGATAGGTTTGATTATATCTATAATTACGAAGAGGTAAATCAATTAATAGAACAGGAAAACCAAAACAGGGAAGAGGGTGAGGAAGAGATACCTGAAGTAAGTCCTTATGACTGTTATTTATATGATACAGTAAAGAGTGTCACCACAGATGATAGTGGTGAGCCTGTATCTACTACTTATATGTCATACGAGGAAATAAAGGAAATGCTTGCTGGTATGCCAATATGGTCAGGCTCTATATTAAGATATAGAAATCCCGCTTTTAAGGACCCTGAAACTACACCACAAGAGCCTATGTATTTATATGAGCGTTGTGGTATGTGGGAGC
>Ga0247610_10001264_pt1 | contig 31614 bp, 13 predicted proteins | sample 174DNAGHGhighgp2_FD_193483 | JGI IMG/M metagenome (GOLD analysis project Ga0247610, IMG submission 193483) | Sheep rumen microbial communities from Palmerston North, Manawatu-Wanganui, New Zealand - 1742 DNA GHGhigh gp2 | ecosystem: Host-associated > Mammals > Digestive system > Stomach > Rumen...
CAACAAAATTAGTAGAGCATGTAACAGTTATACTATATACTTTTACATCACCATTAAATGATGTAACTGTTACTAATATTGGTTCATTTACTCCAGTATGTAATGAATAATATCCTAATCCCGAAACTGTTGAAGTAACATTATTTGCTTCTCCTTCGATAGTTATATATATCCTATCAGTAGTTAAATAATAATCTGTTACCTCAGGTGTGAATTCATTATCATTTGAATCTTTTATTGTCTCATCAATAACATTTAATGATTTTAATGTATTATCATCATCGTTAGATGTAATATATGTAATTCTAGCATATCCATCTCGGATATTTCCTACTATCTCAGGCTTTTCCCATTGTTCATGACCAGGCATGATTGTTGTACCATCAATTGTTTTTGAATTATGTAAATAATAATATTCTCCAGCACGATAACCAGATGGTGTATAGTTTAACGTTTCGGTACTTAATACAAATCCTGATCCACCGGCTCCGGCACCTGCCCAATTACCATGACCAGTATTATTTGTAGTAGCATATCCTCCATACCAGCCACCACCACCGGCTCCTCCTACATTATTTCTTCCATTTTCGCCTATACCAAATGAATAACCACTTGTTTGTGTTCCTCCAGCTCTACCATTACTTCCGGATATACCTGATGTACCACCACCAGCAGCACCCGAATGATCGGTACCACCAGCAGATCCACCACCACCGGCTACAATAAATCTTGAATATAAATCATCAATTTCTGTTCTTATATCTGTGGCTCCTCCACCACCTCCTAATGAAGCAGTTCCTCTTGAGCCACCGCCATTCCAGCCGCCGGATGTTCCGCTTGTAGATCCAAATCCACCTACATATACATATAAAGTATCTCCAGCTTTAAGGCTAAGTTCTCCAGTAGAGTATCCACCACGGCCTCCTGTTTCAGAGCCATCATATCTACGGCCACCTTGGCCTCCCCAAACTTCAAATTTATATGTTCCATCTTTATGAGCAATGAATGTTTGGTACTCTCCTGTATATTCATAATTTAAATATGTATTGAAATATAAAGTACATGAAGTAGAACTATTTTTAATATTTCTATAATCTATATTATCTGTTCCATCTTCATAGTAAATTTCAACACCTGAATCACTACAACTATATTTAGTTAATTTATAGTTATTAGTTGTAGGAATTGAAGACACTTCAACATCATCAACAATATATGTTGCATTAATATCTTCATTATGATATTCATCAGATTTTAAGAATGAAATTCTTGCATAACCAGCTCTAATATTTCCTACTATTTCAGTTTTTTCAGCTTGATTATGTCCAGGCATTGTTGAATCACCGGCAATAGTTTCAGCATTCTTAAGATAATAATAATATCCTACTTTATAGTCATATGGTGTATTTACGATTGTTTCAGATGTTAAAACAAATCCTGAACCACCAGCACCAGCACCTGCCCAATTACCATGACCAGTATTATTTGTAGTAGCATATCCGCCATACCAGCCACCACCTCCGGCTCCTCCTACATTATCTCTACCATTTTCGCCTATACCAAATGCATAACCACTTGTTTGTGTTCCACCAGCTCTACCGGAACTTCCAGTAGCACCAGATAGACCACCACCTACAGCACCAGGATGATCGGTACCACCAGCAGATCCACCACCACCGGCAACAATAAATCTTGTATATAAGTCATCAATTTTTGTTCTTATATCTGTGGCTCCTCCACCACCTCCTAATGAAGCAGTTCCTCTTGAACCACCGCCATTCCAGCCACCAGCAGTACCACTAGTTGATCCGAATCCACCTACATATACATATAAAGTATCTCCAGCTTTAAGAGTAAGCTCTCCAGTTGAATATCCACCACGACCTCCTGTTTCAGAGCCATCATATCTACGACCACCTTGGGCTCCCCAAACTTCAAATTTATAAACTCCATCTTTATGAGCAATAAATGTTTGATAAGCTCCAGTATAATCATATTCTAATACAGTATTAAAATATAAAGTACATGAAGGATTAGCATCTTCTATATCTCTAAATGTATAAGTGTTTGTATGAGGTATATAATATACAACTATATTATCATCTGTACATGTATATGATGTTAATTGATAACTATTAGTTGATGAAAGTTCTTGAACTTCTACATCATCAACGATTAAGGTTACATCAATATCATCGTCATGTAATTCATCTGAATTAAAGAATGAAATTCTTGCATATCCATCTCTTATATTTCCTACTATTAATTCTTTTTCTCGAGTTGCATGTGATGGCATAGGATGAGCACCATCAATCAACTCTGTATTTGAAAGATAATAATATCCGCTTACATGATAGTCATATGGTGTATTAACTAATGTTTCAGGAGTTAATACGAAACCAGATCCACCTGAACCTGCACCAGCCCAATTATCATGATGTGGATTAGCGGTTGCTGAGTATCCGCCATACCAGCCACCACCTCCGGCTCCACCTATATTATTTCTTCCGTTTTCGCCTATACCAAATGAATAACCACTTGTTTGTGTTCCACCAGCTTCACCATTACTTCCAGCTGCTCCAGATAAGCCACCACCAACGCCTCCTGAATGATCGTTACCACCAGCAGATCCACCACCACCAGCTACTATAAATCTTGTATACATGTCATCTATCGTTGTTCTTATATCTGTGGCTCCTCCACCGCCTCCTAATGAAGCAGTTCCTCTTGAGCCACCGCCATTCCAGCCGCCAGCAGCGCCACCTGTCATACCAGATCCACCTACATATACATATAGAGTGTCTCCTTCTTTAAGTGCAAGTTCTCCTGTGGCATATCCTCCACGACCACCAGCTTCAGTTCCATTGGTTTTACGGCCGCCTTGGGCTCCCCATAGTTCTAATTTATACATTCCATCTTTAGGAGCAATGAATGTTTGATAATCACCTGTATAATCAAATTTTGCTACAGTATAGAATGTTAATGTACATGTTGTTGTATCATTAGATACATTTCTAAATGAATAAAGATTTGTTCCATATGTATAATAAACTTCTATATTAGGATCACTACATTCATAGTCAGTTAATTCAAGATAACTATTTTTAGGTAGTGATGCAACTTCTACATCATCTACTATAAATGTTACTGTTACATCTTCAGTAGTATATTCTTCTTGTTCTTTATAAGTTATTCTTACATGTCCATTGCCTGAATTACCAACCATGGTGTCTCCTTCGATATCTCCATAAGTTGGCATTGCTTCATTTCCGGCAATAAGCGATGTATTTGATAAGAAATAATAATTTGATACATGATAATCATATGGTGTATTTATTAATGAATCAGATGTTAGTGTAAATCCAGATCCACCTGAACCTGCACCAGCCCAATTATCATGATGTGGATTATCTGTTGAAGAATATCCTCCATACCAGCCACCACCACCGGCTCCTCCTACATTATCTCTACCATTTTCGCCTAAACCAAATGAATAACCACTTGTTTGTGTTCCGCCAGCTCTACCGGAACTTCCTTGAATTCCTGTTACACCACCACCAGCACCACCTGGATGATCGTTACCACCAGCAGAACCACCACCACCGGCTACTAAGAATCTTGTATATAAATCATCTATTTCTGTTCTTATATCAGTGGCTCCTCCACCACCTCCTAATGAAGCAGTTCCTCTTGAGCCACCGCCATTCCAGCCGCCTTGAGCGCCACCAGTTACTCCAGACTCACCTACATAAACATATAGAACGTCTCCTTCTTTAAGTGGAAGTTCTCCAGATGCATAACCACCTTTACCACCGGTATTGCCACCATTACGTCTTAAACCACCTTGGGCTCCCAAGCTTCTAACTTGTAAATTCCATCTTTTGGTACTCTAAATACTTGATACTCGCCGGTATAATCAAATTCTAATACTCCATTTACATCTAAATCCATATATCCTAGATATAATCTAGTTCTACCATTTACTTCTTCTGTTTTTATAGATAAACCAGTTGTAGCAGTTAATGAATTTTCTGTATAAGGAGTTTTAGCTTCAATTGATCCTGAGTTAAATAATACTATATTATTATTTTCAATTGCGATACCATTTGCATTTGTATTAATAATATTTGGAGTTAAATCAAAGTTATTATCATCATCTTGAGCAAGTAATAAAGTTCCATCATTTATTATTGTAGTAACTTCTGAACTTGTTATATCCCCGTTCTTAATATTCAAAGTATTATTGTTTGTTATTTGACTTGTTAATGTATGTCCATTTAAATCTAATGTAGTTAAATCATTGTTTTCTAAGTCTTCTGTTGTATTTTGTAAAATTACAACAGGTTCATCTGTAGATGTATCAATTGCATCTTGGACAGTTGTATAGTAAACATTACCAACTCTAGCAACATATCTAGAATCTACAGTTGCATTCTTATCCATAAGAATTGAATAGAATTCATCGACAGCTGAATTGAAGTTTCTTATTTCATATCCTTTTGGAACTGTTCTAATAATTCCTTCATATGCGCTTGTATTAGATTCTAATTTACCATCATACATAGATATAATTCCATCACGTCTATCAAGAATAATTCCTTTAGTTGTACCAATAGTTTTTATTAAAGGTATACTTGTAGAAACATTACCATCATTTTCACCTAATGTAAGTGTTCCTGAATACAATGTTATTCCATATACATTTGCTCCATTTAATATAATATTAGAACTCTTAATTACTGTATCTCCAGTTTTTAAGAAATATCCATATACATTAGTTGTAGTACCAGTTACATTAACTGGTGTATTTGTTAATGATAGTGAACCATTTTCATTTACTACATATAAGTTAGATCCAGTTCCTTCAACATCTATTGTTGAATTAGATAATGTTGTTGTCTTAGTGTTATTAATTGCATATGTAGTAGCACCTGTAGTAGTGATATCATAGTCAACATTATTGAATGTAATTGCACCAGAAGTTGTTATTCCATATGTTTCAGATCCATTAGATGTGAATTTTAATTTAGAATTATTTACTTCTACATCCTTATTAGATGTAATTAATCTTAAATATCTTCCACCAGTTAAATTAACATCAAAATCACAATTGTTTAATGCAATATTCCCCTCAACATTAATAAAATAATAATCTTGAGCAGTTGATTCTCTTATTGATTTTATTTTGTTAAATATAAAACTTGAATTTCCTGTAACTTGTCCTTTTAATTCAATCAACTCATTAGTTGTTGATTCATAAGTAACAGTTCCACCACTTGATCTAAACATACCAGTTATAGGTGTATTTTGAATCAATTTGTTTCCAACACCTTTAAATTCAACTCCATTAGATGTACCTGTTAATTCAGAATCTGTTATAGTTGTTAATCCTGATGTTTCTGTATAAACTGCTGTTTGTCCTCCTGTGATTGTTGAATTATTTATTGTTAGAATTCCTCTTGAATCAATTCCAGTTCTTGTATAGTTTAATACAACATTATCAAATGTAGTTACAGCATTTCCTGAGTTAGCTTGAACACCATAATTATTATTGAATGTTAAATTCTTAAGTGTTAATGTTCCTGATGAATGAATCATCCAGTTATCAGATGCTTGTGTTAAGTTAACATTATCAATTGTCATTGTACCAGAGTTTGTTATAAAGTCTTGAGCTTTTGGAGAATATAATCTAGATGTTGTATTTGCTTTACTATTTTTTAATACAACAGTTCCAGCATTAGTAATCTTGTGATTACTTGTTAAGCTATATCCATCAAATTCTAATGAGAAGTTTTTACCACTTGGTATTGATATATCATAGAATAAAGAGAATTTACTTAATAATTTAAGTCTTTCTCCATCTTCTACTTCAGAAATGGCTAATTGTAAATTTTTATATTCAACACCTGTGTCTTCATTAACTACAAATGGTACTGCCTTCTTTAAATATGCATGAATATAATTTGTTTCATCCATAGTTGATACTTCATCAAACACAAATGAATCATCTTCAATTGCATTTATTAATCCATTTGAATAATCTGTAACACCATAGAATTCACCATCATAGAAGTTGACTGTTCCTGATGTTTGATATACACCATATAATTCTCCTCTAAATGTAGGTTTAGTAATATCAATTTCAGAATCTTTAGTACCCAATGTTATTGTTCCATTTGTTGCATATATTCCATATGAACCACCTGTAAATGTTCCATCATTTACTTGAGTTGATGATAAGTTATAAATACCATATGAACCACCTGTGAATGTTCCATCATTTACTGTTACAGTTTGGTTTTGATTGCAAATACCAGATTCTGCTCCGTTGTAAGTTCCTCCATTAATAACTAAAGTTCCACCTTCAACAGCATCAATTCCACGATATGTAGAAGTATTAATTGTTGCACTTGTAATTGTAGTATTATTACCACTTCTTAAATATATACCATCATGATAACTTGTAATATTTACATCAGTAATATTTAAAGTGTTATTTGAATAAATATACATACCAACATATTTTTCACTTATAATATCAGCATTTGTTATATTTATTGTATTACTTCCATATGCATAGAATGCTCCATTGTTAAGTGATTTAATTGTTCCTGAAATTATATTTATTGTTGATGAACTATAAGCTGTTATAGCTCCTCTATCTGTAATTTGTTCAGTGTTTGTTCCTGTGTTAATTACAGTTCCACCATTTAATGTAAGTTTTGCTGAATTATTTCTTAATCCATTGATATGAGTTACTTGAATAGTTGATGGATTAATAGTTATTTCATTAGTATTAATAAATTGATTATTAACAATTAATCTACCTTTTTTATCAGCATCTGAATCAACTATTGTTAGATTGGCATTATTTGTTATTTTATTTGTTGTAGATAATGCATAACCATTTAAATCAAATGTTACAGGTATTTCACTTGCAAATGTTTGATCAAATTTAACAGACGCATCTCTTATTAAATAAATTGTACTATCTTCTTCAGTAACTGCTTCACATGCTGCATCTATTGATTCATATACATTTGAATCGTCTTCTCTTTCAGGTCCAACTCTTAAGAATGGTCCTGATTTAACTAAGTAATTAGTTTTATATAGTATTTCATCTTGATATTCAGAACTTTCAACTAATTCAGAACCTACAGCTTGGTCTGCTAAGGCACCATTTATTACTGTAGATTTTGATTTAATAATTCCATCATAGAAGTTTGCAGATCCTCCATCACGATATAAACCATGAGTATCTCCTTGGATAACTGGTTTAGTTGAATCAATTACACCATCATTAGAACCAATATTACATGTTCCTCCATGAACATATAAACCAAATGTTTTACCATTAATAGTGGCATCATTTATATCAACATTAGCATTTACATAGAATGCTCTTTTATTTGAAATAAATGTTCCTCCATTGATTGTTGCTGTTCCACGATCACTTACTATTAATGCATATCTATCATCTCTAGTTGTATCAGTTTTAAATGTTCCTCCGTTAATAGTAACTGTAGATCTCCATGATTCCATAGCGTCATTGTATTTAGAATAAGCATCAACATTATCAATTACCATTGTTGCATTATCATTTACAATACCTTCTTGGTCAATTGTTGTAACAACTTTAGTTGTTCCGCTTATTACAGTATTAGCACCAGATGCATTATAAATACCATTTGTAAATAATCCTGATGATATTTCAACTTGTTTTGATGTTGCATTAATTAGAAGTGCTCCACGCGCAGATGTTGTTGCAACTTCTGAATCATCAGATACACTTATAGAAGTATATTTATAATCACCATTATCTTTTAAGATAACACTTGCAGTATTTGTTGCATTAGTTTTTGCATTTACCATTGTTAAATTACCAGACATATTAACTGCATATTTACCATTATCTAATTGATTAATATAAACATTGTTTAGATTTAATGTTCCATATACTACAAATTGAGTATGTGTATCTATCTTAGCTCTTTCTTCACTTGTTGAAACGATATTTAATGTTCCATGTGTTGATCCACCTTGTGATGTTGTTAAAGTATAACCTTGCATATCAAATGTTACAATCTTATCTGCTGGTACACTTAATGTATAAGTAATAGATGCATCTTTTATTTCATATAATGTTTGTCCTGTTGTCATAACAGTATTAAATCCATCTTGTACATTTAAGTAATAAATTGGTAAACTTCCTTTTGTTTGTACAACTGCATCACTTATATCATCTGTTAATGAAACTTCTTGATTCAATCCTACATGATTTACATATACATTCATATTATCTTCGATAGAATCAATCTTAGTGATACCAGTTTTTCCAACAACTTTACCATCATAGAAGTTTAATGTACCTGTATTTTTAATACCTGTATTTGTACCAGTTATAACTGGTGATGATAATACCTCACCATCTTTAACACCTAAAGTAAGTGTTCCTTTATTTTCAATAGCTATATCATTTGATGTGATATTACCATTTGAAATATTTAAAGTTCCTTCATTAACAACACTTCCAGTTATTGTTTTACCATTTAAATCGATTGTTACATTTTTAGTATTAGTAATATCTTCAGTTGTATTCTTTAACACTAAAATTGTATCTTCTGGTGTTGCATCATATATAGCATCATTTACATTTAGATAATAGTATTCACCTATTTGTGCAACAAATTTAGATGAATCTGTATCATATTGAGCTAATAATTCGATGATATCATCACCCATGGTAACAACATTACCTTGAAGTCCTTCACCTTCAGTAGTCCATCCTTTAAATGCTCTTCCTTCATATTTAGCATTTTTAACAGTATAGCTTTCTCCTGGAGCTAAACATATTTGAGTAACTTCTGAAGTATTATTGAAGATTCCTCCATTTGGATCTAAATATAAGAAATGTCCATCATCACATGAATCATCTGACCCTTCGTATGGAGTTAAATATTTTCTTTCATATAGAATAGCATCATTTACTTTATCACATGCTGCTTTTTCTTCTTCAGTGTCATATAAGTCAGGATCACAGTAAGTTGGAGGTTGTACATCAATATGTAATAAATGTACTTGATATCCTGGAGCTTTAGAAGTTACATTTCCTTTTATTGCTTCAATACCTTCAACATATCCGTCATACATCTTTATCTTAGCATCATTTGTAGATTCAATAGCTATTCCACCATGCATTTCATATATCTTAATGCATAAATCATCTGGTGCATCATTAGCACATTTCTTTAATACACCTTCATAGTATTTAGATTTATTATATCTAACAATATCATATACACCTTCTGAATAAATGATAACATTCTTTTCTTTATAATCTCCATCATTTTCTCCTAAGATTAATGTACCTGTGTTAGTTATTGTTGTGCCAGCATAGTTAGTTAATGAACCTTTAACTAAAGTAAGTGTACCATTGTTTTCTTGATGTCCTGTTATTCTATGATTATTTAAATTCATCTTAACTGTTACAGTTGAAGGTACTACAAAATCTTCTTGTAAATTCTTTAAAATTTCAATAGTTGATTTTTTATCTTCAACATTATCAATTGCAGCTTGAATAGATGTATAGTAAGTACCATTCATTCTTGCAACCATTGAATAATCATAGTCATATAACATATATTCAAGTACAGTATATTCATTACCTGTATTTTCATCAAAGTATGTTGTTGCTTCCCATTGATACTCAACTTGTGTTGCTACTTCAGGTTTTGAGTGTGTTGAACCTATTATTTTTCCGTCAAAATATCTAAATCTACCATTTACCTTCTTAACACCTATACCTTGAGAACCATATGCTTCAACTAATGGATTTGTCGTATTTACATCAGCATCTGCTCCTGTTGTTTCAGCAGGTGCTCCCATGATAGTTTCACCATCATAGTTATAAATACCATATGCTAAATTAGCTTTAGTAACTTTAACATGTCCACTTAATAATTCTAATTTACTTGGTTTTCTATTTTCATCATTATCAACATATGATGAACTTGATTGATATATAGCATATACAGTACCACCTGATATTACTTCCATATCAATATTATCAAGTACAGTCTCACTTCTTCCAACTGCTTCAATTCCTTTATAAGCTTTACCTGAACCAGCATAACCAACTTTAATACTCGAATCTTCAATCTTTAATTTATTAGTTGTATAAATACCGGTAACTTCACCAGATTTAGCTACATCATAATCGAAGAATAATTGAGAATTATTTTGAATAGTTAAATCACCTGTATTAGCTATTCCTCTTAATGTTCTTTGAGAATAAGGCCATGCAGCAATTCTTTCACTTGTATCTTCAGAGTTAACATATACTTTAGTATTATCTAATATTAAAGTTCCTCCATTAGATATTGCATATCTTAATTCAGAATTTTCGACTGTTGTAGTATTACCTGATCCATTTCTAAACCATCCACTTAATACTTTAATATTATTAATATCAACTGTAGAAGTATTATTAGCAATATAAATTGCATTTCTATTTGTATATCCTTCTTTTAATGAATAATTAGCATTTTCAATTGAAACATTTTTATTTGAATTAGAATAAATACAATAATTAACACCTTCAATAGATCCACCAGTTATATTTAATTCACCTGAATTTGATATACCAGTTCCATCTACTACCATATTAGTTCTTGTTATATTAGCTACTCCTGTTGTTTCAACACCATTTATAGCTTCAATTCTAACATCATTTAAGTTTAATGTTCCTGAAGAAGTAATTAAATATGCAGAAGAATAAGTATTCTTAATAGTTAAATCATCAACAGTTAATGTACCTTGATTTTTTAATAAATTTTGTACTACAGAAGTTGTTATACTTCCACGATTTTCTTGTGTTCCATCATAAAGATATAATACACCTTTGTTAGTTATTCCTTTTGTAGTAGTTAATTTATGAGAATTTAGATTTAATTTAATATCATAACTTTCACCTAAAGTAACATCATAGTAAATTGGTGCATCTTCAATAACTGTTAAAATATCACCAGGTTCAGTTGCTTCTTCAAATGCTAATTGTAAATTCTTATATAAAGTACCAGTTCTTTCATTTCTTACAAAATCTCTATCGGCAATTAAGTAAGCTGTTTGATAGTTTTTACCATCAATTCTTTCTTGATCTAATGTTGGTTGAGTATTAACTTCAGTTGTTGTGAAATCGGATGTATAAGCTCTATCTCCACCTTTTAAAATACCATCATAGAAATTAGTTGTAGCATTGTAAGTTCCAGATGATTTAATAAATAAACCTACCATGTCACCCATGATTAAAGGTGATGAAATTGATAATTCACCTCCACTTACACCAAGAGTAAGTGTACCATCATTTTTAATACCATATGTTCCACCTTTAACATATCCGCCTTCAACTACTCCAGTTCTACCTTGATCAATACTAATACCATTAGCTTGTTCTGAAATAATAGTACCGTCAACTACTTTAGTATAAGTTGATTTAATTCCATCTCTTGTTGTTCCTAAAACTTTACCATTAGTCATGATAACACTTGATGCTTCAATACCATTTGTATAACCAGTTATTTCTCCACCATTTACTTCAATATTACCATTATAGATTCCATTTGAATGTGTACTAGTAATAAATCCTCCATCAACCATAACTTTTGTAGGATAATCTATAGCATTATCATATGCTTCAATAGTACCGCCAGTCATATGTATTTCATTTTTTCCAGATAAACCTTTACCAGTTGTATTTGTTATGGTTCCACCGGACATATTTGTATATCCACCATCTAAATGTAAAGCTGGACAACCATATCCACATGTACCTGCTGTAGAGATTTCCCCTCCTGAAATATTTATTGTTCCTACTGAATAAATAACTTTATAATTTTTTTCATAAATTTTTCCACCAATTATATTTAAAGTTCCTGAATTCTTTATTGCATAATCTTCATATGAACTTGTATAATTACCACTTACTACATTTAAAACTCCTGATGAAGTTATTTCAAATGCAGGGAATTTTATATTAGTTATACTTCCATTTGTTTTTCCGTCTTTAACACTTAAAGTACCATTTACTTTAATAGGTTGAGTAGTTATAAGTGAATGTCCATTTAAATCGAATGTAACATCAACACCACTTGCAACTTCATTTCTCATTTCTGTTCTTGCATCTTTAATTAAATAAATAGTTTCACCTGATGTAATTGCTTCTGCAACTGCATCATTAAATGAGTTAAATTCTAAACTACCAACTCTTAAGAAGTTAACATGTTGATCAAGATAAGCAACTTTAAAATGTTCACCTTCATCATCTTCTTCATCTTCAACAATAACATATGTGTTTGGTACTAATGAAATAATACCTTCATATCTTGTTCCTTTCGTTTGAACTTTACCATCTAGCCATTCAAATACTACAGCAGTTTGTTTAATACCATAGTCTAATCCTCTTACAACTGGAATGTCTCTTTCAACTTCATTTTCTTCAACTCCAAGTCTAATTGGCCCAGATGAATTAATACCAATCGTATCCGCATATATCTTTCCACCTGTCATGACTAAATTCTTATAGTTACATACTCCTACTTGACTTGATTTAACTAAACCACCTTTGATAGTTAAGTCATCTCTGTTATCAATTCCACATGTAATACCTCTAACTTCACCAGCATTGATAATTGCGTCATTTCTATTATAGATACCAATGTTAGATTTAGATTCAATTAAACCACCATTTACTGTTAAATAATCTGAATTAACTGCATAAGAATTAGTTGATGTTAAAGTACCACCATTAATAACTGCACTTCCTTCAAATACATATCCATTTCTAGATTTATATTCTCCACTTGTAAATATTGAATTTTTTCCATAAATAGTTGTTCCAACTGAAGAAACATTAGAATTAACAAATTCTACACTTCTATCATTATTATAATCATTAATAATAGCTCCATCATTTAGAACAATTTTAATATCCTTAACTTTACCACCTTGATTAAAGCTAAATGCTTTATCTAAAGTTAAAGTTCCTGCATCACTTGAATTAGTTAATACTAAATTAGAATTAACTGTTGTCGATTGTCCAAATAGAACATCATGTCCATTTAAATCTAATGTTAGATTTTTATTTTTTACTACTGTTTGAGGAAATAAGATATTTGCATCTTTTATTACTTTAATTACATCACCTGAGCTTGCTGCATTTGATGCTCTATCTAATGATGTATACCAAACTGAATCATCATCATTTATTTGAAGATATGGATCAACTAAAGCATTAATTTTTGCATTGTATTCACCTATATTTAAGTATTTACTTCTAGCATTTAATGCAATACATCTTGATGATATATCAACATCATCAGATATTTCTTCTCCTTCAATATATTCAGGTTCTTCTTCAACATAACAGAAAGGATCAACTATTTGTGCTTCTGTAGCATTAACTGGTTCAATTTGAGTACTATTTGAATCTTCAGGATCTAAAGGATAATTATATGCACCTGTTTGTCCTGAAATTTTGCCATCGTAAAAATATAAGGCCTTTGAATTATCTCCTAATCTTTTCTCCCAACCAGTTTTACTATATATACCAAATAAGTTTCCAACTACATAAGGTGCATCAATTCCAATATTTCTATCATCTGATCCCATAGTAACTATATATTCATTATAAATACCATAAGTTCCACCCATGACAGTTCCACCATTTAAATGAATATTACTTACATTTTCTTTAGATGGCTCAGAACATCCATAGAAAGTACATGAGAATGCTCCAGCAACATATGGATTATTAATACCATATCTAAATCCTTCAATGACACCACCATTGATAGTTAAAGAACCTACTCCGCCTTTAATACCATCAAATTCTTTACCTTCAACATGTCCTTTATTAACAACTACACTTGGTGAACCTTGGGCACTTCTATACATATAGATACCATATTTATCTCCTATAGTTTCTCCACCTTCAATATAAACACTTCCTGAAACACCTGCTTTAATAGCACTTTCTCCACCTGTTATATTAGCATTATATTGATTAGTTCTACCTGCTTGATTACATAGACCATTTACTTGTCCTTGAATAGTTCCACCATTTAAATTTAAAGTTGCACCACTATTGATTAATCCACATTCAATAGGTGCTTGATTATCTCTTTCTTCAGTTTTAAATAAACCATCTTCAATATTCATTGTTCCGCCTGATAAATGAATAGTTTCATCATCACCATTTGAATAAGTACCTGAATAAATATATCCAGTTCCACCAGCAAAATCAGTATATTTAACACCTGCATCACGATAAATCATTGTACCAGCTGAATTTAATAATTTAGGCACGTCAATATCATTAGAATCTACTTCTAATGTACCTGTGTTAACTACTGCAAATCCATTGTTATAATCCTTACCAGTAAATACTCCTGTTAATTTAAGATTACCTTCATTTTGTAATCCAAATACTGTTCCATCGCTTATAACAATTTGTTTTGAAGCTCTATTTATCATTGAATTCTTTTGTGTACTATTTTCATTTTGAATTACTGCTGTATGACCTAAAGTAATGCTTTTTGAATCTGCAGTATTATTAATTGCATACATATTAGATACTGATGTTACTTTTCCTGATTTAACTTCAAGATCACCTTGGTTAACAATAACATCTTCATCATTTGTACCTTTTACTTCAAAATTATCTAATGTTAATTTACCTCTTACAATAATAGATTCAGAAGTTAATATTTGAGGTTCTACATCTTCTTTATCTGTTTTATTATAAATGTTTAAATTACCATATACATTTATATGGTCACCTGTAGTGAATTTAAATCCATCCATATTAATATTTACAGTTGTATCAATTGGAACAAATAATTCATAAGATGCTTCCCATTGATCTCTTATAATTCTTAATTCCTTATTAGGATCTTCTATATCTGTTTCATCAATAATACCATCTTGTAAATTATAATAGAATAAGTTTTCTACTGCTACTGCTCTTCCTAAAGTATCAGATAAATATACCTTTTGTCTCTTTTTAACATTAATATGTTCAGAAACGACAAAATAACCAGCTGGTCCAGGTGGTTCCTCACATATAGCTCTAGGGCAGTTAGTAACTTTCCCATTAGTTCCTGCTATTCCTTTAACTCCTTCTAAATATCCATCAAAGAAATAGAAAGTACCATTTTGTTTTAAAGCAGTATCTACACCTATAACAGCAATTGAATCTTCAACTAAAACTTCTCCATCGTTTTCACCAATAGTTAATGTTCCTTCATTAATTATTCCAACACCTTTATTGTAATCTTCTCCATGATATGTAAAAGTCTTATCTTCTTCTAATGCTTGAATTGTTCCATTGATTAAAGTTGCGCTTGTATCTACTGGATTAATAAACGTTCCATATAAACTAAATCTATTTAAATCGATAATAATATTATTTTTATTATTTGTTGGTCTATTATCATATTCGGATTCATCAGTGTTTTTTATTAAGTAAATAGTTTCTCCTTCATGTGAATCATTAATTGCATCTTGTAACCAACAATATTTAGTAACGTCATCTTTTTCATTTTCTTCTGCTACTTGTGATAAAGGTACTACTGGTCTACCATTTTTAGGTCTTACAATAGCAGCTTTATAACCTGTACCATTACATTCTTTAGTTCTATATTCAGCTGTCATGGTTACATCAGCAGCAGGCATTGTAAATACTCTAGGAGGAGTATCATCTTTTGAATACCATTTATATTCAACATCTTCTAAAGTTGTTTCACCAACATCATCTGAAACTGGAATTTTATATTTAACATTCCAATAAACAAAAGGTAATTCATCATTTTCTTCATCAATTTTAACTGGATCCGAAATAGTTCTTTCTTCTTCTTCCGCTAGAGTTATACGTCTAATATCTGTAGATCCTTCCCATTTTCCACCTTTAGGATCAACTGTTAAAGTATATTTAGGTACTCTACATTCATCATTATCATATGTGAATACTAAAGATGCATTAATATCATATTCACTTTGCAAAATATCTTCTATTTCAACTTTATCTGTATAAGTTACTTCAAGATGCATTCTCTTTCTTTGATTAGCAGGTAAAGTATTACCTCTTCTAACCTTTACGTCTGTTCCTGTATAAGATAATCTATATTTTAATGCTTTTTGAATTTTAGCTAATTCTTCTTCAGTAAAATTACCATTGTTTTCATCTTTAATTATTAATTCAATACCATCAATACATACATTGTCACATCTATTTGGATTTCCTTCATTAACTGTATCAAAATCAAAAGTATAAACATCACCTGGTTTAGTTAAATGAATAGCAAAATCGATGATAGTTTTATCGTCTACTCTTCTTGCTGCAGGTGTATTTGCAAGTACGTTTGATTCAATTTCATCAACAATAACATTATCAAAAAATATAGGACATGTAGCCTCTACACCTATCTTACCAGTTATATCTAATCTTTGTGTTAGATATGCGTATCCAACACCAAAAAGAAGCACAAAAAGTGCTGCTAAAAGCAAAACAAATTTTCTGCTTCTCTTTGTCTTCATATTAGCCATCCTATTCTTATATATAATTATAGATTTGGTCAACAAAAAAATCAATGCTTTACATTGATTTTATATATTTTTTTAAAAAATACAAAATAATTAAATCTAACATTCAAATTTTGAAAAAACTCGAAATATTCAACATCTTTTATTTTTTATCTATATTATCTTCAATATTTTCTAACTTAACTGAAACTAATTTAGATACTCCACTTTCTTGCATTGTTATACCATATAAGTTAGTAGCATATTCCATAGTTCTCTTCTTGTGTGTTATGACCACAAATTGAGTCTTAGATTCATTATTTTTAATGTATGTACCAAATGTATCTACATTTGCTTCATCTAATGCTGCTTCTACCTCATCTAAGATACAAAATGGAACTATCCTTATATTTAATATACTAAATAAAAGTGCTATAGCAGTTAAAGTCATTTCACCTCCTGATAAAGAGTTTATGCTCTTTAATGATTTACCTGGAGGACATGCTGAAATATCAACACCTGTATTTAAAATATCTTCAGGATCAGTAAGTGAAAGAGAGGCTTCTCCACCTTTAAATAATTCCTTAAATACTCGTTTAAACTCTTCATTTACTTTTTCAAATGTTTCTTTAAACTTCTCTTCTACTGTATTATCTAAATCACTTATTACATTCATTAAATCACTTATAGCATTTAATAAATCTTGTCTTTGAGTATCCAGGAATGTATATCTTTCATTGATTCTTTCATATTCAGCTATTGAACCAACGTTAACATCGCCTAAATCTTTTATATCTCTTTTTAATCTATTAACTTTAGATCTAGCTGTATCTTCATCTAAATCTAATGTATATTCACTTATAGCTCTTTCATAAGTCATTTGATATTCTTCAGAAAGTCTAGTTAAACTTGTATCTAATCTAATATCCATCTTACCAATAGATACCTCTAAGTCTTTTATTTCTTGCATCTTTTTATTGTAACCAGACATATTCTTTCTATTCTCTAATTCTATTTCATTTATCTCAGCAGAAATATCATTTTTCTTAGATTTTAAATCGGATAATTTTTGTAATTTTAATTCTTTATCAGTTGTTGTTTTAAGTAATTCATTCATTACTTCATCTAATTCTTTATCCGATTCATTTTTTAATAAATTAGATGTACCTGATAATTCATCTTGAGTATTCTTTAATTGATTGTTGTATTCATCTAATGTATTTTTCTTACTACTTATTTGTTCAACTATAGTTGTTTCTTTAGTTTTAATATCAAATAATTTATTTTCAAGTATTGCTATATCAGATTCTATACCAGCAATATCATTTTCGATTAAAGTAATTGAATTTGCTAATGCATCATGATCTTTCTTTAATTTCTCAAGTTCATATCTTGAATTAATTACACCATTAGCGCGTTTTGCTTGACCACCTGTAATTGATCCTCCTGTATGAAGAAGTTCTCCATCAAGTGTGATTATACGATATCTATAACCTATATCTTTACCTAGTTTATTCATGGTATCAATATTATCCACAATTAAAACATTTCCTAATTGATTTTCAATAATATCATGATACTTAGAATCATATTTAACAAGTGATGATGCAACATCTATAAAACCTGCAGTTGATTTAGCTTTAGATAATGTTTCTTCATCTACTCCTCTAGGAGTAATAACATTAATTGGGAAGAAAGTAGCTCTTCCTAATGCTTGATCTTTTAAATATTCAATTGCTTTCTTAGCTGAATTTTCATTGTCAACAACGATGACATTTGCATTAGCTCCTAAGCATGTTTCAATAGCGGTAACATATTTATCTTCTGTATCTATAAGTTTTGCTAAAACATCATGTATACCACTTAATCTAGGATTATTTAAAACAGATTTAACAGCATAAGGTATTCTTGAATCATTAGCTATTTCTAATTCTAATAAATCAATTTTATTCTTCTTACCTTCTAATTCTTTATTCTTATTTTGAACTTCACTTAAGAAAGTATTCTTCTTTAATACTTCAGCTTTATATTCTTCATCTATTTTAGATAAATCAGATGCTATTTTATTCTTTTCTTCTTCTAATAATTTAATTTCAACATCTACGACTGAAATATTTTTCTTTAAATTAAATTCATTTTCTTTAAGTATTAAAATATTATTTTCTAATTTTTGATCTTCTACTTCATATTTCTTTCTTTCAGATATTACTTGTTTTCTAGATTCTAAATTAGCAATAGATTCTTGTAGTTTCATGATTTCATCATTCATCGATTGAATATCATTGTCTACTTTAATACTTTCTAATTTTAAGTTTTCTAATTTAGTATTATCTTGAGATGATGATGAATCCATACCAATTAATTCATCATTTAATTTTTCAAGTCTTTCTTTAGATTCTTGATATACATCATTTATCTTTTTGATATCACTTCCAAGTAAAGCAATTTCAATTCCTTTTAATTCATCTTTATATTCAACATATTTTTTAGCAACTTCAGCTTGTAATCTTAAGGGTTCTAAGCTGGTTTCTAATTCATTAATAACTAATGATACTTTTTCTAGGTTATCATTTGTATTATCTAATTTCCTTACTGTTTCTTCTTTTCTCTTTTTATATTTTAAAACACCAGCAGCTTCTTCAATGATTACTCTTCTATCTTGAGGTCTACCTTTAAGTATTTCTACAACCTTTCCTTGAGAAATAATCGAAAATGAATCTGCATTTGCACCTGAATCTAAGAATAAATCAGTTATATCTTTTTTACGTACTTTAGCATTGTTAATGTAATATTCATTTTCACCTGTTTTATATACTTCTCTTTTTATTTCAACTTCATCAAATTCAGTTTGTAAGAAATGATCTTTATTATCGAATGTTAAAGAAACCCAAGCATGACTTTGAGCTGCACGAGATGATGAACCATTGAAAATAACATCAGTTGAAGTTTCTCCTCCTCTGATTTCTTTTAAACTAGATTCACCTAAAACCCAACGAACAGCATCTACAACATTTGATTTTCCTGATCCATTTGGTCCTACGATTCCAGTTATTCCATCACCTACATTAATTTCAATTTTATCCGCAAATGATTTAAAACCATGAGCTTTAATACTTAGTAGTTTCATCTACTTCACTCGCCTTCTTAGATATCGCATTTCTAGCTGCTATTTGTTCAGCTTCTTTTTTAGTTTTACCAATTCCCCTACCAAGTGTTAATCCATCTATTAAAACATCTACAGTAAATGTCTTATCATTTTGAGGTCCTTCTTCATTAACTATTTCATAAGAGATAGTTGAAGTACCCATATTAATTAATTCTTGTAATACAGACTTATAATCATGTGAAAATAAAATACCTTTTTCTATATAAGGCGCAATAATATCAATTGCATATCTCTTAGCGGTTGAATATCCATGTTCAAGGAATATACAAGCTAAAATAGATTCAAAGCAATCTGCTCCAATAGCTTTAGTTATTTCTTGAATACCATTTCCAACTCTAATTGCATCTATTAATCCTATTTCTTTAGAGTATTCAAATAAAGCATCTTCACATACATATGACGCTCTTTCTTTAGACATATCTCCTTCAGAGTCTTTAAAATGTAAATAAAAGTATTCTCCAATGATTAAATCTAAAACTGCATCACCTAAAAACTCAAGTCTTTCATATGACTCACAGTTGTGTTCATTTGCATATGATGAATGAGTTAATGCAGTTAAATATAAAGATTCATTTTTTACTACAATATTTCTATTAGTTAAAAAGTCCATAGTATCACCTTATTCAATTATACAAAAACAAATTAGAATAATCTAGTTATAATTTACTTATCTATTGATTTTTGATAAACTAGATATTGATATAAAGAGGTGCAAAAAGATGAAAAAATTTAAATTATTATTAGTTGGATTAGTGTGTTTATTTGGAGCAACAGGATGCTTTGGATCAGATGATATGGAAGATATAAATATCAAAACTACTACTTATCCACTTACCTATTTGGCTAATACTATATACGGAGAACATTCCACAATTGAATCAATTTATCCTAATGGTGTAGATAAAAATACATACGAATTAACTACTAAACAAGTTAAAGAATATGCTAAAAACGATTTATTTATCTACAATGGATTAACTAATGAAAGAAGTATAGCTGCTAACTTTATAAATAAGAATAAAAACTTAAAAGTTATAGATGTAACTAAAGGTATATCTCTTACTTCAGGTGAAGAAGAACTTTGGTTATACCCTTCTAACTATTTAATGTTAGCTCAAAATATAAAAAATGAATTATTAGAATATGTTAGTTCAACCATTATCAAACAAGAAATTGAAGAAAACTATGATGAATTAAAATTAATGGTATCTAAATATGATGCTGAATTTAAAATGATAGCTGAAAATGCTGCAAGTAAAACTATTATTGTTGGAAATGACGTATTCCACTTCTTAACTAAATATGGATTTAATGTAATATCACTTGATCCTGATACTGAAGGTAAAAACTTAACTGATGCTAAAAATGCATTAACAAGTAATTCTGCTAACTATGTATTTACTTTAAATACAGATGCTGAAAATGAAGATGTAAAAAAATTAATTGATGCTGGAGCTAAAGAAGTTAAAGTTAAATCAATGATTAACTTAACTGATGAAGATATTAAAAATAATGTTGATTATAAATCAATGATGACTGAATTTATTGAAAGTGTTAGAAATGAGGCATACAACTAATGAAGAAACTATTAATCACACATACTGATTTGGATGGGATTTCTCCTATCCTTTTATTAAAATTAACTGGAGAAAAATTCGATTTCAAAACTGGTGAACCAAGTGAAATCGAAGGAATATTCGAAGAGTTAAAACCAACTCTAGAAAAATATGATCAAATATACTTCACTGACTTAACTGTACCAATGAGTGTATATGAATATATAAATGAAAACAATTTAAATGTATTAGTATTTGATCATCACGGAACCCATAAAGATTTTGCTGATGAATTTGAATATACCACAATCGAAGTTGAATTAAATGGAAGAAAAACATGTGGAACTGAATTATTCTATGAGTATTTAAAAGGTATTTACCCTACTCTTAAAACTAAAAAGATTAAAGAATATGTAGAACTAGTTAGACAATTAGATACATATACATTTGAATCTGATATTCCTAAAAAGTTAGAAAATATTAGAACTGTATATGGAAGAGATGAGTTCCTTAAAGTAATGAAAAGAAGATTACTATCTAAAAAAGAAAACTTTGAATTCAATGCTTTTGAAAAGAAATTCATTAAATTAAAAGAACAAGAAATAGAAAATTATTTAGCTAAGAAAAATGAACAATTAAAAAAATATGAAATAAACAATCAAGTTGTTGGTGTAGTCTTCTGTGAAAAGTATAAAAGCGAATTAGGAAACTACTTATGTGAACAACATCCTGAAATAGCATTTGTTATCATGATAGATACATGTAAGGCAATTTCATATCGTGGAGTTGGAGATGCAGATGTTGCAACATTTGCTACTATCTATGGTGGTGGTGGACACAAATTAGCAAGTGGTTCTCCATTTAATGATGAAATGAGAGATAAAATAGTTAAAGACTATTTTAAAGGTGCTAAATTAATAATAGATGAAGAATAATTCTTCATCTTTTCTATTGATTAAATATTTTTTTACTTTTTTATTGCAATATTAATTGACATAAATAGGCCTATAACTTATAATTTATATATCGGGCTTGCAGTAGTACTCAAGAGGCTGAAGAGGCTCCCCTGCTAAGGGAGTAGGTCGGGTAACCGGCGCGAGAGTTCAAATCTCTCCTGCTGCGCCATTAAAAAAATAAAGAGTTCATTTATTGAACTCTTTTTTCTTTTTATATTAATTACATTGATCTCCGCCACCATTATAATATACTTCAAGGTTTTTATTGTTATAATCAAATTCATATTTTTTATCTAATTCATCTTTTAAAGAGCCATTATCAAAGAAAGCATACCTTACTTCAATATTTCCTTTTTCCATGAATCCTGAACAATTAACAACTTTAATATAATATACCTTATTATCCTTTATTTCATATGAAATATCTTTTAATACTGATTTTCCATTTTTTTCAAAATTAAATAAGCTTCTACCATAGTTATTTATTTTCTTAACTAAATTAAAGTTCTTATCGAATGCATATATACTATATGATATTTCAGTCGGATAATTATCGTCTACAGTTACAAAATAATTAGTATTAGATAACTTAGCATCTTTAACTTTATGTATTTCAACTGCCTTACTAAAATAATCTAATATTAAATTTGCTTCTTGATTTAATAATTCATCAAAATTTTCTGTTTCAGGATCATATAGAGGATATTCTACTCTTAAATCAATCATTTTTGCAAAACTTGCATCTCCAATGAAGAATTGCATTACTGCTGTTATATCTTCTTGCTTTGTACCTGTAACATATAATTGATGATATACACCTGAATCTTTTTCTGATTTAGATAAAGCTACACTTACTTTTTCATTTAATTTATCAGTATATTCTTGATTGATATTTTTTAATTCTTCTACTTTTTTTGTAGTAGGTTCTGTAGTCTTTTCACCTCCAGTTGTTTCAACAGTTGTTGTAGTTGTTTTAACAATTGGAGGATTTTTTTCTAATAATTTATCCTTCATGATAAATAATACTACATAGCCTGCCACTAATAAGATAATAACTATTACTAATAATACTATTATTATCTTAGTACTTTTATCTTTCTTTTTTTCTTCCATGATTATTCACACTCACCTATTATTTTAACTTTAGATTCATCATAAAATTTTACAAATTCAACTTCTGATATTTCATTTTTATTTAAAGTTACTTTATATTCACCTAATTTACCACTGCAAGATAAATAATGAACTTCATTTTTATCAACCCATACTGTATTTTCATCATGTTCACCTTTAATAGCTGTATCACTATAACCTAAAGATCCTTGAGACATTTGAAATTTATCGTTAGTTATAAAATAACTATGTTCAGTTTCAAAATTTGTAGAATAAACTGTTACTAAATAATATTTAGCTTTATCTTTACCAGTAAATTCATCAACTTTAATTAATTCATTTTTTAAAGTTTTTGTAATATCTTTATTAAATTCAACTTTATTAGATGTATAGAATACAGATTCTGCTACTTCTTCTTCACCTAGTTTATATTTAACTGTATATTCACATCCACCTTCATCACATGTTCCATCTTCTTTTTTATTGTTAATAACAAATTCTTTAGTTAAACCATATCTAGTTTCAGCAGCATCTTTCTTTGCACTTAATAATGCATCAATTTTTTGTTCTGGTTTCTTAATCATCATTAAGATTGCAACTGTAATTGCAAGGAATATTATAAATAAAATTCCATATAACATTGTATTATCCTTTTTAGGGGATCTTCTTGTAGTTTTTCTTGTTGTAGTTTTTGTTTTTTTCACACTTTTCTTTGCCATTTTAATTACCTCTTTCTTTTATTAACATCCTTGGCCTGCGCCAATGATTGCTTCCTTATCTAAATCATATGTTTTTTCTTTTTCTACTTTTACTTTACCATTTTCAATTGTTAAAGACATTAAATCAACTTTATTTGGATGATTTTTACAATCTTGTTGTGCAAAGTAGAATATTTTATTATCTTTTATTTCATAATAATGATTTTTTAACACAGATTGTTGAGTATCTTTATAAGTAAATCCAGTTCCTGTGTTTGCATTTAAATCATATATTTTAGTCCAACCTTTATCATATATCGCATAGTATGTATTATCGATTTCAACTGAATCATGAGATTCAACTAAATAATATTTATAATCAAATATATCTGTTTTATTTACTTCTTCATTTATAAAATCAATAATATATTGTTTTTCATCATTAAATAATTCTTTAAACGATTTGCCATCTTCTTTCATGATTCCATATATTCTATGTAAATCAATCATCCTTTGATATGATGCATCACCCCATGAATATTGAAGCCTAATATAATAATGATATTCATCTTCATAAACAAATAAATGTTTATATAAACCTAATCTTTTATCTATTATTGATTCTGTTGGTCTATATAGATCATCTAATTCATCGGTTAATTTTTTATCATATTCAAAATTCATAACTGAAGCTGTTGTTGTTGTAGTTGTATTACCTGGTTTTGGTTTCTTATCTTTAGTTAACACCAATACAACAATTGTAGCTACTAACAATATAATAATAACAATTAATATTCCTATTATTACATTCTTCTTATTTTTTTCTTCCATCTTTTTTATCCTCTTTTTTTACATTTGGAACACTTACATGTTCACCTGCAGGTTTTAATAACAATTCAGGATTATCAAATAAGTATTCTATAAGTTTTAAAGCCTTACAGAAATAGAAACCATCAGCAATTCTTTCATCTAATGCTGCTCCCATTTCCATATAGAATCTTTTATTTTCTTCTTTTATTTCACCAAATGATATAAGCGATGATGCAGTACCAAAGTTAGTTAAGTTATGATGGATTGCACCTACTTTAAATGTCCCTATGTTAGTTACGATAGCTGATGAATAATAAATATTATCATCCATTAATGATTTAGGTAACCAACCATGTTTATCCATCCATTTTAAGAAACCTACAAGCGGTACTCTGAATATCTTTGGTAATTTACCAAGGAAATCAACAGTTCCATCTAAATCAGCATCTGACTTCTTTGATCTTATTTCTTGTACTCTTTTATAAAGAGTATCAGCTATATCAAATAAAGTATCTTCTTCTTTTACTTTTAATATAGTTAATAATTCAACTGAATCATCTTCAAATTCTTCTTTAGCAACAAAGCCAAATGATACATCATCATGATTGTATAAAGTCCTGTTAGCAACGAAATAGTTCATCTTAGGTCTAGAATATACTGTCTTAGCTAAAATCGCTATAATTCCATGAAAGAATGTTATCTTCTTACCTTCCTCTTTTAAATCTTTTATGAATTTAACAAAGTTAGTTACATCTATCTTTGCATTCATGTAAACAAAAGAATCACATCTATTAGGTTTAAAATCAATCATGATATTTTGAATACCATGTATATCTCTTACCCTAGTAGCATCTTTTCTATCACCAAATCTTTTTTTCATTTTAAAACCCTCCTTACGAATTTGATGTTGTGATTATATATGGTTCATCACCTGTACCCTTTCCTGAACATATATTTATATTTTTGAAGATTATTACTGGTTTAATACCAGCTTTATCTTCTTCAGTATCTTTATAAATATCTCCATCTTTAAATTTCAAGAAAATATTATCATTTATTGTAGTTGTTTCGTTTTCTGTATTAGTTATTTCTCTACTATTTAAAGAAGTAGTTGCTAAGAAGAATTTAGAATCACTTGCAATAGCTTCATTAAATATTCTTGCTTCTCCCGCATTAAGTATTCCTACATATGACTCTTTATATGTTGGTTCATCTAGTTGTTCATAGTAAGATATCCATGTGGTAAAGTCATCTGCAATTGCAGGTACATTAAATGAATATTCATTTACTTTATAATCCCATGTAGTGTTATATAAACTTTCTGTATAATTTTCAGGAAGTGTTGATATATAGTTATCTAAAACATCATATAAATTATCCATTTTAGGTTTCTTATATGTATATGGTGTAGATATAGGTGTTTCTCCTTCAGTTTCCCATGTATCTTCAACATCTTCAGTTAAAACAGTTTCAGATTCAATTGGTTCATCTAAGATTGCAATTACACCATCTGTATTTTTTAATCCCAATACAACATATGTGTTATCTCCGTATTTAATATATTCTTTCTTTTGATTATAGAAACATTTTATTTCATTTAAACTACCAGTTAAATTGTTAACATTTTCACCAGCCACATTACAATCAGCTGTTTCAATTATTTTATATAAGTCATTTGTAACTTTTAAATCTTCAGCAACTACTTCATTCCATGAAGAAATATATCCATCTTCCGTGATTACTCTTACATATAGTTTATCATAATTATTAATTGCTTTTAAACACATAGTATCAGATTCATCACTTGCTAATATTTGTAATTTATCTTCAGCAAATTCACTTGTTGTTTTTGTTGTATCAACCTCTAAACTATTATCTAAATTAGCAACTGAAGAATTAACTATCTTCCATTCATATGTATTAGTATCTTTTGATGATGATATAGCTTTCTTATCAATTGAATATAGTTTGGAAATATCATATTTAGTATCTTCAGTTGAAACGCCACATGAATCAACTGTAATATCTTGTTCAATTTTAATTATACTAGAAACTTCATTAGTGTGTTCTACATTGTGATGTCCTGTTACAGTTGTAGATACTTGATAAATTGTAAATCCATCATCCACAGGAATATAATCTCCTGTATAATTAACATTTACCCATGAATCTTCTTCTTTATGTTTTTTCTTAACTGTAAACTCTACTGATGCAGTAGGACTGCCATTTAAAATTGGTAATATTTGTAATTTTTTAAATGTATTACAATCTTCAGTAGTTGGTTTAAATTTAATTGTATCTGTATCATTTGAATATGTATATTTTTTACCTGCAGTATCTTTAACCTCTAAATCAGGTGTTGGAACAGGCATTACTGTTAATTTACGTTTACCACTTTTTTTAGTACCTGAATCCGTAATCCATGAATATTTAATATCATATTTACCTGGAATTGTATTATCAAATGGATTAGGCATAGAACATTCAAAGTGATACTTATTGATATTTTCGGCAGTCATTTCAACATAAGTTCCATCTTCATTAGCTAAAGTTAGTTCATATGTACCAATTCCATACATACAATCATATGATTCTCCATTTATAACATAATCATCTTGAGTAACAAGGAATACTTCTTTTTCAGTTTTATCTATTGGATAAGTAAATGTTAAAACACCAGTTGAATCTAAATTTGCTTTTACTTTATCTTTTTGATCTATTACTTCTTTAGTATAAGGGTTCTTTAATTCTTCATCTAATAACCCTTCTTTAACTAAATCCCCTAATTCTATATAAATAAATGCTTTATTTTCATATAATTCAGAAAAAGCTACTGTATTTACATTTGAATATACTTTAGAAGCACTTAAAATAGTTTCTATATATCTTTGATATTCTTTTTTCTTATTCTTGTTTGAAATAGAATTAACGTTAAAAATGATTACTCCACCTAGTAACCCTATTAAAAGAATAGTAACTAATAATTCTGTTAATGTATATCCTTTTCTCATATTATCAATCCTATTTTATTCTATATTAAGAATACCATTTTATTGATTATATGTAAATATGATTGACAGTTCTTATCACTCTCTTGTCAGGAGTTAAACATTTAATTCACATTTTAATTTACTTTAACAATTTATTTGCTTATAATCTAATTAAGGTGATAAATATGAAACCAAAAGCATATGTAGTTGAACAACCTAAAGAAGAAAATAATGTGATTTTTCATAAAGATGCGGTGGATGTAACACTTGAACAAATGCCTTACATCATTCCTGCAAGTAAGTCTGGATCTTATTCAAAACTAGACAAAGCTAAGAAAAAAGACGAAAAAAAACTTATAAAAGAGATGAAAGAATATATGAAATACGATAAAAATTGATTTTTTTCATATTTAACCCACTTTTTTACTTGCAAACTTAATAATATATGATATAATGATTAAGTACTTGAAGAAAAAAGGACATGTCTCCTTAGCTCAGTTGGTAGAGCAACTGACTCTTAATCAGTGGGTCTAGAGTTCGAATCTCTAAGGGGACACCAGTTTATTTTTAATAACTGGGATTGTAGCTCAGCTGGTTAGAGCGCACGCCTGATAAGCGTGAGGTCGGAGGTTCAAGTCCCCCCAGTCCCACCATTTAAAAATGGCCCGTTGGTGAAGCGGTTTAACACACATGCCTTTCACGCATGGATTCATGGGTTCAAATCCCGTACGGGTCACCAGTTTATAATTTAAAGAACTAATTTAGTTCTTTTTTTCTTGCTATAAAAGATATATAATATTATTCCGTAAGGAATGATTTATATGGTTGATTTAGATAAAAACTTACATACTTCTATATATGAACACTTTTATACTTTTAGCAAAAGAAAATCTGTATGTGTTATCACAAATAAACAAATTATATTTTTATCTTATAGAAATACCCTATTAGATTCACATTTAAATGGTTTAAAACTAATTGATAAGATGGCATTCGGAGTTGAAAACGATGACTTCTTATTAAATATAGGTAATTACATTAATATAGTTACTACAGATAAATCTATGCAAATAGTACTTCCTCATAGACAATTTATAACTCAAAAGGAATATGATTTTTTATTATATTACCTTGAAGAAGTTAATAAATTAAGTGACCTAATTAATATAGAGATAACAATATCAGGAAGAAATATAAAACCATTAACAACTAGAAGTATAGATGATGTCATAAAGCATGTGGAAACTGTCTCAATTGGCGATAGAGATAATGATATTTCTCCAGAAGAAATAATTGGAACTACATATGAAGAATTATTCAACAATAAAAAAAGATATATCAAATATTGATATATCTATTTTAGTTGGTCAAATTTAAATTCTCCACCTATTCCAACAAATACAAATGTATTTTTAGAAAGTGCGTTTTGATAATTAGATAAATTTAATTTAGATGAATATTTTGTAAGTGATACTTCAGGATCTAATGTTGAATATACTTCATTACCTCTTTTAATAGCAACTAATGCTTCTATAACAACATTATCATCATCTGTTTTAACATCTGTTATTTCATAAATAATTTCATCTTTTACTAAATCTTCAGAACTTATTGCTAAATAGTTTTCTGTTTTTTTAGAATAAGTGAATTTTAATCCATTTACTGTAAATTTATATGGACTATAAGTTTCTGTATCTTTAAATATCTTTTCATATGATTTTTTAATAGCTTCTTCAGATATTGTATATATTTCATCTTCTTTTTCTACTTCATCAGTTATATTAAATGACATGCTTAAACGATTTTCTATGTTCATTTCATCAACTTTAATGCCATTTTTATAATAATCATAGTTAGTTATTTGAATATCATTTAATAAATATCCATATTTATCTATATACCAACTTAATGGTCTTGCTGTTGTTGTTGTAATGTCAGGTGCAACTTGAACAGTTTGAGTTGTTGTTCTATTTAATGCTTTATCTAATTTAGATGAAATAATATTTAAATTATCAGTCATATATAATCTATATAATACATAACATATTAATGCTATTAAAATAAATATATAAATATATAATCTAAATATTTTAAAACTCTTTTGTCCACTTATCTTTTGTTGTTCTTTTCTAACTTGTCTAATTATGTCTTCTTTAATTTCAACAGTTAAATCATCTTTTAATGCATTTTTATAATCTTCATTAAAAGATTCTTTTATATCATCTGCAACTTTAGAAACAATATCATCTTTAATGGTTGTATTAAAATCAGTTATTATTTCTTCTTTCATTTTTTCTTTAGTCTTTTTATCTAATACTTCTTCTTTCTTTTCTTTTAATATTTTAGCCATATATTACCCTCCTACTTATATAATAAATTATATTTTATTATTTATCAATTATTAATTCCATGATGAGCAGTTGGAGAACTTGTAGTTAAACCTTTAAATGTATAACCATGTTCTAATCCATATTGAATAATTCTTTCAGCAGCTGGAATTGATGTTTTATGTATATCATGCATTAATACTACTGATGAATTACGCCTTGAAATACCCCTTACAACATTGTTATAAGCTCTTTCTGTACCTGCACCTGCTGCATCCTCTGAATCTACATTCCAATCGAAATAAACATATCCATCAGCTTGCATTGCTTGAGCAATTGCTCTTACTACTCCTTTAGAATAATTTCTTGAAATAGTATTTGATGATCCTCCTGGGAATCTAAATAATTGACTACGTTTTCCTGTTTGTTGTTCAATTATATCGTTCATTTTATTAAAATCATCTCGATATGTTTCAACGTTTGTATAAATATTCCATTTATGTGTTAATGTGTGAACCGCAACTGTATGTCCTCTTCTCGCTTCTTCACCTATTAAATAATTATATTTAGGAAATTGATTTGTAACAAAGAAAGTTACTTTAACCTCTGGATATTTATCTAAGATATCAAGTAAAGATTGAGTATATCCTCCAGGTCCATCGTCAAATGTTAGATAAACGACTTTGCCAGTCCCATCTTCATTGTTTTGAATTGGTACATTTTCAACTACATGAACAGTTCTAGTAAGTTTTTCTTCTTTACCATTTTTATTAACTATATATGTAATTACATAATCTCCTACTTTAGATGTATCAACTGATCCTTCGGTTTTAACTTCACCTAATTTATTTCCACATCCATCTTCAGATTTAACACCTTGTTCTTCATAAGTACCACCTACAACAACATAGATATTAGCACTTCCGTTTAATCCTAAAACATCTTTAGGTTTAGCTGTATATTCAATTGGTACTTCTTTAATAGTTTTATTTCCAGATGAGTCTTCTACAGTTAAAACTATTTTTTCTTCAATTTCTTCTCTAGTTACTTTTTCAGTTAAATCTTCATCATAGTTATCAACTACTGAATATTTAAGTTCACTTTTTTCTTTTTTAGTACAATAATCTATTTCTATCTTTTCATTTTCAACATTTAATGTTGGTGCTTCAGTATCCACAACATTTACTTTTCTTTTTACTTCATAAGTTTTATGTTTATATTTTATATTATAAGTTAATTCATATTCTCCTAATTTAGATGTATCTACTTCACCTTTTACTTCAACAGTATAATCCTTTTTATCAAGTACATCTTTTCCTACTTTAACTTCATAGCCAGGATCATTAAAATCAGTCTTAACTTCTGTAGAATAGTTTTCAGACTCTAATAAAGCTACAGTTACCTTTCTAGTTGGATTCAAAAA
>Ga0247610_10001266_pt1 | contig 31602 bp, 34 predicted proteins | sample 174DNAGHGhighgp2_FD_193483 | JGI IMG/M metagenome (GOLD analysis project Ga0247610, IMG submission 193483) | Sheep rumen microbial communities from Palmerston North, Manawatu-Wanganui, New Zealand - 1742 DNA GHGhigh gp2 | ecosystem: Host-associated > Mammals > Digestive system > Stomach > Rumen...
CTTAAAAAAAGCTCCGAAGGAAAAATTTGTGAAAAACTTTTGATCCCCAGGTTGAATTCCTAAGCTTTTCAGGAGGCTATTGCAAAAACACAGTCTCCTTAAGTTATACCTCCTAGTTTAACGTAGCAAAAACCAACAAAAACTCTTGCAATAGTCTCTTTAAAAGCTTAGAAACTCATATTTAACAGGCAGAAAGGGTGTATAAACAGAAAGAAAGGGGTGCGAATTTGGGTAGAAAAAGTCAAAGATCGCCAATTGATCCGGCCGATATTCCCGAATCCGCTATTGGTGACGAGAATAGAGAAGCCCAAATGATAGCTTTAGCTACTAGAAGGGCTGAAAGGATGCTTATGAGCGAGGATTGCCCAGCTCAGATAGTTACACAGTATCTCAAACTAGGTTCAGTCAAAGCAAAATTAGAGAATGAGAAATTACAAAACGAAATTATGCTTCTGAAAAAGAAGTGCGAAGCATTGGAAGCTCAAAAGAAAACCGAAGAGCTTTATGCCAATGCTATTAAGGCTATGCAGACATATGCTATACCGCAATACCCAGATGATGGAGATCTGCCATGACTCGAAGTTATTCCGAAGTAATCAAAATACCAACCTTCGAGGGTCGATTAGAATACTTGAGATTATATTCTACAGTCGGCCGAGAAACCTTTGGCCATTTACGTCTGCTAAACCAACGGTTTTATACGTCTAAGGAATGGAAAGACTTTAAACGATCCATAATCATTCGTGACCAAGCATGCGATTTAGCTTTTCCTGGAATGGACATTGCATGTGCTAGGGATATTCTAATTCACCACTTGAATCCGATCACAATTGACGATTTAGTTGAAATGTCTGACGCGCTCATGGATCCTGAGAACGTAATTGTGGTTTCGTTACCAACACACAATCTTATCCATTACGGAGGAGATATTCAGAAGCCAAGTTTACTTGTCGAAAGGAAGCCTGGCGATACAATTCCATGGAGGTAAAACTATGCCAGTAATTGTGAAATATTCTTCTGAACTTTACCACTACGGCATTAAAGGTCAGAAGTGGGGAGTTAGACGATTCCAAAACCCGGATGGGACAAGAACTCTAGAAGGTAAGAGAAGATATTCAACTCGCAAAGGTCCAAATAAAACGGTATTTGTGTCTGGATCAAGTAAGACCCAGACAAAGGATTCCCCATTTTATTTGAAAAAGTTACCTAAGACTATAACTAATAAATTGGACGAATACATGTTAGATGGTAACAAAATCATCGTCGGTGATGCCCCTGGAATTGATAGACAGGTTCAGGACTATTTGGCCAAGCATGGTTACAAGAATGTTGTTGTCTACTCACCAGGAAAGACCAACAGATATTCTGCCGATAGCACATGGAGGATTAAACAGATTGATGCTCCAAACTATCCTGAAGGATCAAGCGAATGGTTGGCCGCAAAAGACAAAGCTATGCAGAAAGCAGCACACGAAGGCCTAGCCGTAACGATCAAAGATGGGGCAAGTGCAACTCGTAGAAACATCGAAGCTCTTAGAAATAAGGGTGCCAAGGTTATGGAATACGAACTATCTGGAGACAAGAACATAGATCCATGGATCGAAGAATATTAAGGAGGAACTATTATGGCACTATCGAACACTGCCGTCCCTAAATATTACGGCATGTTTCGAGACGCCGTAATGGCCGGGGATATTCCAGTTTGTGAAGAGATCTCATTGGCAATGAACTTAATTGATCAGCTAATTGCAGATCCAAGATACTACTATGACGATGAAGCAGTAGAACGTTATATTTCGTATTGTGAAAATGAACTAACATTAACCGATGGATCTAAAATGACACTCCTGCCTACGTTTAAGCTTTGGGCAGAAGACCTCCTATCCTGGTATTACTATGAACCAAAAACTATAGTTATTCCAGGCAGTAAAGGAGAACGTGCACGTTACGAAACACGGTATATTTTAAAGAGACTTAGAAATCTCCAATACTTAATTTTAGGAAGAGGTGGAGCTAAGTCTATTTATATGTCCACAATGCAGAATTATTTTCTAAATTGTGATCTTACAACTACTCACCAGATAACGACCGCTCCTACAATGAAGCAGGCGGAAGAAGTTATATCTCCTATAAGAACGTCGATCGCTAGAGCACGAGGCCCTCTGATGCAATTCCTGACCGAAGGCTCCCTCCAAAGTACAAATGGCTCAGGAAGAAATAGACAGAAATTGGCCAGCACAAAGAAGGGAATAGAAAATTCCTTAACCGGATCTCTGTTGGAGATAAGGCCGATGTCTATTGATAAACTTCAGGGTTTACAGGTCAAGTGCTCTACGGTTGATGAATGGCTTTCTGGAACAACTAAAGAAGATCCAATCTTAGCCATTGAGCAGGGTGCTAAAAAAGTAAAAGATTGGGTGATAATTGCAGCATCATCTGAGGGTAATGTTCGAAACGGCCCAGGCGATTCTATTAAGATGCAATTGCTAGATATTCTTAGAGGAAAGTATTTAGATCCCCATACGTCCATTTGGTATTACAGACTAGATGATATTTCTGAGGTCTCGAATCCCGACTGTTGGCCAAAGGCTCAGCCAAATATCGGATATACGGTAAGCTATTCGGATTACCAGCAAGAAGTAGAAAAAGCTGAGAAAGTTCCACATGTTAGAAATGAGATATTGGCAAAGAGATTTGGAATACCTATGGAGGGTCTTACATATTTCTTTACATTCGATGAAATCCAAACGCATCGAACTAGAGAATACTGGCAACTCCCATGCGTGCTTGGGGCAGATCTTTCGCAAGGCGATGATTTCTGTGCATTCACATTTATGTTTCCTAATGGCGGAAGCTTTGGAATAAAGACTCGGAATTATATTACTGAATATACAATGAGCCAGCTTCCAAGAGCCATGCGCGACAAGTATATGGAGTTCATAGATGAAGGAAGCTTGATCGTATTTCCCGGAACGGTCTTGGATACAATGCAGGTCTATGACGATCTTGATAATTTCATTCAAGTAAACCAATATGCGGTTTTGGCATTTGGGTATGACCCGTACAATGCTAAGGAGTTTGTAGCTCGTTGGGAATTAGAGAATGGTCCCTTTGGTATTGTAAAAGTTATTCAGGGTGCTAAGACCGAGTCGGTACCTCTTGGCGAACTTAAGAAATATGCAGAACAACGCGAGCTGATATTTGATCAGGAGATCATGTCTTTTGCTATGGGTAACTGTATTGTTCAAGAAGATACTAATGGAAACCGGAAACTCCTCAAGAGAAGACATGAGGCAAAGATCGACCCGGTAGCGGCTATGCTTGATGCATACGTTGCATACAAGATTAATAGAGAAAGTTTTGATTGAGGAGAAATTCAAAATGATTGATAGTATACTAAACTCAGTTAAGGATAAGCTCCCAGGGGTATACGTTGAAGATGGTGATACTGTATTTGACAATCAGCTCATCGATTTTATTAACGTAACCTTTACAGACTTATTCATGCTTGGATATGGGCCAGATCCAGTATACCAAATCACTGGCCCCGGAAATGTTTGGTCAGAGTATATTACTGATCCTGCGTTTAACGACATTAAGGTTTATATTTTCTACAGAGCGAAACTCATGTTTGATCCGCCTCAGAATTCCTCGCTTTTAGCTAGTTATAAAGAACAGATCGAAGCTATGGAGTTTATGATCAAAGTGAAAGCCGGAGGAAATCATGTATGAGTGTAAAAGTTAGATATTCTGACGAACTTTACCATCATGGTATTAAAGGCCAGAAATGGGGAGTTAGACGATTCCAAAATCCGGACGGATCGTTGACCCCTGCTGGTAGAGAAAGATATGGAGTTGAAAAAGTAAGCCATGTTATTTCCAATACAAATCTTAATGATCCAGAATCTAAAAGATACATTCAAAAGATAATGAGTGAGAGAGCCCCAGTCGATATAAAAAATGTTAACAGTATTATTGCGCAAGGCGGAAAAATACACGCGACTGTTAGTAGAGACGAATTAAATAATTTTTTATCAAAACGGAGGCCATCGGGTTTTGACGTAGGATATCTTGGGCGATGGGGATCAGGTAAAAATTCAGTGTATCTTACTTCCATAGTTCCGAAAAAGGGTGAATGGATATCGAGAGAGAATTTTACTAGCTACCTAGATAACTATTATGATAAGGATAAAGCCGATCGAGTTAGACAAAAGCATAAAAATGCAGCACGTTTAAAAGCCATAGCCACAACTGCGGCATTACTAGGCGGTGCAGCAGCGGTCACTAGTGGAATTGTTGCTAAACAAAAATTTAAGAAGGATTTTTAAAATTCAAAATGAAACAGGAGGTGCCTATGGATAATCTTTGGGAAGAAGATAATGAATACCCAGATGAGCTATGCCATTTTGGAACTCCCGGAATGAAAAAAGGTCAACGAAGATACCAGAACGAGGACGGCACTTTGACTCCAGAAGGTAAGATCCACTATGGCATAGGTCTTGGAATTAGAGCAGCTAAGCGTGTTGGATCAGCTGCTGTTAAGACTGGAAAAATCGGTCTTAAACAAGCATATCGAGCTGGACGTGATATTCAGGAGTCTAGCATTGCATCTAAAGAACGAGCTAAAAGAAGGCTTCGTGATGCTAAGCTTGCCAATCAGAAGGATGCTCGTAGAATGCGAGAAGTTAAGCTTAAAAGGGTTAATAAGGCTTTATCGAGAACCTTGACAAGTCTCCGACTTGGTAAGAAGAAGACTAAAGAACCAAAGTGGGAATGGGCAAAGAATGATCAGTCATCTGTTCTTGCTCGTAAAACTATCACGGATAGTGTTAAAGATGTTACAAGTGATATTAGAAAGCATCCGGTTAAGTATGTTAAGCAGTCGATTCCTGGAGTAAATCTACTTCCAGAACGGAAACGGAGGCGTAGATGAGAGTTAAGAGATCAAACGATACACGGCTTTATCGGATCTATCATCACATTAAGGATCGATGTACTAACCCCAGAAATGATGCCTATAAGAACTACGGCGGTCGAGGAATAAAGATCTCTAGAGAATGGGATACTTTCGAAAAGTTTAAAGCTTGGGCCATCACTCATGGATATTCTCCAGAACTTACCTTGGAGCGGATTGACAACAATAAAGGCTACATGCCAAGTAATTGTCGATGGGCTACAAGCGAAGAGCAAGCTAATAACCGTAGAAGTAGTAAACGAGCTACTGTTAATGGTCAAACTAAGACTTATCGAGAATGGGAGAAAGATTTAGGACTTACTAGAGGTCTGATAGCGGTTAGAAAGTTTAGAGGTCAATCTCCAGAATCTGTAATAAAGGAGAAAATTCAAAATGACTAAAGTTAAATACGCAGATGAGCTCTACCACTATGGCATTAAAGGCCAAAAATGGGGTGTTAGAAGATACCAGAATGAAGATGGCACATTAACACCAGAAGGTAAAAAGAGGTATGGTGTTGAAACGTCATCTATTACTGTATCCAAAGCTAATGTGAATTCTCCAGAAGCAACCGCTCATCTAAACAGACTCAATGGGAAAACGAGATCTAAAGTATTAAAGGATGTCGATTATGGCAGAGAGGTTAATTTAAGTCTTAACAATAATAGAAGATTTGGTCAAACCTCATCGAAATACGGATACGGTAAAAAACGAGAATATGTTGCTATTAGGGGGAGATCCGCTAATGATCAGAGAGTTTTAGGAAAAAAAGAGTCAGATAAAAAGCGTAAGAAATTAGCTATCGCGGCTGCTGCTGCGACTGCTGCAACTGTAGGCGGATTGGCAATGATTGCAGCGAAAGAGAGCAAAGATCTTAAGGTTTTTGAACAAAATCGTAAGTACTTCAATGATCGAAACAGATTTCTTAAAGAGCAGATAGAAAATGAGCGGGATCTTCAAGAAGCTCTTAGTAACCGAAAATGGGTAGGTAATCCTGAAGACGAACAAGATACCAGAAGTAGACATGGCTATGAGGAATCTAAGACTAATCGACGTAAGTACATAGCTGAGATGGCTGCAAATGTTAAGTCCGGTCTTGTTAACGATCTTATGGAAGCTGAGTATAGACGAAGATCCCTATTTCATTCTGGAGTTAGAGTAAGATATTCTGATGAGCTATACCACCATGGTATCAAATGTCAGAAATGAGGAGTTAGAAGATTTCAGGATGAAATTGGAAGACTATACGGAATTTAAGATTTAAGGAGGATGCTATGCCAACAATCGTTAAATATTCTTCTGATCTCTACCATTCCGGCATCAAGGGGATGAAATGGGGCGTTAGAAGATACCAGAATGAAGATGGGTCTTTAACTCCAGCCGGAAAACTCAGGTATGGAGTTGGAGAACGAGACAATCGTACGTATACAAAAGATGATATTTCTAAAATGGAAAAAACTAGAAAAGAACGTATACGATACAACAAGCTTCGAACTAGACAGATGAACAAGGTGGCTAAAGGCCGTACATCTGGAATGTCAGATCGGGATATTGCTTCATATAATGAGAGACTTACACAGGAAGCTAATCGATCAGAACAGGTTGTTAGAATTGCTAAAGCAAAGCAGCAACGAAAATTAAACGCTATGAAAGCGGGTCTTGAGGTTCTTAAGACCACTACCGGAATTCTTGTTGCTGGAGCAGCATTGAAGACTGCTATTAATAAGAATTATAATAGTAATAGTAGCAATAACAATAATAACAATTCTAACAATAATAGCAGCAATGATAAGAACAAGAATAACGGTCAAGGATCGGCACAAAATAACGCCAAAGATGAGCAGGTTATATATCAGTATAATAAAACTGTAAACAAGGCTCCTCTAGTACAAATTGGCGGTGAGAAGAAGAAAAAGAAAGGAGACTAATCATTATGCCAACTGTTGTTAGATATTCTACTGAACTTTACCACCATGGCATCAAAGGTCAGAAATGGGGGGTTAGAAGATACCAGAATGAAGATGGTACATTAACTCCAGAAGGTAAAAAGAGGTATGGATCAGATCATGTAATCACAAAAGATAACTGGAATAGTAAACGATCTCAAGAATACTTAAATGATATGTCAGAAAGTGATCGAAAAAGGGCCGAGCGTAATATTTTAAATGGCCATGATCGGGCTATGACTGTAAAACGAAACGAATCTTCTGGCAAACGTAAAGTTTTAACTAGTATTGTTGGTACGTCCCAGTCTTCTCAGAAAAAAATTAATAGAGAAAATGCTAAAAAAGCAGCTGCGATCGCTCTTGTATCTATGTTGGGTGGTGCTGCATATATCGGTGCAAGAAATAGAAAGGCTATAGCAGCGTATAATGAAGACTTCCGTAATTCGCTTAAAGCTTTTAAAGGCATGGCTGAAGAAGAACGTGCTGTCCAAGATGAATTCGTTCGTCAATACCGAGATGATTGGGAAAAAGGCAGAAGGGAGATGTACGATTTTTAATTCTGTAAAAGGAGAAAATTCAAAATGATAAGAATACAATATTCTCCTGAGCTATACCATCACGGTATTAAAGGTCAGAAATGGGGAGTTAGAAGATTCCAGAATGAAGATGGTACATTAACTCCAGAAGGTAAAAAGAGGTACGGTGTTGAAACGTCATCATTTACTCTAACTAAAGATAATTGGAATAGTAAAGAGGGTAAGAAATGGCGAAAAAGAGTTGGTAAAGGATTTTTTAACGGATCCCAAAACGAGTATTTTATAGAAAGGCAAGTTCGTGATAAAGGTCGTAGTGTTGATCTTTATCTCGATAAAAAGCAATTTAAGTCTAATAATAGAAAAGATATGAATCCCTTAGCTAGGATGTCTAGACTGGAAGTCGGAACCGTTGGTGGAATCAGACCTAAAGATAAGACCTATGTACGAGTTAGGGGAAAAAATACTAAAGATGCTAAAAAACTTAGAGCAGCAGCTACAGCTTTTGGAGCAGCCACACTTGCACTTGGTATATTTGAGACTTATAAAAGATATAAAAATGTACAATTTATAGCAGCAATGAAAGGCTATGACTTTAGTTTCGGAGCATTTAAAGGTACGGCTAAAGCAATTGTGAACGCAGCCAATGAAGCTTTTAAAGCACGTCAAGAGGACCGTAAATCTGGAAGGATTAATAACGAAGAGGAATACGAACAGACCCATGATATCTTTGAATCAAACTATGATCCTTCGTCTAAATCTTGGGATGCTTCTAGAAAGCGATTAAGTGGGCCGACTAATGAATCTTAAATAGTTGTGAAGCAAGATCTAGAAAGTGAACTAAAGGAGAAAATTCAAAATGGATTTCTTATCTAGGGCGAAAAACGCGTGGAACGTTTTTACGAGTAATAAAGATCCGACTATCGATTATCCAAGTGGCGGGGATTATTATAGGCCTGATACATTCCAAACCTCATATACTTATGGTAATGATAAGACGATAATAACCGCAATATTTAACCGGATTTCTGTGGATGCTGCTATGATCGACGTTAAGCATGTTAAACTTGATGGCGATGGACGATATTTGAAAGATATACCATCTGGGTTAAACGAATGCTTAACATTGTCGGCAAACCTTGATCAGACTGGGCGCGATTTTCTTAAAGATGCTATTTTTTCAATGCTTGATGAAGGTTGTGTAGCTTTAGTTCCGATCGATACAAGCATTAATCCCAATACTGGATCTTTTGATATTCTTTCTTTGAGGGTAGCAAAGATAACTCAGTGGTATCCAGAACAGGTACGTGTTCAGGTTTACAATCAGCGAACCGGAAAAAGAGAAGAGCGAGTAGTAGATAAAAAATGGGTGGCTATTATTACAAATCCTTTTTATGCGGTAATGAACAATCCAATGTCTATTAATCAGAGATTAGTTCGAAAGCTTGCATTAATGGATATTGTCGATAATGCAACGGCATCTGGGAAATGGAATATGATTATTCAAATGCTTAAACCCATTAAAACCGAAGCTCAGGTTAAAGAAGCTAAAGCCCGAATTGCAGCAATTGAGAGTCAGCTTAAAGATTCCCCGCATGGTGTAGCTTATACTGATGCGACAGAAAAGATTACTCAGCTCAATAGACCTTTAGATTCAAATCTGTTAGCTGAATTCGATCGGCTGAAAAACCTCCTGTTTGAACAGCTTACCATTTCAGAAGATATTCTTAATGGAAAAGCTAGTGAACAGGAGATGCTAAATTACTATAGTCGTACAATTGAGCCGATCCTTAACGTTATCTCTCTTGAGATGAAACGAAAGTTTCTTACAAAGACGGCTATAACTCAGGGCCAGTCTATTGAATACTTTAAGGATCCGTTTAAGCTCGTTCCCATTTCTCAGATCGCTAACATTGCAGATAGATTTACGCAGAACGAAATCCTTACTGCAAATGAAGTTAGACAGATTGTTGGAATGAAACCTTCTGAAGATCCTGGAGCAGATGAGCTTAGGAATAAGATGCTTTACGATGAAGGCAATGGTCAAGTTATAGAAACTGAAGATCCGGAGTCGTCATCAATGCCGGAAGACCTTACTGATCTACCAGCAGATTATAGTAAAAGAAAGAAAAATCAAAATGAATAAAGAAAGGAGAAGCTATGACCGAAAAATATGATTTCGGTGGATATGCAACAAAGAATGATTTGTTGTGCTCCGATGGCAGGGTTATTAAATCCGGGGCTTTTAGAGGTTGTAATGGTACAGTTGTTCCTCTATTTTGGAATCATCAGCATAATGATAATTCCAACTGCCTTGGCCACGCCCTTTTGGTCGAACGTGACGACGGTGTTTATGCTTATGGCAAGTTTAATAACACACCAAATGGGCAGTTTGCAAAAGCGCAGTTAGAGAACGGCGACCTTAATAGCCTTTCTATTTATGCCAACAATCTTCAGCACCAAGGTAACGAGGTTGTCCACGGAAATATTAGAGAAGTTAGCCTTGTGATTGCCGGAGCAAATCCTGGGGCTAAAATTAATGAAATTATGGCGCATGGCGCTGACAACGAGCCTTCATATGAGATTGATATTTCATATCGGGATTGTGATCTGGAAATTGATAAGCTCTTTGAGGATGATGAGCTTTATCATAGCGATGATTATGAAGATGACAATCGTGATGAAGTTGAAGAAGGCGAAGATAATGAAAGCTATGGCAATGATATTTATCATAGCGAAGAAGGAGGACAAACAATGGCAGCAAAAACCATTAAGGAAGCTCTTGCTAATCTTACAGATGAAGAGCGTGATGCAGTAGAAAGTCTTGTCGAAGCTAGTGTTGAAGCAGCATTAGATGCTTACGATAATGATAACGAAGAAGCTGATAACGATGAGGAGGATGAAGAAATGCAGCACAATTTATTTGACGACGATGGATATTACGGATCTGCAAATGGCGGCGTAGAGCTCAGCCATGCTGAGGAGCAGGCAATCTTTGCTGATGCAGTTAATGGCATTGCTGGTGGATCTCTTAAGCAGAACGTACTGGCACACGGTATTCAGGAGATCGAGTATCTGTTCCCGGATGCTAAGGAAGTTGGACCTAATGCACCCAAGTTTATCGCCAGAAAGATGGAGTGGGTCAACAAGGTATGGGGAGCTACCGGCCATACACCTTTTGCTAAGGTTAGAACCACTTTCGCTGATATTACTGCTGCAGAGGCTAGAGCGAAGGGTTACATTAAGGGCGATCGTAAGGAAGAGCAGGTATTCTCCCTGCTTCGTAGAGAGACCAGCCCTCAGACAGTTTATAAGCTTCAGAAGATCGATCGCGATGATGTGGTTGATATTAATAGCTTTGATGTTGTAGCTTGGATGAAGTCTGAGCTTCGTGTAATGATCGAGGAAGAAATCTGCCGTGCAATTCTGATCGGTGATGGTAAGCTTACTAGTGATCGTACCCACATCAAGCATGATAATGTTAGACCTATTTACAATGATGATGATCTGTTTACTATTAAGGCTACTGTAAATGTAGCTAGAACTGCAACTGCAGAAGAAGTTGGTAATGAGTTTATTTCTCAGGTGATCAGAACTCGTAAGTTCTATCGTGGATCCGGTAACCCTACTCTGTATACTACTGAAGATATGCTTTCTGCAATGCTGCTGATCAAGGATCTTAATGGACGTTTCATCTACACTTCTGAGGCAGAACTCGCAAAGACCCTTCGTGTAAAGGAGATCGTAGCAGTTCCGGTTATGGAAGGTGTGAAGGGTGTTAACGGCGGTGATCTGCTTGGTATTATCGTTAACCTTAACGACTACAATGTAGGTTCCGACAAGGGCGGTGCTCTGAATATGTTTGATGATTTCGACATTGACTTCAACAAGCTTACCTATCTGATGGAGACCAGAGTATCTGGTGCCATGGTTGTACCTTTCGCAGCTATGGCGTTCGAACGGTCTTTTCACTGAGCCTCTCCGTAGAGCCGATTACGGACGAGGCAGTTGATCTTTTCGGCAAGACCTGTGAAGACCTGCAGACAAACATCTCTGTTACCAATGGAACGATCTCTGGTAAACTTCTGTATGTAGATGACTACACCGACTTCGATGAAGAAGCTTATACTGGATATTTCCTGGCGCTCAATGTCGATGGAGGAACCGGAGCAACAGTTGCTGTTGAACTTATCAACGGCGTCGTTGAGCCTAAGGCAGTCGAAGGCGAGGATGGCGTTTACGTTATTAAGATCGACAACACTAATACTCAGAGAATCAAGATCACTTCTACCAATGGTGGAACCGTTGAGTCTAAGACTTATAGCCTGACCACCCTGGTTCTTGATCCTCATCAGTAAGGAGAAATTCAAAATGAAATGGTCAGGGATAATTGGATTTGTTGGCATTGAAGCCGGCACCGGTGAAAATAGAGGTATATACACCCCAAGCGTAATCGTTGAGAAAAGATATTCTGGCGATTTAATCAGGACCGGAAAACGAGTTGAAAATGCACAAGAGCGTAACAGTGATGTTGTGTTCACAAACGAGATCAGCATTATAACTGACCCTTTCATTGAATGCAATCTCTATAAAATAACCTATGCGACGTTCATGGGTACGAAATGGAAGATTTCCAGCGTATCTGTGAACGATCGTAGGTTAAATTTAACGCTCGGGGGTATTTACCATGGCGAAGACACGACTTGATTTGCAGTATTTACTAGAAGATATTCTAGGAAATACAAATGTATATTTTCAGCCGCCGGACAGCGTTAAACTGCAATACCCTTGCATTGTCTATAGTCGTGAAAAGATCGCTACTAGACATGCTGATAACATGCCTTATGTGGCAACAAACAGATACAAAATCACCGTGATTTCAAAGACGCCCCTGCTTCCTGCAGTGGACAAACTTGCGCTGCTTCCTATGTGTGTTCATGTATCGAACTTCATCAGCGACAACCTGTATCACGATGTATTTCAATTATATTTTTAAGGAGGAATAAATTATGCCTAACACATTCGCACTTGAATGGGACAAAACCGGAGAGCATTGGTTTTTTACTGGCGTTGATCGTGGAGTAGTATATCCTTGGGATAAGGAGAATTCTACTTACGGAAAGGGTGAGGCTTGGAATGGTCTTACTTCTGTTGATGAGTCTCCTGAAGGTGGAGATGCATCCCCTTATTATGCAAATAATAAAAAGTATTTGAATCTCATGTCTACTGAGGAGTTTGCCGGATCTATTGGTGCTTACACCTACCCCGATGCTTTCGCTGAATGTATTGGAGAAAAGAATACCAACGGTCTGATCATTACCGGACAGCCTCATAAGCCTTTCTGCTTCACTTATCGTGAGATGAAGGGTAACGATACAGATGGTATCGAGGCTGGTTATATTCTTCATCTGGTATACAACGCTATGGCAACCCCGCCCAGCCGGTCTCATGCTACAACAACCGAGAGTACCGATCCAGAAGAGCTTTCCTGGGATATTACAACTACTTCTGAAGAAGTTCCTGGAGCTAAGCCCACCGCACACTTTAAGATCGATAGCACAACGCTCGATACTGATGGTCAGGCTGCCCTTACTGCTCTTGAACAGAAGCTCTATGGTACTCCTGCATCGGGTAGTACTGCTGCAGTAGATCCTTCGTTCCCTACGATCGCTGAGCTTCAGGCTTTTTTCCAGTGAGTCTCACAGTTGAGTCGGGAACTGATGAGGCTAGCGATCCTGAATCTGATGAACCGGTAGAAGAATCAGATAACTTAGAAGAACTCGACAACAATTAAATTCAAAATGAGTTATCAGGAGGTGGCTTTGCATGAATTTGTGAAGCTACCTCTTGATTTTTAGAAGGAGGAACAATATGTTCAAGTATACAAGTACATATAAAGATTGGAATGGAACAAAAAGAACCGAAGATTTTTACTTCCATCTGACAGAATCTGATATTGCTGAACTTCAGTTGTCCAGAGCCTGTGGTTTTGGGGAGTATGTAACCAAGCTTACGAATTCGAGAGATGCCAAAGAGGCCGAAACCACTTTTAAGAAGCTGATCCTGCTGGCTTATGGCGAGAAGAGTGAGGATGGAAGATATTTCAATAAAGGTGAAGATATTTCAAGACGATTCAAAGGATCCCCTGTTTATGATGAGCTTTATATGAGAATGGTTAGAGATGTGAAGTTTGCTGTAAAGTTCTTTAACGGGATTCTTCCGGAAAGCATGCAGCAAAATGATACCGAGATCTATAAAACAACGAAAGAGCTTGAATCTGAGATCAGAAAGACTGCTGAAGATACGACACCGTCTTCTGGCGTAGTATCTGAAGTATCTGAGGTTTCTAATGTTTCGGCTGACGTTATCGAAAACTGAATATTGGGACGATTCTAAACAGGAATTTGTCTATCACGATACAGAAGGCGTATTTGATCTCGAGCATTCATTAGCTTCAATTTCAAAATGGGAATCTATTTGGAAAAAGCCATTCATTACAAACAAAGAAGAAAAAACTAAAGAAGAGTTTATTAGCTACATACATTGTATGACGATAAATCAGAAGTCCGGAGAGGATGTTTATTACAGTTGCGAAGACTCCACGTTTTCCGGTATAACCCAAAAAGACTTTGAAGATTTATTTTCATATGTCAATGAGTCAATGACTGCATACCAAAGATCAGAATTGGCTGACATGGAAGCTAAGAAGAAATCCCGTAAAACTCCGTCACTGCTTTCTGACAGGATATATTCGTATCTTGTAGGGCTTCAGATACCATTTGAAGTTCAATATTGGCATTTTAGTAAAATGATGGCGTTGATAGAAATCGTAAGTGATAACAATAAACCTCCAGAAAAGGTTGATAAAAAGAAACGTGCAGCCAATTATGCTAAACTAAATGCCGCTAGACGAGCTAAATTACATACTAAAGGGTGAAATTCAAAATGGGTGGCATAACTATTAGATCTAAAGGAAACTTTAAAAAGACCAGAAAGTACATGATTGGTATTTCTGAAAAAGTTAAAAAATTAGACCTAAAGAAATATGGTGAAATGGGGGTAGAGGCTTTAAAAGCTGCTACTCCCGTTAGAACCGGAAAAACTGCAGAATGTTGGGTGTATGATATTATCGAAAACAAAGATGGTACTCGTAAATTAAGTTTTACGAATACTAATTTTAACAATGGCGTACAGATTGCTATTGTTTTACAATACGGTCACGGAACAAGATATGGTGGCTGGGTTGAAGGTAGGGATTATATTAATCCTGCAATTCAACCGATATTTGACCAAATAACTAGAGAAATTGAACGGGAGGTAAAGGGCCAATGAGTGATGTTATTGATCAAAGAGTCGTCGAAATGGGCTTTGACAATAAAGAATTTGAAAAAGGTATCAGTCAAAGTCTTTTGTCTCTTGATAAATTAAATGAAGCCCTTAACTTTTCAAAGTCGTTAGATGCTTTTGATGGCATAACCAAAGCGATAAAGAAAGTAAGCTTCGATCCGATGGTTACCATGTGGCAAACAGCATTAACACGTATAACTAATTATGCTATAAATGCCGGCCATCGCATAACCAAAGCGTTAACAATAGATCCCGTATTTACTGGCTTTCAGGAGTACACTACGCAGATCGATGCAGTTCAAACTATTCTTGCTAACACTGAAAAATACGGAACTACATTAAACGATGTTAATAAGGCGTTAGATGAATTAAACTTATACGCAGATAAAACCATTTATAATTTTACACAGATGACATCCAATATTGGTAGATTTACTGCAGCAGGTTTACAACTGGATACTTCAGTTAAATCTATTGAGGGTATGTCAAACTTAGCAGCATCTTCTGGCGCTACTGCAGAGCAGGCTTCCAGAGCTTATTACCAGATGTCCCAGGCACTTGCTGGTGTTGGTCTAAGACTGATGGATTACAATTCATTGGTCAATGCTGGCATGGGCGGTGTGTTATTTCAGGATGCTTTGAAGCAAACGGCTAGAGATGTTAAGGCTGTTACCGAAGAGTATTCTAAACTGTCAGCATCCGGAATGAGTAATGTTGATATTGCTAAAAAGTTTGGTGTTACGCTTGAAGAAGTAGATAAGATTCTTGGTACAAAGTACAGTGCAGATGTTGATGCTATTGTAAAAAAGAAAGGTTCTTTTAGAGAATCTCTCGGTGAAGGCTGGGCTACGGCTGATATTTTGGCTAGAACTTTCTCCAAGTTTTCATCAACTGGAATGATAGACTATCTTCATGAATTCACTGGAGTTGGAAGGCTTGTTCTTGAGGAATTACAGGAAATCGGAAATACTGCTGGATACGATAGTGATGAGTTTAATAAATTTGCGGATTCAATAAAAGATGTTACAGAAGAGCAGCGTAAAGAAATCAAAATGAATCTAAAGCAAGCTCAAACTGCTGAAGATGCTGCCACCAAGGTAAAGACTTTTGCTCAGTTAAAAGATACTATTAAAGAGGCCGTCCAATCTGGCTGGACTCAAACTTGGGAATATATAATTGGTGACTTTGAGGAAGCTAAAGAGTTCTTCACACAGATTTCAGACTTCTTAGGCGGTATTATTAGTAAGTATTCAGATTTTAGAAACGATATTGTCGGCGATTGGTCTAAAGGTGGTGGAAGAAAAGCACTTATTGATGGGCTCTGGAATGTTGTTCATGCTTTAGAGTCTGTGATAAAACCTTTAGGCACCGCTTGGAAAAATGTCTTTCCGGATATTAATGTGGCTAATGTTCTTATAAGCGTTTCTGAAGCTATAAGCACCTTAACTTCTAGATTGATGCCAAATGAGAAAGTAATCAATAGGGTTACTGTCATTTACGAAAAGATATTCACAGTGTTTGATTCTATGCGAGGCGCTGTTGGCGATCTTATCCATTTGATGCCTAAACTTGAAAACGCATTGAATCATAGCATATTTGCTGGAGTATTTACGATATTTGAGAATACTGCCGATGCTAATTATCGAGGTAAGATGGTTAAGGGTTGGCGAGATATTTACCATTTATTAGACGACATGTCTGATATGGAAATTAAAATACCTGGCGAGGATGATAAAAAGGGGAAGCTTGCCAATTCAAATGCATTTGTTCAAACTCTTAAATCATTAGCCGACATGATTTCCAGGATGCAGAAAACAGATGTTAGCAAGCTTTCAAGTGCGAATGATGATATTTCCAAGTTGAATGAAAACCTTCTTGAAATGGCCTATGGTCTGAAAAATGGTAATGATATTTTTAAGAATTTTAAGCTTAAGGATCAAACAGATTTTCTGAAATACTTACAAGAAGAGTATGGACTGGAAGCTGATATTGCTGAAAACGTATATAAAACAGTTAAAAAACTTTCTGATATCGAAGATCGGATATTTCAAGAAGCTACGAATTTTGCCAATAGAATTGATGGATTTAAGATTACGAGTTTAAAAGACGTAGCTGCTAGTGCTGTATCAAAGATATTTGGTGTAAGTCCAGAAAAGTTTTTAAATTACGTTGAACAGGTAAACGATACTTTTAGCTACATTCTTAATAGGTTAAAAGATATTTTTGCAACAACGATAGCAGGATTAGTTACTATAGATCTGTTACTTAGTAAAGCTATTGTAATGTTAGTTAAAAGTGTTAACGATTATATTTTAAAACCTGTTTACGACTATCTTGTAACCAAATGGGGGCCGATCTTTAATAAACTTTATGAGTCACTTCGTAAGAATCTGTTACCTATCTTAAACAGTATATTTACTGGAGTGCTTGGAATATTAGAGATTGGTTTAACTACGTTCATAAATAAGTTCCCGAGTCTTTTAGATAAAGCATTTAAAACTTTGGAGCTCTTTATGGATGTCGCAACATATTTTGCAGATAAGGTAGTTGATAAAATCACATCATTGCTGGATGCTTTAGCCACAATGGATCTCAAACAGATGGTGAACTATTTGTTTGAAAATCTTAAAAACGGTATATTTTCACTCCCGTCCATATTAGCTGATTTCTTTAGCAGATTATATTCAACTTTTAAAGACGCTTTAAGGCTGAATGGTGTTAGTGAAAAAGTAATTAAGATATTTGATACTATTTATGGCGCTATAAGTTTTGTATTCAATTCTCTATATAATCTAATACCCTTAGGGCAGCAAGCATATGCTGGAATTTATCCGACACTGTCTAAGATCTTTGGAATGATATCTGGTTTCATTGAGAAAAACGGAGTTTCAGTAAAGTCTTTTGGTGCCATTGTTATATCTTTAATTGGTGTATTTTTCTTAGTTAAAAAGCTTGCCGATACTATAAATAATACAGTTAACTTTGCACATAAGGTGTCATTCTTAAATGATAGTGTTAGTGTTGGTCCATGGCCGTTTAGTATTATATTAAAACCGATCGTGGATTCTGCATCTCAATTAGGAAAGTTTCTAGATATTTGGGGCAGATTTACAGCTCTCTTAGATATGATTCAGGGAACTTTCCAAGCCATCATTGGATTCATTAAAACAATGGAGGTTGTTTCTATCATTGGAGTCATCGTTGCCCTCATTGGCGCTATCTACATGCTCTCAACGCTTCCGTCAGATGTTTTAATGTCCGTTGTGGGTGCAATAGGAGCAGTCCTGGTTTTGATAACGGTTATGATTGTAGCAATTACTAATCTTACAGATAAGTTGGATTTGGCTATGATGGGTAACGTTATCGGAGCAGTTGGCGTATTTATATTATCAATAGCCGGGCTTGTAGGAACATTTGCATTAATCAAAATGTATGGTGGAGATGCAATGGCCGGAGTTGGTACTGTATTATTGATGCTAGTTGCTTTAACGGCTATAACGTCTGCATTCATCGTATTGGTTAATCATTTGAATAAGTTCGGATCTTGGCTGTCTACAGGAGTTGGAATTGGCGAAGTTATAGTTCTGATTCTTGGAATAGCAGCGATGTCGTATGTATTCCTGCCACTGGTTGCGGTATTTGGCCTAATACCTTGGAACATTGTAGTTCAGGGAATATTAGCTTTAATAGGTGTATGCGTAGCTATAGGTGTGTTTATAGCTTTAGCCAAAAATTTTAAAGGTGAAGATGCGATAGATGCCGGCGTTGCCATAGCATTATTCTCAGTCGGTATAGGAATAGTTTCTGTAGCTGTTATTGCATTGTCTAAAGCTATAGATACTTTTGGTGCCGAAACGTTTGGAAATGCTACAATATTCTTACTTGGCGTCATGGGTCTAATGGATCTTTTCATATATCTTGTTGGAAAATTTGGAGACCCTGAAAAGTATATGATTACTGCTTTAGCTATGTCTATGTTATTCTCGACTATCGGAGTAATGGCACTGTCATTTGCTGGAGCGTTGGCTATACTAAAAACCGCTTTTGGCGATAATATTGATCTGCTGAACAAAATTCTAACAGGATTCGGTATATTTGTTGGTATATTTGTACTTCTAGGCTCATTAGTTGGACTTATCGGATTGATACCCGGTGCGGCAGAGGTACTTGGTATAAGTGCATTAATACTTGCCGCAATAGGTTCAATGGCACTAACAATGGGATTGGCAGTACTTAGCTTTGGCACAGGCTTATATTTGATCGGCCAGTTTATGGAAACATTAGTTGATATTATCAAAGATGACGACTTAGCATCCAAGATCGAAGATAGAACCTCAGTGATTTCTAATGCTATTTTTACATTAGCTGAAGATGTTACAGCGGCTTCTGTATCATTGATATCCTCGATATACGATTTCTTGAACGACGTTCTTCCAGAATTAGATAATGTTTTAATGTACATATTAAATTGGTGGTATACAAATATTCCTAAGTATGAAGCTGAATTACTTAAGATAATTTATGCAATGCTGTATAAATTAAGCGTATATATTCGTCCGATACTTAATACATTATTAGCTATCATTAAAGATTTTATTGATCTGGTAATTCCATTCCTTAGGCAGAATCTTGCAACATGGCTTGTTGGGCTGGATGATATTTTAAGAACTATAGAAGTGTTTATATTATCACACATTGTAACATTTCTTGGAGTACTAAAGACTTTTGCACCATCAATTGCTGTTAAGATAATCGAGATAATTAATGATGTAACAAAAGCTATACTTTCAGCTGTAGATCCAAATACTGGAAACAATCTCTTTATGGATACTCTGAAGAATGTTGGTAATATGGCAAGCCTTATATCTCAAACTTTAACCGAGGCTTTAATAAAAGGCATTTTATTAGCTATATTGGCATTGGATAAATTAATATGGCTTGTTTTAAGGACATTATTGGTAGGGCTTATCGAGAACACATTAGATATGCTTAATGACTTCTTCGAGAAAGACGCACCTACGTTGATCACGAAGTTAGAGACACTTACTGATAATGTGATAAACACTATCATACTGTTTATGGATACTTTAGCTAAAAAGATAGAGGAACATACTGAACCGTTAGTTGATTCAGCTTATAATTTAGGTAGAGCTATTGGACGAGCTATACTAAAGTTCTTTAAAAAGCTCTTTGATCCTAATGGAGATGAAGAGGAAAGCTTGCCTAAAAAGCTACTAGTCGGAGCCGGTACAGCAATCTTGAATTTTGTTAAGGGAATAGTTGATAATTTATGGAAGGTTGGAAATGCCATACGAGATTTATATTTAAAAGTTAAAACTAAATTTGAAGAACTGTTTGGATTCTCATCTGATGGCGAAGTTACTACAGGATCTAAAATTTATAACTTTGGTATATCTTTGATTTCTGGATTCTCCAGTGGCGTTTCTACAGGAATTGCTAATAAAATTGGTGATATTAAAGAGTCGATAAATACTATTTATACGACTGTTACTGATATTTTAAACGTTGATGATTTTAAGCAGTTAGGAACGGATCTAATAACAGCATTTGTTCTTGGAGCTTCAGCCCCACTTCCTGATGGTAAAACAGTTCCTGAAGCTATTCGTTCAGTATTTAGTGGTGTTTTACCATTAATTGACGAAATGTGGGATAGACATTCACCGCCAGGTGAGTTTATTGCAAGAGGTAAAGAACTTCCACAGGCCGTGTTGATCGGTGCTAAAAGTGAAGAGAAAAACATGAATGAAGGGTTTGATGGCATTTTCTCTAATCTTTTGAATTTAGCTAAATCAATATTTGGCGGAGATGATGTAGCAGAAGAAGCTAAAGGCTTTATGTCCAAAATTGGAGAAGCTCTTGGATTTTCAGATACAGACAATCCGATTACAAGCTTCTTTGATAAATTCGTCGATAACTGGGATGAGAATAAAGGCTTTATTGCTAACATTAGTGATACAATTTCCGGGATATTTAATAGTGATGGAGTTCAGTCATTCTTTGACAAGATAAAAGAATACGCTAAAAACGTATTTGGTGTAGATATTGATCCACTTGCTGCCCTAGGCCTTAAAGATGAAAATGGAAACTACTTATGGGATAATTTACCATCAGGATACACAGGCCTTACTGATTCGTATAAAGCCGATTATACAAACGGTATCGGAGAAACTCTAAGTAGTGGAAAACTTGATACATCTAAAGTTAACAATAGAACCATCACATCAAACGGTACTTATGCAAATACTATGAATGATATGTTTAATAGCGGCAAGTATTGGAATGATCCTAATGCATTAACTAATGCGGATATTGTCAATGCTATCGCTACAGTTGTACAAAGATTGGATAATATTGATGAGAATATGCCTAAAGAAGTAGTTCTTGATACCGGAGCAATGGTTGGTAATTTGTCTCCAGAAATGAACAGAGCTTTAGGTAGAATGCTTAGACAGAAAGGACGGCGAACATGATTGATTTTAAAGTGCACTCGGTCAACTTCCGAGTAAATGTTAAAAGTTACAATAGCCAGGGACAACTGGTCGTAACTGAAGTTACAAAAAATACTTGGGAAGATTTCCATTTGGTGCCTGCAAAATTACCAGTGTTTGAACCGCCCGGTATTAAAACAAATTACATTGATATCCCTGGGGGCGATGGATCTATTGATACTTCCACCGCCCTTACGGGCTTTCCATTATTTCAAAATAGATCTGGATCGTTCGATTTCGATTTATTAGATGATAATTTTTATCCTGTAGATACTTATACGAGATGGTCCGAAGCATATTCAGATTTAATGGATTTCCTCCATGGTCAGAAAGTAAAGTGTTTTTTACAAGACGATGCGGATTACTACTATGAAGGAAGGTTCGCTGTTAAAGGCTGGGTTCCTGGACAAAAGCCAACTAGAGTAACAATCGAGTATAATGTTGGCCCTTATAAACTCAATTTCCATACCACAGATGAGGATTGGTTGTGGGATCCCTTCGTATTTCCTGGAGGAATTATTCGTAATGGGATATTTAAAGCTCTTGAAGTTGGCCCTACAGAACGGAGATACGATTTTGGCTTTGAAGATGAGTCTATTATCGGTACTAAAGCGGTTAGACCTGAAGTTGTAATTGACACAACGGACAGTAAGGGGATTTATATTAAAGTTGTTAATCATAGATATTCTATTGACATGACAAATGCATACCCAGATGAACCCTACCCAGACGGAAGTGGTACATACGCTGGAGTAGTATTTGCTGGAGGCGCTACTTCTATATTTGTAAAAACTGCCAGAACTGGAGTGACTGGGCATGTAACCTTTAAATTTAGACCAGGAAGGTTGTGATATTTTATGTACATGATCATCGGCGTTACTGGAAATGATGAGTATGAAATTTATGATGATAGATATACTGACGAACGTTGGTGTGCTTTTGATCCAAAGCTCAGATTTGAAGATAATGCAGCTGGGTCATTGACATTTACGATTCCACCATCTAATAATGCATATGGTCTAAAGCCTAATGGCGAACAGAAACTTCAGCGCATGAATAGTGATATTTATGTGAGAAAATATAACCGAGATACTGGTGCTAATCCGATTATTTGGGGTGGAAGGATTGTAGAAGAATCTTATGATTTTTACAATAACAGAACATTAGTCTGTGAGGGTAGTCTTGCATTCTTTAATGATACTGTAGTTCCAGGTATGAGCATGCAATGGGTTCCATTATGTGCAATGCTTAACAGTATAATTAATTATAGGCATAGTGGTCTTGTATATGGCACCCAGAATTATCCGGATTATGAATTAAATTTTCCTCCAATTTCTGAGAATAGAAAGATATTCTTAAGAATTCCCAACCATAATCAAGCTCAAAGCGTGCAAGAATGGTCTACACCGGATGTTACGGTTACCGATCTGTGGATGTCTCTTGGCGCAAAAGCTCCGATTTTCTCATGGGAAGATCCAAAAACATGTATGGAAGCTCTTGAGATATTTTTAGAATATTATGGCGGCCATATGTGGATTGAATATGTCGAATCTAGGGAACCGATACCAAATAGCTCTAGAACTAGACTAAAGGTTACTAGATACTTTCATTGGGATTCTACAGATCAGTTTCCGACTATAAGCCAACAAATAGTGTTTGGTGAAAATTTACTTGATTATTCAGAGGATTTTGATACTACATCATTTGCTACAGCTATATTTCCAATGGGTTGCGCATTGAGTGATGAGGAGCGAGACACAGATAATAATGGAACGATAGATTGGACTCATAAGTATCTATGGGATACTTATGTTAAACTTCCAAATACTCCGCCAATAGATCCTACGGATCCTACGGCGGCACCTTATGCTCCATATATGTATTATCGTCCTCAATATACAGACAATACAGGAACAGTTCATCCATCAGAATTAACACCGTATGTCGCTATGCTTAAATTAGATCCTACTACTGGAGAACCTGTAGAACCAAAGGAATACTTATTTGAGACCCAAGGCTGGAGAGCGATTTATGCTCAATGGGAAGAAATTACGGATACGCTGGCATTAGTTATGAAAGGTGTATCATATTTGAAGAGTGCCCAGTTTAATGAATTGACGATAAACATTTCTGCTGTAGATTTGAAAGCACTTAGCGATCCTAGAGCAGTAGATGAGGAAGAATTTAAATTTCTTAGTATTGTACATGTGTTATCAATCCCTCATGGACTTGATGCAGACTTTGTTATTACTGGACTCGAAATAGATATGGACGAACCTGGAAATAATCAGATAACTTTGACTCATAAAGACAAGACACATTATCCGATGTCTCTTACAGATATTGTTTCGAACAATGACAAACAAACAAAGAAGGCCTTGTATGATTTGACCTAATTGAGGTAATTCAAAATGAACGATAAAAAGATAGCATTCTTTGATATTTACTGTCCACGATGTGTACATTTCAAAGATTCTGAAACTGATGATCCTTGTAATGAATGCCTGACATATGGTGGGAATATTGATACGCATAGGCCTATTAATTATGAACGGGTTGTTATTTCAGAGTCCAAACTGGCAGAAAGAATTCAAAAATTAAAAGAAGGGAAGGTCAACAATGGCTGATATTAATACCGAAGTAAGTAAAATTCGAGTCGCCATTTATGGTGAAGAAGTTAGAGACTCGATCGCTGATGCACTTGTTAAGGTAAATACAGATGCCGAAGGTTCTGATAGTAAAATTGGAACTAAGGTTAATGGTCATTATATTTCTGCGAACAAAACTGTCGCTCAAGACCTTAAGGCACTAGATGATGCAGTATATAGTAACCCAATTATTCCTGGAGATGTATCACCTACAACTTCCGGTAAATTAAGAACCAATACAGTTAATGGTTTATATTCTTTAGCGGAAGGTAGTAGTAATACCATTGATCAGGTAACTTCTGGAACAAATGCCGGTCAGGATCTAAAGTTTGCACATGCTGAAGGTTTTGAAAACCAGATCCATCAGCATGGGGGTCATGCTGAAGGTTATCAGAATCATATTTGGGGACACTATTCTCATGTAGAAGGCGGTCATACCCAGGCTGGTGGAGAATTGGATGTTACTGATCCAGATAATCCGGTTTATCCTTCAACTACAAATGCATATGCTCATGCAGAAGGTGAGAACTCTATTGCTATTGGTTCTGGGTCTCATGCAGAGGGCTCACATACACGGGCAGAGGGTCATTATTCGCATGCAGAAGGCGATTCCACTATTGCTAGTAATGGTAGAGCTCACGCAGAGGGCTCATATACGCAGGCTAGTGGTATTGCGGCACATGCCGAGGGATATACTTCAGTTGCGTCTGGAAATAGATCCCATGCAGAGGGTGATTCAAGCACAGCTAGTGGAATTGCGGCACATGCTGAGGGATATAGTAGTACCGCATCTGGCAACTACTCTCATGTTGAAGGTTATGACAATTCAGCTACTAAAATTGCATCCCATGCAGAAGGATATGATACAACTGCTAGCGACGATTATGCTCATGCAGAAGGGACTAGCACTGTAGCTAGTAATGAAGCGGCACATGCAGAAGGTCGTGAATCAAGAGCAAGCGGTGCAGTATCTCATGCTGAAGGAGATCACACAACGGCTTCTGGATCAGAATCTCATGCTGAAGGTTCTTATACTACTGCTGCATCGACATATTCTCACGCAGAAGGCTATCGGTCTCAGGTAAATCAGGGGCATTCTGGAGGACATGCTGAAGGATTAGGATCTATCGTAGATGCCGATTATGCCCATGCAGAGGGTAAGTCTAAAGCTAGTGGCGTATATGCACACTCTGAGGGCGGCCTTTGGACTGGTACAGCAGGCAATCCTGAAGGTACTATGGTTTCCATTGGCGGCGACAATGCTGCTACTGATATGCCTATTGCCAGTGGTGGAGTATCTCATGCTGAAGGAGTTAAGACATCAGCTGCTGGTGGTGGTGCTCACGCAGAGGGCGTTAATACAAAAGCTAATGTTCCTGGTGCTCACGCAGAGGGCGTAAACACCTCAAACTACGGTACTGCTGGACATTCTGAGGGTTGGGGCACACTTGTTGCAGGGTCTGCTTCGCATGCGGAAGGCTATAATACCCAAGCTACGGCTGCATGCGCCCATGCTGAAGGTTGGGGCAGCACCGCTAATGTTGGTAATTCTTCACATGCAGAAGGATATTTTACTAATTGCGCTGCATCTGGCGCCCATACAGAAGGCTATGGTACGGCGATAATTGCTGGCAATAGTGCAAAAGGTGCGCATGCCGAGGGCTATAAAACTACAATAGCGGGAACAAACAGCGATGGAGCCCATGTTGAGGGTGTCTCGATTATGGATACTCTTAATCCAGATCGGGTGAGTGTTCAGCAGACAGTTATCGGTAAAGCATCTCATGCTGAGGGTCTGGGAAATAGCGTACAGGGTGATGGAAGTCATGGCGAAGGTTACGCGAACCGGATACATTGGGATAATTCACATGTGTCTGGATTTTACAATGTTATAGCACCGATGACTGATACGGCGCCTGATGCTCCAGCTTCTAATACCGGATCTGATAATCCGAAGTTCGTGATTGGACGATTCAATGCATATTTTTATGAAGAGTTTAATCAGGCGTACTTCGTAATCGGAAATGGTAGCGACGACCAAAATAGATCTAATGCATTTGTTGTATATTCTAACGGCAATGCAGAATTGTCTGGAACATTATCTGCAGCAACTCCAACAGCTAGCAATCATGTGGCAACAAAGGGATATGTTGATAATTTGGTTGGATCTATTAGCACTGCTCTCGCTAGTATCATCGGAGGTGGTAATTAATGAGTGTTATTGATCAGCTTTCAGAGTTAATGCAAATTAAAGCGGATATTCGAGAAGCAATCAATGCAAAAGGTGTAACCGTTACTGAAGATGATCCGTTTTATATTTATGCGTCTAAGATCTTGGAGATTGGTGGGGGTGCTTCTATTCCCCCAACCTACTCCCAATACGGAACCATAGCTGAACAATTGGCAGTATTGGCTCAGATTAAGACTGATATTCGAAACGCTATAGTTTCAAAAGGGATTTCAGTTCCGGCAAGCACACCATTTTCAGATTATGCGGATAAAGTAATGGAGATCGCTGATGGTGCAGTAGTGTATGGTTTCCATATTGATTCGTCTATTAGTGATCCTCCGAGTTCTATAACATATTTATTTAAAAATAGAAATTATACTCCAGTATCTAGAAATTCAAGTGACTCTTTAGACTACAACTCTTGGGCTAACTCTTGGATAATTAATGGCGTTAAACCTTGCATATTAAAGCCGGATGGTACGGTTGTTTGTTATTTAAATCCTGATGATTATTCAAAAGATATTGATGGTAATACCGTTCCAATCACTCAAGCAGATATGGATTCTGATCCTACATCTCCATATTACCATGGAAACGTTATGGTAGAGTTCCCAAAGATTTGGTTAAAGATAGTTCCAGATGAATCTGATGCTACATCTGCTACCGTTTATATTTCAGACAAACGAGTTGATTCGAACTATAAGGATTATGCTTATATTTCTTCAAGTGGAGTTCATAAAGACCACTTCTATATGCCAGCATATGTTGGAAGTATGTATGACGGTGTTATACGATCGGTGAGTGGTGCTTCGGCTAAGTTCAAGATTAATGTGACCGATTATCGTGCAGCTTGCGAAGCTAATGGGCCCGGTTGGCATATGGAATTATATGGAACCCGTATGCTGATAAATTGGCTTTTGGTTTTATTTGGTAAGTCAATGGATACCCAAGCAGTATATGGTATGGGCGCATGCGTAAATGGAACCGAAGATTGGATCACAAATACGTTTGTAACTGGAGGGTTAAATTCCAGTGGTTTATTTCATGGACGAGCCAATGGCGATGTCAATCCAATAATAAATCAGGTTAAAGTTTTTGGAATTGAGAATTATTGGGGGGCATTCAATCAATTCATCGATGGTATTATCACTAGTAATGAGGATTATACTTATCGTGTAAAGATGTGCTTCGGAACAGAAGATGGATCTACAGCAAACGGATTTTCTAATGATGGTACTGGATATGTCGAAACTGGTATTCAAGTTATTGGGAAATTTCGTAGTGCAGAATTGCTCTCATTATACTACGATGTAAATGGTATAGTTACGCCATATGAAAGAAAGAATCGGTCGTCATGGGGAAGTAATTTTGGTCCTATTACAGATGGATGTTTCTCATACCATTCGGGAGCTCCTAGCCCTAATATATATGTCGGCGCAATTGGCGGATCGTCATCTTTAAGTAGAGGTGCTGGAGCATTCTGTTTATCATTGGACAATAACCAAACTGATGATACTCAATGGAAACTTGGTGGGGCACTATCTTTCACTTAAGGAGATTAAAGCAATGGATATTGTATCGATCATTATTTCTGTATGCACGGCATTGATCTCAGCTGGCGGTGCCGTGATCGTCTGTATTGTTAATAATGCATATCAGGCAGGTACGACAAGGAAATTAATTGAGTACCGATTGCAGCAGCTGGAAAGTAAGGTTGACCAACAGAACGCCCTTGGCGAACGTGTGTTTGCTTTAGAAAAAGAGTTGGCAATCATGAAAGAAAAATACGAGAAAGACTAAGGAGGAATCAAAATGAGTAATAAAACCTATGATATTCTCAAATGGATCGGACTCATTACAGTTCCTGTCATTACATTTTTGACCGCATTAGTCAATGTATGGTGGGATTTTATTCCATACGGGTCACAGGTCGTAGCAACATTGTCTCTAATTGATGTTCTGGTAGGCGCTATCGTAGCCATTGCTAAGAATCAGTATGATCGAAAGCAGAAGAACATCGAGAAAGATACGTATTATTGAATGGAAGAACATGTGGCCACCACGCCTCTAAACTATGCGGACCACGGTGGCCCTTTAAAGGAGGAACAAGACAATGGTTAAAATGCTTAAGACTTTTAGAGAGAGCGCTATGAATCGCACATGGCTTGGACTTTTGTATGCCGATTCCAAAGAAGATGTTTCTGGAGATTTTATCGTTGATGGTATTCCTGAAGATTACACGATCGAATGGGGATCTGAAATTGTTACCCTTGCTGGAGATGTCGGCCAGTTGTCATCTGATGGGACTTGGACATTTGTCGAGTAAGGAGGCACGCCATGGATGATATTTTTTCATACTTACTCGCCAAGAAAAAAGGTGGTGGAGGAGGTGGAGGATTTACCCCTCAGGAGATTGCATTTACCAAAGATGATATTTCTGCTGGATTGGGGTACAACTTTTCAATTAAAGGATCCTCTGGCACTGATGTTACTGGAACTCTAAGTAATCCAGACATCGAAAGACGATATCCGGGGAATCAGACATCTGGCTGGAGAGGTGGAAGATCGCACGATACTGCATATCAAATATTCGATGCATCAACGCAAAGTCAGATCGATGCGGTATTGAAGCACCTGGCATTCATAACTGACACTAATATATTCGGTGCTAATTACCAGAATGCACCAAGTATGACAGTAAACGGCTTTGTATGCGATCACGTTGTTAAGTTGCCTAATATTGCTGGTAAGTATAGTGTTAATTTGGATTTTTACATCGGCTTTGTATGCCAGTATACGTATTTAAGAGTTGGTAGTGCGTACCAAGGCTCAAGAACTATTACAACGAGCGCTTCCGAATTGGATTATGAAGAAGCAAGCTATGTGGATAGAAAAAGCCATCGTTATACTGTTGTTGCGGTTCCTGGAGAAACATTTACAGTAGATGCTACAGCTGGTGGCGTAACAAACATCATGACATATAACCGGCTTCATCTTCAGGCGAAATTCGAAGATATTGTTGTCACTACCGGAAACAATGTTGTGAATTTTGATCTTGGCGACTATTTGAACAATCATGTCGGTAATCTTGTAGGATCTGGTGTTTATGGAAATGGCTGGGAAAATAAGAGCCCGTATTTCTTAAGCGCATTTTTCGAGCTGTCTGGAACGTATAACGGCCCGAATCAGGAATAATTATATTTTAAATAAAGGGGTGAATTAAATGAAAGTAATGGTAGATCCTGGGCATTATAGTGATCATGTGAATCAGTCACCTGTAGATCCTTCATATTATGAGAGTGCTACAGTATGGAAGCTTGGCGTATATTTGTACCAGGAACTCAAACGCAGAGGTGTAGACGCAGAATTAACTAGGCATAGTATTAATGAGAATCCCGGACTATTTGAACGGGGGTCAAAGACCGAGGGGTACGATCTATTTATATCAGTTCATACTAACTCAACCGGCGACAATAAACCTTCAGACTTAGCAGATTTTCCTGTATGTTATACGCAGGTGTCTGGAATGACCGATGATATTGCCGATCTGTTCCTTAAACGTCTTGAAAAGGAACTCGATAGCAAATCTAGTGGATTTAAGCAGGCCGTAAGGGATGATGCTGGAGAAGACTGGTATGGTGTCCTTAGGGGTGCTGCATCAGTTGGAACTCCAGGGATAATTGTGGAGCATGGTTTTCATACTTGTCCTGCAAACCTTAGGAAGTTACAAAAGGATGATTTTCTCAGAACCTTGGCTTCGGCCGACGCTGATGTTATTCAGCAGTGGTGGGCGTATAAGACCAAGTCAGATGTCGTTCAGCCAAGTGCGTCGAGCTTGTACGGCGTAGTTTGTAACGTTCCTGCAGGCGATCCAGGGTTGAATGTTAGAATCGGCCCTGGAACCAACTATCCTAAGCTTGAGGCATACAGTCTTCTCGGGAATGGAAACAAGGTTGATATTTTCGGTAGGAATAATGACCAGACCTGGGTTTACATTCGGATCGCTGGTCAGTACTTCGGATGGGTGAATGCCCATTATATTTCACTTAGCTAATTTCTCATACTTGTATACACCCCTTCAGGTAGCACTTCTGGCAGAAATGTCGGAGGTGCTATCTCCTGCGTGGAAAAAGTCTGCCCTTTTATTTTTTGTCCTGCGCAGAAAAAATATGTCCTTATATGAAAACCGTCTATAAGGCGATAAAGGAGGTATTTTTATGAACGATAAAGGAAGTAATATCATGAAAAACGAAGGATGTATTTTTTATGGAGAAGATGGGTTAAATCAGATGCTTGATGAAATTCAGAAAGAGATTGATGAGACAAAAGTGAGGTATTTTAGTAGAGATCTTTGGATAACACACATTTTGGTTCGTCATAATCTGAGAACGGATTCTTATTACTATTTAACTTATGATTCTGTAACAAATGATATGGTTTATGATGTTTTACAAGAATGGAAAGAGAGAAGACCTTATGTTGAGAGTTTAGTTATAGCGGTTTGAGAAATCAGAAGTGAGCTTGAAATATAAGCTCTCTTCTTTTTGTCCTTTCAAATCCGAAAATTTCCCCGGATGGGATTTTTGAGAAAAACTTTTGAATCTGAGCGGAAAAAATCTCCTATATTATGAAAAATATCGTCTATAAGACGTTAAAAGGAGGCAACATTATGACAAAAGATGATAAAATCATGAGTATGGTAAGAAACTGGAAGATTCACAGCGAATTTGATCGCTGGTTGTTACAAAAGTTGGTGGAAAACCGACTTACGGTTCTTGATTTACAAAGATTGGGGTTCTATAGTGGGGACTTCAAACTTGTTAGGTATGGTAAAAGAAAAATTAAGGATAATGAAATAGATATCCTGGCGAAAGCATTTAATGTTAGTAAAGAAGAAGTGATCAAGATATATGATCAAGAAAGGATAAGTTATGAGAAATAGAATGAAAAAGTTATTGAAGGTTGGGTTTCGGTACCATGTTGGATTACCGAAGAGGAAGGCAAAATGTAGAAAGGAATGATTTAGAGAAGAGAGCAGATTTTGAGGGCTCTCTTCGTTTTTGTCCTGAGCAGAAAAAAGCCTCTATATTATGAAAAAAAAATAAAGCCGAAAGGCTTAAAATAGGAGGTAAAGTTATGAGAAGATTTATTGGAGAAGCATTATTGACAATAATCGAAGTGATTTGTATCATATTGGACATATATTTATGGCCAATAAAGTGGTATTTAGAGTTTAGTGAGGCTGTGTTGGCCTCAGTAGATGAAGAAACTATTACAGTTAAGGTTGTCAGAGTTATGACAAAGTTTGATAGTTGGTTTTATAAAAAGGTTAGGGGGATTCAAGACCCTCTTGAAGAATTATTAGAGAAGTATAGATATAGTAGAAAATGATTAATAGAAGAGAGCAGATTTTGAGGGCTCTCTTCGTTTTCCCA
>Ga0247610_10001267_pt1 | contig 31598 bp, 20 predicted proteins | sample 174DNAGHGhighgp2_FD_193483 | JGI IMG/M metagenome (GOLD analysis project Ga0247610, IMG submission 193483) | Sheep rumen microbial communities from Palmerston North, Manawatu-Wanganui, New Zealand - 1742 DNA GHGhigh gp2 | ecosystem: Host-associated > Mammals > Digestive system > Stomach > Rumen...
AGCTAAAATTGATAAATTTTTCATTTTTTCTTTGTCTTTTTTGTTATTAATAATGTTAATTGTTTTATTTCGCTTTTTAATTATCACTTTTTCTCATATATCGTCCTGGACAGTCTGTCAGCAGGAGAATGATGGTGATGATGCACATCAGCAACATCACACCCATGTTGAAATACAGTGTCTTGATTTTCCAGGAACCCAGAATCTTCACGCTGCTATAGAACGGAGCGCGTCCGATGGTGCTCCTTGGAGTCAGGAAGATGAGACCGGTGCGAGGCACTACGTAGTTGTCGATGACCTCTACCATGCGTTTCTGGTCGGCGCCAATCACGCAATCCTCCAGTTTGGTATTCGAGTATTTCCGCTTCAGTTCGAGGAGATACTCCTTGCTGTGATTGCGGATGAATGCTGAGATATACTTCTCGGCCTCCAGCGTAAGTTCGTTACTCCTCTTGGCAAGCAGATTCTCGGCTTCCTTCATATAGTCATAGAGCGACTGGTAGGACTCGTCGCCCTGATAGGGCTTCATGCCGCAATACTCAGTGACCAGAGGCAGATTGGTGCGAATGACCTCCATGTGGTTGGGATTCACCTCCTTGCCGCGCTGCTGTTCATCCTTCAGCGTTTCCAGTTGCGACTGCAGTTCGTAGAGCAGTCCCATGTTGTAGTATTGCGTCTCGAATTTCTTCTTTTCAACAGCGAAGAAAGGTCGTTTGTATTTGTTGTCTGTAAAGGATGTGACGGCCAATGCCTCGTACGACCAGCGCGAAGGGATGATGTCGCCGATAAGTGGTACGTTGCCCGTGGTGCTTCGGGGGTTGAGGTCAGTGAAGCTGACCACTAGTCCGCAGAGCAGAATCTGCGGGATGAGCAGCATGGGAATGCTGATGTAGATAGACACCACTGAATTGAGACACTGCGAGAGCAAGAGTCCTGTCAGATTGGCCAGGAATGCCGTTATGAAGAGGATGAGCCACCAGACTCCGAAAAGTCCATGGAGTTCCATAATGGTGTTGCCGACCACGATGAATAGCAGGGTCTGTATGAGTGACACACAGGCCATATAGACGATTTTCGACCAGATGTAACTGCCATATGACAGATGGAGGAACTTTTCGCGTTTGAGCAGGGCACGATCCTTGATGATTTCCTCGGCACTGCCGCTCATGCCAGTAAACGTGGCCACGATAACTGCCATGAACAAATAGCTGACGAGGTTCTTATTGCCCATCACCGTATAACCTTCGGGAGGAGCATAGCGGGTCAGCAAGGCGCAGACCACAGCCAGCAGGGGAGCCTGGAGGAGGGTAATGGCCAGATACTGTACGTTGGTAATCTTCGTCTTGAAATTACGATGCAGGAAGATGGCGAACTGCTTCAGCACGTTCGGCTTCTTCTGGTCGGATGGGGGAACCTCGCTTACAGCAGGTTCAGGCAACTCAGGACGGTTCTTCAGATAGAGCTCGTGCCACTCCTGAGGCGTCATCTTACGGTCGTCAGACAATTCACCGTTGTTGTTCAGTGCCTTCTCGTCGATAATGTTCAGCACGATTTCCGGATTGACGTTGCCGCACATGGGACAGGCGCTGGTTTCGGCGTCGGCATAGTTGGCGGCCTCCTTGAAATAAGTGATGGCATCAATGGGGTTACCGTCGAATACGGGATATCCGCCCCTGTCGAGCAGCCACAGTCGGTCGAAGAGCTTATAGACGTCGCTGGACGGCTGGTGGATGTTGACGATGATGAGTTTTCCCTTCAGCGTCTGTTCCTTCAGGAGGTTGATGACCTTCTCGGTGTCAGCAGATGACAGTCCGGAGGTAGGCTCGTCGAGGAACAGGACTGCCGGCTCGCGAATCAGCTCAAGGGCAATATTCAGACGCTTGCGCTGTCCGCCAGAGATGTATTTGTTGATGGCAGAACCGGCCTTCAGGTCTTTGACGGCATCGAGTCCCAGATCTTTGAGGGTCTTCATCACACGACGGTCAAGTTCCTTTTCGGGCATACCCTCGAAACACAACTTGGCTGTGAACCAGAGATTCTGGTAGACGGTTAGTTCCTCGATGAGCAGGTCGTCCTGAGGCACGAAACCTATCAGGTCTTTGGCCTTCGGCTCACTGATGTCGTGACCATTGATGGTGATGGTGCCTTCCTGAGGCCTCATACTGCCGTTCAGCAGCGAAAGCAACGTCGTCTTACCCGTTCCTGAACCTCCCATGATGGCCAACAGTTCACCACTCTTGAGGGTAAAGCTGAGGTCGTGCATTCCATTGTCGCTGTTGGGGAAGCGGAAATTGATATTGCGTCCGCAGAATTCTACAGTCTGGGTCGTTGTTTCGTCCTTGGTGTAGGACTTCATGATGGATGAGTAGTAAATGGGATGGCCACCGCTACCCTTGATTACACTGCTCTGAAGCCATACTTGGTAAGCACCAGACATCACGGGGACGTCGTTCAACAACACGCGGCCAGTGCCCATATAAGTAAAGATGAGCAGGCCGGTATAACGATCGAACAACGTCTTCAGTACTCCGTCGAAACCTTTCATCGCATGCAGCATGACGCTGTCGCTCTCGCGGTTTTCCACAAAGTCGGTGAAGTTGCGGAATTGTTCCTCAGGAATATGGAACTCGCTGGCCATAGTCTTGAACATGTCCTTGCCTTCGTTGCCGTCGCCCTGACAGAACTCCATGAGTCGCAGCAGCAGCAATGCCTCTTCTGATGAGCGAATCTTGCCGTGTAGCGTGCTACAGATAGACCTGACGGTGTCCTGGGTATTCAGGTCGTCAGTCATCTCGTAGGCCATGCGCATGTCGCTGTACAGGTCTAGATAGAGGTCGATGTTTCTGATGCCAAAATGGTGACGTAAATAACTGACGAGCATCTCCTTTGCCCGTTCCTCGTCTACCTGCTCTACTTTGCCGAATAGTGCAAACAGACTGATAAAACTTGATAGTATGACGTCAGTCATTTCTTTTATTAAGTTTGCAAATTTAAATAAATTCTCAGACTATCTTCTTATTGTAGTAGTTAAAAAACTTTAAATGCCCTTTAAACCAGCTTTTTCCGCAGCGTCAGGACGTTCTTTCCGTCCGTTCGCTCGTAGTTGATGGAGTCCATAATCTGTCTGACCATATGGATGCCTAGACCTCCGATGGGGCGTTCTTCTGCCGACAGTGTGGTGTCGACTTCCGACTTTGCTGTGGGGTCGAAGGGCGTTCCCCAGTCAGTGATGACGAACTTCAGCCGTTGGTCGTTGGCCTTGGCTTCGATGTTCACATTTCCCTTGGTGCCTGCAGGGTAGGCGTATTCCATGACATTGACCACAGCTTCCTCAAGAGCCAGATTCAGGCTCATGGCTGTAGACATGTCTACACCGACATTCTCGCAGAATTCGTCGACGAATTCTGCCAGCTGAGGTACCTCGTCAATGTTGTTGGACAGTGTAATGCTGCGACAAAGTCGGGCATTATTGTCCTGTTCTTTTGTGTACTGGATTGCTAACATAGTTTGATCGTCATTTTGTTCAGCTTGGTCTGTAAACTGACGTACGGCTTCTGTCATACTTTGAATCAGTTGTTGTGGCGTATGTTCCGACAGACGAATCGTTTCGATGATTCGTTCTTCCTGGAACTGGTCGTAATAGATGTTTTCAGCCTCTGTCAGTCCGTCAGTGAAAAGGAAAATAATAGTCTCGGGGTCGATGACAGCCTCCTGGGTTGTGAATTTCCAGTTGGCCTCAATGCCTATGGGCAGGTTGGGGTCGCAAGGCAGTTTACCCGTGTTTGCTTTACCAATGAGCAGGGGTGCGTCATGGCCTGCATTCGAATAGCGCAGACGGCCGGTGGGCAGATCGAGCACACCGATGAACAGGGTGATAAACATGTTCGAATCGTTGTCCTCGGCGATGGATTCGTTGATGGTCGTCATGATGCGGGCGGGTTGCGACTCGTGGGCCGATACCGTACGGAACAGGGAGCGTGTGACAGCCATCAGCAGTGAGGCGGGAACGCCCTTTCCACTGACGTCGCCGATGCAGAAGAACAGCTTCTCGTCACGGATGTAGAAGTCGAACAAGTCGCCGCCAACCTCTTTGGCAGGCACCAGCTGGCCGTAAATGTCAATATCGTCACGGTCAGGGTAGGGTGGGAATGTCTTCGGGAGCATCGACATCTGGATGCTTCGGGCCGTCTGCAGTTCACCCTCCATGCGTCCCTTCTCTGCGTTGATGGCCTTCGTTTCCTCAATTTGTCTGACCAGTGATAGCTGCATAGTTTCGAAGGAGTTGCGCAGTCGGTACATCTCGTCCTTGGTCTTAATTTTGGGTAGTGATGCCGTGATGTTTCCTTTGGCAATCTCATCGGCTGAGTCGGCAAATTTTCTCAAGGGCTTGGTGACACGACGGATGGTCATGCTGCACACCATACCGACGATGATGATGCCTATCAGCATGATGATGCCAAATGAAATGATGAATTGGTTGGCAGGTTTTACGACATCTGCTGCCGGCAGAATAATTCCCATCGTCCAATCGGTACTCTTCAACGTTCTGAAGATGACGAATTGCATGCGATCCTGTTGGTCGAAGAATACCTTAATGGAACTATTGTTCTGCTTGATTCTCTCGTAAAGATTTTTTTCTCCCTCTCCCGTCAGTGACTTCAAGTAGCTCTCCAAATTCTCGTTGAGGACTTTCGTGCTGTCGGTGTGTGCGATGATCGTTCCTTTGGCGGTGGCCATGAAACATACGACTGGTTTCTCGTTTTCAAAGATATCCCAGAAGATATCGTCCGACTTCATGGCCAAGTCATTAATCCATCCGATGCCTACATCGGCAGTCATTACTGCATATACTTCTCCACCCTCGTCGACAAGGGGCAGCGAGTAGGTAATGGTGGGAATACCGCTTCCTCCAGTGTCCATATACGGCTCCGACCATGTTCCGGTGCCTTCTTCACAGGGCTTGGTGAACCATTCCTGGTGCAGGTAATCGTATTTTCTGTTGTTCAGCTGTTTGGTGCTGATGCTGGTGCTGTCCCTGCCGTCGCGATAGGCAAAGGCAGCAGATTTTCTTCCCTTCATGCGTTTGCTGTTGGGATTGTATGCCACAGCAGCACCAAGGATATTTGGATTGAGGTTCAACAGCTGTTTCTGGGCATCGTAAAGTTTGGAACCGTCACCCAAAGTCTCCTCTACGACAGCCTTGTTGTTGGCAACGGCCACCTCGATGTTGGTAAAGACGTTGCTGATTTTCTCGTTGGAGATATCCATGTCCTTGTTGGTGTATGCGACAAGGACACCACTTCCAACAACCCAGATAATGCCGAAAATAAAGGTCGAAATAATCACAAAGACAAGTGTTACAGTAAGTATGACACGCCATGTGAGTCGGCGGGCAATGGAGCGTTTTCGGTGGAATATTTTAGGTAACTTCATCGAGTTCTTAGTTTAATATCCCTGCAAAGATACGAATTATTTTTAACTGATGGCGGTTTTTTGATGTTTTTTTCGTACTTTTGCACGAAATTTTGCCATTTAGACGCTTATGAAGATACGAAAATACATCATGATTATCAGTTTTCTGACCTGTTTGACCTCCCTTCAGGCTCAGGAACATACCCGTTTTGTCGACCTGCCTTTAGACCTTTCTCCCGAGGAAATGATGGATGCTTTGACGGAAAAGGGACTGCAGCAGGAGGACCGTTACGAGCTTTCCGGACGCATTGCCGGACTTGATGTGTGGCTTTATGTGAATGTCAGTAAGGACTCTACGAAAATCGAACATCTTTTGCTGACGACGCAATTGCAACAGGGCAATACGCTTCGTGACGATTATATTGCCTTGCGGAAATGGATGCAGAAACACTATGGTGCCCCCACGTGGGAGTCAACAGTCCGTTCTCATCCCTTTGCCCGTTGGTACGTGGGCTTCGATCGTGACATTGTGCTGATTGCTACCGCTTCGGCGGGTATTGAGATTTGGTTCTACGAGAACCATCTGCGCCGCAATATTGACTATTATGCCATTCTGAAATACTGCGAACGGAATCCTGCTCCGAACCTGCCCCTGATCACTGCCCGGGAGAGCGTTACCTGGAAGAGTACGGGCGATACGTCGTCGTTTAGTAAGAAGAAGGTCGTCAAACGCAAAGTACGCAAAGCTACGAAGCGTAAAGCCACCAAGCGCAAGACCAGTCAAAATCGTCGTTCCAAAACCACGAAGGCCAAGAAACGACGTAAGCGTTAATAGAAATGCCCCAAGTAATTCCGATTACCTGGGGCAGTCTTTTTATAGATGGTTTTTCCCGATTCGTTTTACGACAGGAATCCGAGCAGGGCACCGGCGGCTACTGCGGAACCGATGACTCCTGCCACATTGGGACCCATGGCGTGCATGAGCAGGAAGTTGTGGCGGTCGTACTCCAGTCCGAGGTTGTTCGAGATACGTGCTGCCATCGGTACGGCGCTTACGCCGGCATTACCGATCAGCGGATTCAGCTTCTTGTCCTTGGGCAGGAATACGTTCATCAGCTTCACGAAGCAAACACCGCTCATCGTGGCGATGATAAAGGCTCCGGCACCAATGGCGAAGATGAAGATGGTGTTCAGCGTCAGAAATTCAGAGGCCTGTGTCGAACAGCCTACCGTCAGACCCAGCAGCATGACCACAATGTCGTTCAGTGCTGCACCGGCAGTCTTGGCCAGACGGGTGGTCTTGCCGCTTTCCTTCAACAGGTTGCCGAAGAACAGCATACCCAGCAGAGGCAGACCGGAAGGTACGATGAACGTGGTGAGCAACAGTCCCACGATGGGGAACAGGATACGCTCTGTCTGACTGACCTCACGGGCGGGCTTCATCTTAATCAGACGCTCCTTCTTAGTGGTCAGCAATCGCATCAATGGGGGCTGAATCAGGGGTACCAGCGCCATATACGAGTAGGCACAGACCGCAATGGCACCCATCAGGTTGGGCGATAGTTTCGAGCTGAGGAAGATAGCCGTAGGACCGTCGGCACCACCAATGATGGCGATACCTGCAGCCTGGTTGGGCTCAAAGCCGAGTGCCAGTGCCAGCATATAGGCTCCGAAGATACCAAACTGGGCAGCGGCACCAATCAGCATCAGCTTGGGATTAGCCAATAGTGCCGAGAAGTCGGTCATGGCACCTATTCCCAGGAAGATGAGCGGTGGATACCATCCTTGGCGGACACCCTGATAGAAGATGTTCAGTACGGAGTTGTCTTCGTATAGGCCAATCTCCAGTCCGGCATCAGCACGGAAGGGAATATTTCCGAGAATGATACCCAGACCTATGGGTACGAGCAGCAGGGGTTCAAAGTCCTTCTTGATGGCAAGCCAGATGAAGAAGGCACCTACTGCTATCATGATGAGGTTTCCTGCCGTCACGTTGGCAAAACCCGTATAGGTCAGGAACTCATTGAAGTTGTCGATGATAAATTGCCACATAATTGTTTTAATTAGGAATTAGTAATTAGTAATTAGTAATTGTGATTTGTTTTTCCGCTTGTATGGTAATCATCATTACTCATTACTCATTGCTAATTAATCATTAATATTAACCGATGGTCAGCATGACGGCGCCCTCCATGACGGTATCGCCCTGATTCACAAGAATAGAGGTCACCGTGCCGGCATACTCTGCCTCGATGTTATTCTGCATCTTCATGGCTTCCAGTACGACCACCACGTCGCCGACATTCACCTTGTCGCCCACCTTCACATTGATGGCGTTGATGGTTCCGGGCAGCGGAGCCTTCAGTGCATTACCGGCACCGGCAGCAGCAGGTTGTGCGGCAGGCTTGGCAGGAGCAGCAGCAACAGGAGCAGCGGCAGGTGCGGCAGGAGCCTCGGCGGGTGCTGCAGTGGCAGTACGCTTGGTAGCAGCCAGTGCAGGGTGCTTGGCGGCATTAATGGGTTTCTGCATCTCAATCTCAAAGGGGATGCCGTTTACGTTTACTCTGGCAATTTTACCTTCTACTTCGGCGATTTCTACCTCGTAGTCTACGCCTTGTACTATATACTTATATGTTTTCATCTTTGTGTTCTGTTATTTCAATTCTGGTCCTGTAGGAATATTTGGAGCGTTATGGCTGGAGGGGATGAACGCCTCGTGCAGATGAGTCATCTGACTGTATTCATCGTCCCAATCTGTACTTTTCGGAGCTATCGTGATGACACCCGACTCGACGTCGTGTATGTCGTCTTCGTACTGGCGCAGGGCCAAACCGATGACGGCCATGTAGACCTCCTTGTCGATACCCTTGGTGTCGAGACCTTCCTTCAGCATGACGCCCGTCTTGTGGCCTACCTCTATGGTCTTTTCCACCGTCTTGGTAATAGGCTTGATGGGTTGCGTGTTGGCCACCTTCTTGGCGGTGTCCATGTGGCGCATCAGCATGCCAAACAGGGTAAACGTAATCCACAGCAAGGCCAGGCAGAAGAACACGATACCCATTGCCATCAGCGCCATGCCGAAGCCATAGGGGTCTTCACGCTTGAACTTCTCCACCTTCGACTCACTGACGATGAGCTGATTCTGGATGCCAGGTGTTACACGGTCTGCCGACTTGATTTCCCAATCGGCTGCCGTACCATTATTGGCAATGCGGGCATACGACTGGTCCACGCCCAGTGCAGGTACCGTGACGGAGTCGATGAGCTGGGTGGCATTACCGTTGTAGAGACCAATCCACGTAGGTTCTGTGGCGTTGACCTTTACCGAGAGATGCAGGGAGCCCTGTGCAGGCTGACTGCCTAACTGGAAAACAATGAGCTGGCGTCCTGACAGGTTGGTGCGCTCGTCGCCGTTGGCTATCTTGCTCATACGGCTGACGCGCTCAGGAACACTCATCTTCTTGTCGAGTACGGAGCGGTCGGTGGTCAGATACATGCCTCGAATGTTGTATGTCGAGTGCGAGATGTTGGCAATCTCCACCCAGGCATTGTGCGCTCCGTATTCGTCAATCAGGCTCGTCTCGTTCTGTGTCATCACCTCGTTCAGCTTGATGCTGGCGTCCATCTGGGCCAACATCGGCTGTGAGGCAAAGGTGAGCAGCGAGCCTAACAGGAATGCGAATTTGTTCATTTTTATTTTTGTTACGTGTATTATAAGTTTCTAGTCTCTCTAGTTATACTGGTTCGTTATCCGCAGAAGAACAGCACCACAATCTGTGCCGTGAAGATTCTGAGGAACATCGACAGCGGGTATACCGTCGAATAGCCCAGCGCAGGTGCTTCTTTCGAACAGATGCTGTTGGCATAGGCCAGTGCGGGGGGATCGGTATAGGTACCGGCTATCATACCCGCAATGGTGAAGTAGTTGAACTTGAACTTGATGCGTGCGATAGGACCAACCACCAAGATGGGGATAATGGTGATGAGGAAGCCCGTCAGCACATAGAGCAGTCCGTCGCCGTCGATGACCGTCTCGAAGAACCCTGCTCCGGCCTTGATACCCACCGATGCCAGGAACAGCACCAGTCCTATCTCGCGCAGCATCATGTTGGCTGACGTCGTCGTGTAGGTCACCAGGTGAATCTTATAGCCATAGCGTCCAATGAGGATGGCGATAATCAGCGGACCACCGGCCAAGCCGAGCTTCACGGGAACGGGCATGCCGGGGATGGCCAGCGGGAACGAACCGAAGATGAGTCCCAGGAAGATACCCACGAAGATGGTGGCGATATTGGGCGCATTCAGTTTCTTCAGCGAATTACCCATCTGGTTGGCCACGCGCTCTACGGCGTCCTCAGGACCGACTACCATAATCTTGTCGCCCACCTGCATGGGGAGTCCGGCAGAGGCAAAGAGATCGATGCCGTGACGGGTGATGCGGGTGACGTTCACACCATGTACGCTCGAGAAGTGCATCGATGCCAGCGTCTTGCCGTTGACCTTCGGATTGGTAATCAGAATGCGCTTCGATACCAAGGGCTGATCCTGCTGCTCGAAGTCGATGTCGAGTTTAGGACCGATGAAAGCCATAATGGCCTCCTGGTCGGCTTCTGCACATACCACCAGCATCTGGTCGCCCACATGGAAAATGGTGTCGCGGTTGGGGATGCACAGCTCACCGTCATGTACCAATCGTGACACAACGAAGTCGCGGTTCAGGAAGTCGTGCACCTGCAACAGCGTCTTGCCTTCCAAGTATTTGTTGGTCACTTCCAGGTGCATCTTATAGGGCTTTTTGTTAGCCGCCGTCTCTTCCATCGCCTTCAGACGAGCCTCTTCCTTCTCCAGTTTGATGCTGCATATATACCTTATTAATATAATAGCACCGATGATGCCCAGCACACCCAGGGGGTAGGCACAGGCGTAAGCGGAGGCAATTTGGGGGGCATTCTGCCCGAATACCGTACCCAATGCTTCGTTGGCAGCACCAAGACCGGGGGTGTTGGTCACGGCGCCATACATGGTACCTACCATCATGGGCAGGTTCATCTTGTTGTTGGTATCAAAGAAGATGTAGTAGCAGGCAAACATCACCAGGATGTTCAGCAGAATGGCCGATGCGGCAAGTCCGTTAAGCTTGATGCCTTGCTTGCCGAAGGTCTCGAAGAAACCAGGACCGACCTGCAAACCAATCATGAAGACGAACAGAATGAGTCCGAAATCCTGTACGAAGGTCAGAATTGGGGTGGGGGCTGTGAACCCGATGTGTCCGGCTACGATACCGGCAAACAGCACGAAGGTGACGCCCAGCGACACACCGCCTATCTTGATTTTTCCTAAATACACACCTACGGCAATCACCACTGCATACAGCAGCGCAATGTGTGCTACGGAGTCCGTAGTTGTAAATAATTCTCTTAACCAATGAAACGATTCCATACTATACTTTCTCGAAATTGCCTGCAAAATTACTAATTTTTTGCGCAAAACCTGCAACTTTGTGCAACTATTTTTCATAAATATAAAATATTTATTAAATTCTTCGTTATTTCAGAATTAATTGCTACCTTTGCAAACGAGTTCGTCAAAAGAACAGATATTCTAAAACAACTTATATAATAAACACTATTTTATGGCTAACAAAGAGAAACTCTTCAGCGAGTTCCAGGCTCCGACCAAGCAAGAATGGTTGGACAAGATTGAAGTAGACCTGAAAGGCGCCGACTTCCAGAAGCGACTCGTATGGAGAACCAACGAAGGGTTCAACGTGCAACCCTTCTACCGTCGTGAGGATTTGAAAGACCTCAAGACACCCGATTCGTTACCCGGTGAATTCCCGTTTGTACGTGGTAACAAGAAAGACTCGAACGAGTGGTATGTCCGTCAGAACATTGCCGTTGCCGACCCCAAGGAGGCTAATGCCAAGGCCCTCGACATCCTGAACAAGGGTATCGATTCGCTGGGCTTCCGCATCAAGGGCAGCGACGTGAGCGCTGAGTTTATCGAGGCGCTGCTGAAGGACATCTACTGCGAGATTGTTGACCTGAACTTCCGCACCTGTCCTCACCACGCTTTGGAACTGGCACAGATTGTCGACGCCTACTTCACCAAGAAGGGCTTCGACAAGGAGAAGCTGTCGTTCACCGTGGGCTTCGACCCCATCGAGGCTATGCTCACCAAGGGCAAGGACATGACAGCGCTGCTGGCCGAGGGTCCGAAGATTGTTGAGGCCCTGAAGGACTATCCCAAGGCTCACGTGATGACTGTTCACACCGAGACGCTGAACAATGCCGGTGCTTATATCGTCCAGGAACTGGGCTATGCTCTGGCCTGGGGTAACGAGTACCTGCAGCAGTTGGTCGATGCCGGTGTCGACGTAGATCTGGCCGCCCGTCAGATGAAGTTCTACATGGGCGTCAGCGAGAACTACTTCATGGAGATTGCCAAGTTCCGTGCCGCCCGTCTGCTGTGGGCTCAGATTGTGAAGCAGTATGAGCCGAAGTGCGACTGCGCCTGCAAGATGACCATCAACGCCACCACCTCTACTTATAATATGACGTTGTTCGACAGCTATGTCAACCTGCTCCGCTCTCAGACGGAGGCCATGAGTGCTGCCCTGGGTGGTGTACACTCGATGGTGGTGACGCCGTTCGACGCTCCTTACGAGAAGGCTACCGACTTCAGCGAGCGCATTGCCCGCAACCAGCAGCTGCTGATTAAGGAGGAGAGCCACTTCGACCGTATTGTCGACCCGTCAGCCGGTTCTTACTATATCGAACACCTCACCGATGCACTCGCTCAGGAGGGTTGGAAGCTGTTCCTGAAGATCGAGGAAGAGGGTGGTTTCCTGGCTGCTGTCAAGGCTGGCACTGTTCAGGACGACATCAACGCCACCAATGTGAAGCGTCATGGCGATGCTGCCAAGCGTAAGGAGTTCCTGCTGGGTACCAACCAGTTCCCGAACTTCACCGAAAAGAGCGAAGGCAAGCGTGCTGTTGCCGGTAAGGCTTGCTGTCATGGTGGTGAGTGCGAGGCTCCCTTCAAGAAGCTCGAGACCACACGTCTCGCTGCCGACTTCGAGGATCTGCGCATCCACACCGAGGAGACCAAGGTTCCCGTGGCATTCATGCTGACCATCGGTAATCTGGCCATGCGTCAGGCCCGTGCCCAGTTCTCGTGCAACTTCCTGGCTTGTGCTGGTTACAAGGTCATCGACAACCTCGGATTCAAGACTGTCGAGGAGGGTGTTGACGCTGCTCTGGCTGCTAAGGCCGATATCGTCGTGATCTGCTCTTCCGACGATGAGTATGCTGAGTATGCCATCCCCGCCTTCAAGTATCTGGACGGACGTGCCATGTTCGTCGTAGCTGGTGCTCCTGCTTGCATGGAGGACCTGAAGGCCGCCGGTATCGAGAACTTCGTCCATGTGAAGTGCAACGTGCTCGAGACTTTGAAAGAATATAATCAGAAACTTGGTATTTAAAGAATAGGAGACTTGAATTATGCGTAAACAATTTAAAGATATTGATATCTATGCAGGCATCAAGGCTCAAGATGGTGCCAAGTGGATTGCCGACAATCATATTGAGGCCAACTGGAAGACCCCAGAGCACATCGAGGTTCGTCCGGTTTATACGAAGGAAGACCTCGAAGGCATGGAACACCTCGACTTTACGGCTGGTATTCCTCCCTATCTGCGTGGTCCGTATTCGATGATGTACCCCTTCAAGCCCTGGACCATCCGTCAGTATGCCGGATTCTCTACCGCTGAGGAGTCCAACGCTTTCTATCGCCGTAACCTGGCTTCTGGTCAGAAAGGTCTTTCTGTAGCTTTCGACCTGCCTACTCACCGTGGTTACGACCCCGATAACGCTCGTGTTGTGGGCGATGTTGGTAAGGCTGGTGTAAGTATCTGTAACGAGGAGAACATGAAGGTGCTCTTCTCTGGTATCCCCTTGAATAAGATGTCTGTGTCGATGACCATGAATGGTGCCGTGCTGCCTATCCTGGCATTCTACATCGTTGCGGGTCTGGAGCAGGGCGCTCAATTAGAAGAAATGGCTGGAACCATCCAGAACGATATCCTCAAGGAGTTCATGGTGCGCAACACCTATATCTATCCCCCTGCATTCTCGATGAAGATTATTGCCGACATCTTCGAGTATACCTCTCAGAAGATGCCGAAGTTCAACAGCATTTCTATCTCGGGTTACCACATGCAGGAGGCTGGTGCTACTGCCGACATTGAGCTGGCTTACACCTTGGCCGATGGTATGGACTATCTGCGTACGGGTGTGAATGCCGGTATCGATGTGGATGCCTTCGCACCCCGTCTGTCGTTCTTCTGGGCCATCGGTATGAACCACTTCATGGAGATTGCCAAGATGCGTGCCGGTCGTCTGTTGTGGGCGAAGATTGTGAAGTCGTTCGGTGCCAAGAATCCGAAGTCGCTGGCGCTGCGTACCCACTCGCAGACCTCTGGTTGGAGTCTCACCGAGCAGGATCCATTCAACAACGTAGGTCGTACCTGTATCGAGGCTATGGCTGCCGTGCTGGGTCACACCCAGTCGCTGCACACCAACGCCCTCGACGAGGCCATCGCCCTGCCTACCGACTTCTCGGCCCGTATTGCCCGTAACACGCAGATCTACATCCAGAACGAGACCAAGGTGTGCAAGCAGATTGACCCGTGGGCTGGTTCTTACTACGTGGAGACACTGACCAACGAGCTGGTTCACAAGGCTTGGGAGCACATCCAGGAGATCGAGAAGCTGGGTGGTATGGCTAAGGCCATCGAGACCGGTCTGCCCAAAATGCGTATCGAGGAGGCTGCTGCCCGCACGCAGGCTCGTATCGACTCAGGCGTTCAGACCATCGTCGGTACCAATAAGTACCGTCTCGAGCACGAGGATCCCATCGATATCCTCGAGGTCGACAACACCGCTGTACGTATTCAGCAGGTCGAGAACCTGAAGGAGCTGCGTGCTCATCGTGATGAGGCCGCTTGTCAGGCAGCCCTCAAGGAGATTACCGAGTGCGTACGCGAGTTCAGCGAGGGCAAGAAGAGCCAGAACAACCTGCTCGACCTGGCCGTCAAGGCTGCAGGCTTGCGCTGTACGCTGGGTGAGATTTCAGATGCCTGCGAGGAAATCGTGGGCCGTTATAAGGCAGTAATCAGAACAATTTCAGGTGTGTATAGTTCAGAATCAAAGAATGATAGCGAATTCGAGTTGGCTTGCAAGCTGACCGATGAGTTCGCACAGAAGGAAGGTCGCCGTCCCCGTATCTTCATCGCCAAGATGGGTCAGGATGGTCACGACCGTGGTGCAAAGGTAGTAGCAACGGGTTATGCCGACTGTGGTTTCGACGTCGATATGGGACCCTTGTTCCAGACGCCCGCCGAGGCTGCTCGCGAGGCTGTCGAGAACGACGTCCATGTGGTCGGTGCCTCGTCGTTGGCCGCAGGTCACAAGACGCTCATCCCGCAGCTCATCGAGGAACTGAAGAAGCTGGGTCGTGAGGACATCATGGTCATTGCCGGTGGTGTCATTCCCGCTCAGGACTACGACTTCCTCTATCAGGCTGGCGTTGCCGCCATCTTCGGTCCCGGTACTTCCGTTGCGAAGGCCGCTGTCGAGATGATGAAGATTCTGCTCGATAAGGAGTAATGAAAAAAGCCCCGCTTATTGGCGGGGTTTTTTATTTTTTTTTCGTACCTTTGCACGCAAATTAAACCATAGTGGTATGAATCCGAATTACAGTCTTTATCAGCTCCATGCCAAGATTGATGCTATGGAGAAGTTTCTCAACCTCGACAAGTTCATCGAGGGCGAAAAGAATTCCTTAGAACAGATACGGTCCTATTTCAAAGTCAACGACTGGGCATATCGCCACTACCATTCGCAGGATGGCTTTATGCATTTCAGAATTGCTTCCAACGGCTGTTTCACCGACGAGGATGTGTATTATCAGCCCGATGCCGTGTCGCAGTTCATCAAGCCTGGTCACGTCGTCATGGAACTTGGTTTCGGTCAGGGAGCCAATCTGCTCTATCTGGCCCGTTGTCATCCCGAGGCCCGTTTTATCGGTGTCGACCTGTCACCGCTGAAACGCGACGATGTCCCCCAGAATGTCAGTACCTATCAGCAGGACTACAGCAGTTTGGCGCAGTTTGGCGACAATTCCGTCGATGTGGTGTATGCCTTCGAGACCGTTGTCCACAATACCGACAAGGAGAAAATCTACCGCGAGGTCTGCCGTGTGCTGAAACCCGGTGGCGTCGTCGTTGTGTTCGACTATGCCCTTGCGGCAAAGCTGGAAACCTACGACCCGAAAATTCAGAAGGCCATCGCCCTGATTTCGAAGGGTGGGGCAGCGGCCATGATTGAGTCGCTCGAAGAGTTGAACTCGCACTACACCAACTGCGGTCTGAAGATTGAGCAAAGCATCGACCATACGCGTGCTACGCTGCCCGATCTGAAGCGTCTGGAGCGTAAGGCTGCCAAGATCCTGACGCGCCCCGGGCTGGCCAAGCTGATGTTCTGGCTGTTGCCCGACCAGTTTGTGTCGAACATCATTCTCGGCTATTTAGGCTACGATTCCGGTAATGCCGCCATCGGTACCTATCACGAGTGGATACTCCGCAAGCCTTAGTCCCAAAAAGCTGAGCGAATGCGAAAAATAAAAGGAGCCCCTTCATCACGAGGGAGCTCCTTTTCAGATTTACTTTCTTTTCTATGAAATATATAATCTGTCTGTTTATTTACTCGTAATATTCGATGGTGCGGGTCTGTTCCATCTCCTGACCCATCATCGAAGCCTTGCGGCTGATCCAGTTGCCCTTGGCGTCATACTTGTAGTCGGTGTAGGGATTCTCCATCTCTTGGCCGCCCATGTTGATTTTCTCTGAGGCAGGGGCACCCTTCTCGTTATACGTGCGGGTGGTCGTCATGTCGTTGCCCATCATGTTCATCGACTGCGTCTTGATGCGGCCGTTCTCCCAAGTATACTTGATGGTCACCTCGTTACCCATCATGCTCATCTTTACTGACGTCAGATAGCCGTTGGCGTCGTAATGAGCGTCCGACATGCCTTCGCGCGACATCTTACCGTCCTTCGAGAAATTGATGACGAAATCGCGGCCCATCATCGAACTCTTGATACACTTCACGGCACCCGTGGCATCGTTAGCCTCTACGTCGTGGAACTTCGTTTGTGCCTGCATGCCCAGCGAGAGCGCCAGCAGAGACAGCATCAAAAATACTTTTTTCATTTTTTCGTTTTTGTTAGTTAATTAAATGATGTGATAAATTAGTCAGTTTTTACCTTTGACGAACATGATTGTAAAAGGTTTAATCAGTTATAAAAATTATTTGAACTTCACGCCCATGTTGTAGAGGATGAACGAGTAGATGTCGGCTTGTTCCTCGAGGACTTTTGCCAGGGGCTTGCCACCGCCGTGTCCGGCCTTGGTGTCGATGCGGATGAGCACGGGGTTGGGTCCCTGGTGGCACTCCTGCAGGGTGGCTGCGAACTTAAAGGAGTGGGCAGGGACGACACGGTCGTCGTGATCGGCTGTGGTGACGAGGGTGGCAGGGTAGGCGGTGCCGGGCTTCAGATTGTGGAGTGGGGAATAGGCCCGCAGATAATTGAACATCTCGGGGGAGTCCTCGCTGGTGCCGTAGTCGCTGGCCCAGTTCCAGCCGATGGTGAAACGATGGTAGCGCAGCATGTCCATGACACCCACCTCGGGGACGGCGACACGGAACAGGTCGGGACGCTGCGTCATGCAGGCTCCGACGAGCAGTCCGCCATTGGAACCGCCGACGATGGCGAGGCGGTCCTTGGTGGTGTAGCCCTCGCTGATGAGCCACTCGGCAGCGGCGATGAAGTCGTCGAACACGTTCTGCTTCTGCATCTTGGTGCCGGCTAAGTGCCATTCTTCGCCATACTCACCGCCTCCACGCAGGTTGACCTGGGCATAGATGCCGCCCTGCTCGAGGAACGGTATGCGCGATGCCGAGAAGCCCGGGCCGAGCGAGATGTTGAAACCGCCATAGCCGTAGAGATAGACGGGATTGCGGCCGTTGCGCTTCAGGCCTTTCTTGTAAGTGAGGAACATGGGTATGCGCGTGCCGTCCTTGCTCTGGAAGAATACCTGTTCGCTGGTGAAGTCGTCGAGTCGGAAGGCCACCTTGGGGGCGTAGTAAAGCGTGCTCTTGTCGTTGGCGATGTCGTAGCGGTAGATGGTGCCGGGCTGGGTGAACGACGTGAAAGAGTAGAAGCATTCGGGCTGGTCCTTCTTGCCGCTGAAGCCCACGCTGCCTACGGAAGGCAGGGTGACCTGATGGCGCAGACGGCCGTCGAGGTCGTAGACGTAGGCATGGTCGGAGGCGTCCTGATTGTAGGTGAGGATGAGCATGCCGTTGACGGCTGCTGCACCGTCGAGGGTGTGCTGTTGCTCAGGGATGAGTTCCTGCCAGTCGTTGAGCCCGGGGTGGCGCAGGTCGGTGACCATGAGGCGTCCGCGGGGTGCCTTGTAGTTGGTGAAGAGGTAGAGCTTGTCGCCCATGGTAAGCACGGGGCTGTACTGAAAATCCATGTCGGATGTCATCTGAATGAACTGTGAATCCGGCTGGCGTAAATCTCTGACGAAGAGGTTGTTACCGGCTCCTGCGCCAGCCTCATAGAGGTACATGACGGTCTCTTCCTCGTTGATGTCAGCGTAATAGAAGCGCTTGGGCTGTGAGGGGTTCTGATAGAACAGCACGTCGGCCGACTGTGGGGTGCCAATCTTGTGATAGTAGATCTTGTGAACCTCGTTGACGTTCGAGAATTCCTTGCCCTGCTCGGGAGCATCGTAGGCGCTGTAGTAGAAGCCGTCGCCCTGCCATGCAGCCCCCGAGAACTTAGCCCAGAGGATGTGGTCGGAGGTGAGCTGGCCAGTCTTGAGGTCGATGACGAAGAACTCCTCCCAGTCGCTGCCCGAGCGCGAGATGGAGTAGGCCGCCCACTTACCATTATGTGAGAAGGAAAGCGACTTGAGGGCCACCGTTCCGTCGGTGCTTAGCGCGTTGGGATCGAGGAAGACGCGCTGCGGGCCGCCCAGTTCGTCCATCTGATAGATGACGCTCTGGTTCTGCAGTCCAGTACGCCCCGAGACGTACCACTTGCCGTGATGCTTGGAGGGGGCAGAACTGGTGTCGTAGTTGACGACCTGCTGGAGGCGCTTCAGGAGTTTCTGACGGAAGGGAATCTTTTCGAGATAGGCGTTGGTCACCTTGTTTTCGGCCTCGACCCATGCGGCGGTCTGTGCCGAGGTGTCGTTCTCGAGCCAGCGGTAGGGGTCTGCGACCTTTACGCCGAAGTATTCGTCGACGGTGCCGTCCTTGGCGGCTTTGGGATACTGGATTTGCTGTGCCATAGCAGTTGTCGTGGCGAGGGTTGCCATCAGTGTAAAAATACTTTTTTTCATATTGGGTTGATGTTTGTTGTGTCGTTCTGTTTATCCGCAGTGGAAATACTGGTTGACGAGTTTCTGGATTTCCTCCGGATAGTTCTCGATGTTTTTGCGCAGGCTGGTGTCGTCGAAGGCGCGCAGCTGGGCAATGATGCCGTCGATCATGGCTGGCGAGAAGACTCCATGTTCCTCGAAGGCCTTGCGCTGGCGGTCGAGACAGGCGGCAGAGGCCACACACGAGTCGGGCAGCTGGGCGAGAGTCTCGAGGCGGCTGGCGTTTTCTGCAGCGTGGATGTTGACATTGACGTAGGTGCGCTCGGCTACCTCAAGGGCGTCGGCCATCTCGAAGCCGTGACGACAGGCCACGCAAAGTCCGGCCAGCAACTGGTAGATGTCGGCACTGCCATCGGGCGAGCGCATCTCGACGGTCTGCTTCTCAGAGGTCAGCGGTGAGGGACCAGCGGTGAGAGACGTGTCCTGCGGGTTGGCCAGTGCCGCCATGTTGGCGTCAGCCGCCCAGCCCAACGGTACGCGTACGAGCACCGAGCGGTTGCGGTCGCCCCAGCAGACATTGGTGGGCGCCTCCTGATGGGGCACCAGGCGGAAGTAGCTGGTGGGATTCTTGTTGCCAAAGGCGGTGATGGCCGGTGCGAGGTCCATCATGCCGGCAATCATGCGGCGGGCACTCTCGCTTAAAACGCCGTCGGAGAGCATCTGGTTCTTGCCGTCCTTGACGATACGCATGTGGATATGGAGGCCAGAGCCAGCCTTGCCCGTGGTAATCTTGGGGGCGAAGGTGACGTTATAGCCTAACTCGTAACCCAGGTTGCGGATGATCCACTTGGCGAGCATCAGCTGGTCGGCAGCCTGTTCGACGGGTACCGGTAGGAACTCGATTTCGTTCTGTTCGTAGTTGATGCCGTCGAGTGTGAAGTTGCCCACCTCGGAATGGCCGTACTTTATCTGTCCGCCCGTCTGGGCAATATACTGCATGCAACGGGTGCGGAACTCGTTGGCCTTGACATAGGGAGCCGACTCGTGATAGCCGCGCTGGTCCTGAGCGGGGAAGACGCCCTCGTCGTCGCTGATGACATAATACTCCAGTTCGCCCATGGCCTGGAACTCCATGCCCGTCACCTCGGTGAAAGCCTGAGCAGCCTTGTGGAGGGTATGCTCGGGAGAACTCTCGAGCGGGTTGCCGTCCTTGTCGAAATACGAGCAGAGCAGCGAGACGGTGGGAATCTCGGCAAAGGGGTCGACGAATGCCGTGCGGAATCGGGGCAGGACGTAGAGGTCGCTGGAGCCTGCCTGGATGAACGAGAAGAGGCTGGAGCCGTCGACGCGTTCGCCGCAAGTAAGAATGGTATCGAGGTAGTTGAGGTCGTTGATGACGAAGTTCAGCGTCTTCATTTTTCCGTCGCCACCGGGATACATGAAGTTGACCATGCGGATGTCGTTTTTCACAATGTAGTTGATGATGTCGGCCTTGGTAAATTCAGCAGCCGGCTTTTGCAACGCCACCACGATGGGATTGGCATTCAGAATGAGGTGTTCGTTGTTGATCATTTTCTTTTGTTTGTTTGAGGTTTGCATAAATATTTTGGGCAAAGTTACGAAAAAAAACGTAATATGCCATCGTATTTCACAAATATTTCGTAATTTTGCAAACACAATAATTACTACTGCAATGAAAGATATCAAGCGAATCGTGTTGACGGGCGGGCCGTGTGCAGGCAAGACGACGGCCCTGGTGCGCATCATTGAACACTTCTCGAACCTGGGTTTCAAGGTGTTTGCCGTTCCTGAGGTGCCTACGATGTATAGTCAGGGCGGATGGAGTTATCTGACGCCTAACCCCAAGCTTTACTACGAGGGCGAGTTGGCCATCCTGAAAACGCAGCTGGCATTGGAGGACTCGTTTATGCATCTGGCGGAGACGTGTACGAAACCGACCTTCGTGGTGTGCGACCGCGGTACGCTGGACATCTCGGCGTATATCGACCGTGGAATGTGGGACGAGCTGTGCGAGAAGTGTGGCACGACGACGAACGAGTTGCGCAAACGCTATGATGCCGTGCTGCACCTGGTGAGTGCTGCCGACGGTGCTGAGCAGTACTACACGACGGCCACGAATTCAACGCGTTACGAGCAGGCCAACGAGGAAGGTCTGCGACTGGCCCGCGACCTGGATAAGAAGGTGAACCGTGCATGGACGGGCCATCCGCACCTGCGGGTCATCGACAACCACAACAACTTCGACACGAAGCTGAACCATGTGCTGAAGGCGATATCGAACGTGCTTGAGATTCCGCAGCCTGTTGAGGACGAGCGTACTTATCTGGTCGAGGTGACGGGTGAACTGCCCGAGTGTGTGGAGAGCGAGATTACCCAGACGTATCTGGTGGCTGACCCCGACTGCGAGATCCGTCTGCGCCGTCGCGACTGGGGTAGTGAGGTGGTGAACGTGCACAAGACGAAGAAACGCCTCGCGAACGGTGAGGTGCTGGAGACGGAGCGTCAGGTGACGAATGCGCTGTATGAGTCGCTGTTGCAACAGGCCGACCCGTACCGTGCCACCATCCGCAAGACGCGCCGCAGCTTTATCTGGAAAGGTCAGTATTTCGAGATTGACACGTTCCACGAGCCCGTGAGCAACCTGACCATCCTGGCGACGAAGGGTGTGGCCCGGCAAGAAAATGTGAATTTCCCGCCATCCATCCGTGTGATAGAGGATGTGACGGGAAATCCAAAATACGTCAATTACAATATCGCGCTTAGGCGGTAATGATTTCGTTGGCGCGGGCCAGTGCCAGGTCGATGTGGTTGCAGATGTTCTTTTCGCCCAGCAGCTGCTGGAAGTTGTTGCGCTTCAGAACTGCCTCGACCTTGGGGTTAACGCCTGACAGCACGATGGTGACACCTTCCTTCTGACTCATGCGGCACATGTTCTCGAGGTTATGCAATCCCGTGGAGTCGATGAAAGGTACTTTACGCATACGGATGACACGCACCTTGGGACGACGGCCATAGCGCGCCATGATGTCCTCGAAACGCGTACCGGCTCCGAAGAAGTAAGGACCATTGATTTCGTAGACCTCGACGCCCTCGGGGATGGTGAGGTGTTCTAGATTGCCAGCCTGCATGTCGGCGTCCTCGTTGAGGTCGATCTCGTTGAGTACGGCATGTACCTCGGTGGTCTCGGCCATACGGCGCATGAAGAGCAGACAGGCACAGATGAGTCCGAACTCGATGGCGATGGTGAGGTCGAAGATGATGGTGAGGAAGAACGTCAGCAACAGGACGGTGACGTCGCTCTTAGGATTGCGACGCGTCATGGCCAGGAACGAACGCCATCCGCTCATGCCGTATGCGACAACTACCAGCACGCCCGCCAGGCAAGCCATAGGAATGTATTGTGCCAGCGGCATGAGGAAGAGGAAGATGAACAGCAACACGATGGCGTGGATGATGCCAGCCACGGGGGTGCGTCCGCCGTTGTTGATATTGGTCATAGTACGGGCGATGGCTCCCGTAGCAGGAATACCGCCGAAGATGGGCGACACGATGTTGGCAATGCCCTGTCCGATGAGTTCGGTGTTCGAGTTGTGGTGGTCGCCAATGACACCGTCGGCAACGGTAGCCGACAGCAACGACTCGATAGCACCCAAGACGGCAATGGTGACGGCAGGACCGACGAGTCCCTTGATCACTTCCCACGACAGCTCGGGCACGACGGCACCCGGCAGTTGGCTGGAGATGCTGAAACGGTCGCCGATGGTCTCGATGGAGGTCACCCCTGCATACTGCTTCAGCAACAGGGCGACAATGGTCATCAGGATGATAGCCACCAGCGAGCCGGGCAGCGACCTGAGGGGCGACAGGTGGAGCTTGCGTGCCATCATGGGCCACACGGCAATAATCACCACACTGACAATACCTACCAAGGCACTCCAGCAGTCGATATTACCTATATTATATATATAAGCTATCCATTTCTCGACGAAGTCGCTGGGAACCGAGTCCATCGTCATTCCCAGCAGGTCCTTGACCTGAGTGGAGAAAATGGTGACGGCGATACCCGAGGTGAAACCCACCACAATGGGGTAGGGGATGTACTTGATGATGGTACCCAGACGCAGCACGCCCAGCAGGATGAGGAACACACCGGCCATGAGCGTGGCAACGGTCAGGCCCTGTATGCCGTATTGCTGGATGATGCCATAGACGATGACGATGAATGCACCGGTAGGTCCGCCAATCTGCACCTTCGAACCTCCGAAGAACGAGATGGCCAGTCCGGCAACGATAGCGGTGATGATACCCTTCTCGGGCGACACACCGCTGGCAATACCGAAGGCAATGGCCAACGGCAAAGCAACGATACCTACGATGAGTCCGGCCATGAGGTCGGCCATGAAGGTCTGCTTGTTGTAATTCTTAAGTACCGAAAACGCTTTCGGCTTGAAATCTAAAGTCTTCATTATCCTAAAAATTGATTTTCGACTGCAAAGATATGCAAAAAATATAAGGTGACAAAATAATTGCCACCTTATATAATGAATAATAGTCGTTTTCTTGATTTATTTCGTCTTCAGCAAGTCGCGGATTTCAGCCAGCAGCTCTTCCTGTGTGGGTCCTGCGGGAGCCTCGGGCTCGGGTTCTTCCTTCTTGCGGTTCAGCTTGTTCATACCCTTGATCATCAGGAAGATACAGAATGCGATGATGATGAAGTCGATGATGTTCTGGATGAATGATCCGTAAGCGAACACTGATGCACCAGCCTCCTGAGCAGCAGCCAGGGTGGCATACTTGGTGTCGTCGCTGAGGTTGACAAACAGATTGGTAAAGTCAATACCGCCTGTGCACAGACTGATGATGGGCATCAGCACGTCGTTAACCAGACTCGTAACAATCTTACCAAATGCACCGCCGATGATGACACCGACTGCCATGTCCATCACGTTGCCCTTCATGGCAAACTCCTTGAATTCCTTAATAAATCCCATAACGTTTAATTTTTAAATGATTAATATATAATGTTAATTTTGCAATCTGCGTTTAGCAATCTTGGCCTTTCGACCTTGATATAGCTCATTTTTCACATTCCTATTGTCACTTTTCACTTTAATTAAGAATGAAATCACGTGCAAATATAAGAATTATTTCGTAACTTTGCACTCGAAATCAGAAAAAAGTGTCGAAAAGGCGCGAAAAATTTTGAAAAATTAGGTATAACCCATTTAAATAATTAAGAAAAATGACAAAAGTAGCAATTAACGGTTTTGGCCGTATCGGTCGCCTCGCATTCCGTCAGATGTTCGAGGCTGAAGGTTATGAAGTAGTAGCAATCAACGACTTGACCAGTCCTAAGATGCTGGCTCACCTGTTGAAGTATGACACCGCTCAGGGTGGTTTCTGTGGCAAGTTCGGTGAGAACAAGCACACTGTAGAGGCTGGTGAGGACTTCATCGTTGTTGATGGCAAGAAGATCACCATCTATGCTATTCCTAACGCTGCTGAGCTGCCCTGGGGCAAGCTGGACGTAGACGTTGTTCTGGAGTGCACTGGTTTCTATACTTCTAAGGAGAAGGCTTCTGCTCACCTGACCGCTGGTGCTAAGAAGGTTGTTATCTCTGCTCCTGCTGGCAACGACCTGCCCACTATCGTTTACAACGTTAACCACAAGACTCTGACTCCCGCCGACACCGTTATCAGCGCTGCTTCTTGCACCACAAACTGTCTGGCTCCTATGACGAAGGCTCTGAACGACTTCGCTCCCATCCAGAGCGGTATCATGACTACTGTTCACGCTTACACTGGTGACCAGATGATTCTCGATGGTCCTCAGCGCAAGGGTGATGTTCAGCGCGCTCGTGCTGGTGCTCAGAACATCGTTCCTAACTCAACTGGTGCTGCTAAGGCTATCGGTCTCGTTATTCCCGAGCTGAACGGTAAGCTGATCGGTGCTGCTCAGCGCGTTCCGACTCCTACAGGTTCTACCACTATCCTGCACGCTGTTGTAAAGGGTGAGGTAACTGTTGAGGGTATCAACGCTGCCATGAAGGCTGCTCAGAACGAGTCGTTCGGTTACACTGAGGAGAAGCTGGTTTCTTCAGACATCATCGGTATGAAGTTCGGTTCGCTGTTCGACGCTAACCAGACTATGGTTTCTAAGATTGGCGACGGCAACTCACTCGTACAGGTTGTTGCTTGGTACGACAATGAGAACTCTTACACTTCTCAGATGGTTCGCACCATTAAGTACCTCGCTGAGCTGAAATAATAGCACTCAGATATAAAAAAATGGCCATCCGATTTTGTCGGGTGGCTTTTTTTGTGTAATTTTGCAAACGTAAAATTAAAAAACCTATAAACTGAGGTAAGTTTCTATGGATACGAAAGAATTAGGAAGAAAAGTCTTCAAGGGTTGCGGATGTCTGTCGATAGGTTTCTGCGTGTCGCTATTCCTGCTGGGTGTTATCGGTACCTGCGTCGGTGATGATGAGGCTGAAAAGACCGATGAAGGCAGTGGGCCACCAACCGAACAAGCTGAGAAGAAGGACAGTGTCATTGTCAATGAACCACTGGAGGGTGACCCCTACAAGGAACTCGACGAGCTCATTGGCTTGGGCAGTGTGAAGAAGGAGGTGCGCTCGCTGGCCAATTTCGTGAAACTCCAGAAGCAGCGCGAGGCCCAGGGGCTGAAGACGGCCAAGGTGTCGTTCCACCTGGTGTTCTACGGCTCGCCGGGTACTGGTAAGACCACCGTGGCCCGCATCGTGGGACGTATCTATAAAGACCTCGGTGTACTGAAGAAAGGTCATACTGTCGAGACCGATCGTGGCGGACTCGTTGCCAAGTATATGGGACAGACGGCGCTGAAGACCGATACCGTTATCCAGCAGGCCCTCGACGGCGTGCTGTTCATCGACGAGGCCTATGCACTGGTTCCTGAAGGCGGTGGTGGTCAGGACTATGGTCAGGAGGCCATCTCGACCCTGCTGAAACGTATGGAGGACTATCGTGACCGCCTGGTGGTTATCATTGCTGGTTACAAGGACGAGATGCAGCGTTTCATCGACTCGAACCCCGGACTCCAGTCGCGCTTCAACCGCTATATCGACTTTCCCGACTATACAGGTATGGAACTGGCCGACATCTTCAAGATGTATATGAAGAAGAACCAGTACACCCTGGCACCCGATGCTGAGGAGTATCTGAAAGAGCGCTTCGAGTATGCCGTAGCCCATAAGGACCGCAACTTTGGTAATGCCCGTTTTGCCCGTAATGTGTTCGAGAAGAGCATCCAGTCGCAGGCCAACCGTCTGGCCAACCAGTCGAGCCTGAGCAAGACACAGCTGACGGAACTGACCATCGACGACCTGAAGGGTGGCTTCTCGGCAAGAACCAAGATAGGCGTAGAGTAGACAATTATATATAAATAAGGTATAGAGATGAAAAAACTATCAACCATCATGCTGCTCGCCCTCGTTGCGGGGACGCTGCATGCTCAGAACCTAAACTTCGAGTGCACTCCTCTTGAAGAGATCGACAAGGGCTGGAAGACGAAGCCCATCGACAATGTGATTAACGGAAGCCTTGGCATCATGCTGGAGCGCTTCGACCAGACGTGGCCCACTTGGATGGTGGGAGCTGTCAGGAACACGATGGAGAAAGGACTCTCGAAAGAGGTACTCGACGTCGAGACGTCGCTCACCGTTACCGTCGACAGCAAGAATGGTTATGTGGCAGTTGGCGATGGCGGTACCGACGGTGAATATATGTCGGCCTGCTATTGGAACCGCTCGAACGGTCACAAGCTGCTAGCCGTCCTTGTGGGTAAGCCTACAGACCCCTGCATAGAAGTATTGTGTACTTACGACTATGACCCGCAGAAGAAGGTACTTACCCCTGAGCCCGATATCCTAAAGGGTTACCGCTGGGAAGACCGGAAGGACTACACCCAAGTGTTCTGCCACTTGCCCAAGAAGGGCAAGGACGTGCAGGTCGACGAGTGGGGCAATGATGGTCCCGTGCTCCACACGTTCACATGGGACGGCATGAAGCCCGTCTATGCGAAGAGTGAACCCATTGAAGACGGCGACGGTCTGAATCCCATCAAGGTCAACTTCAAGGGTGTCCAGCCTACTATCAAAGATTTTGTTTCGGCATTACTTGCTGCGAGCGACGAGGACGAGGCGATGAATGGACTGAAGGAGTCGTGGGGTTTCTATAAGAACGGTATGAAACAGATGCCTGGCGACGACCTCATCGTTGACACTCAGAACGGCTATGTGGGCTATAGCTCAGAGCTGTCGGATAATGAGCGCCTGGTCATTGAGTGCTGCTATTGGAACTACGCCGACAAGCGACACAAGCTGTTGGCTGTCACCAACGGCCTTACCATGAATGGAAAACCCGTTGCCGGACAGTTTACCGGCATCACATTCTATAAGTACGACAATGCCATCCGTCAGATGCATGTTGTCTATGGCGACGCCATTGGCCTTGCCCTCGACACCCCTGATGACATAGAAGTCGTAACCCATACTTTGCCCCGTCAGGGAAAAACCATCGTCTATACCTACTACACTACCTCGGGCAAGAAAATAGAAAAGCGCCTGACGTGGAATGGTAGTAAATTTGTCCAACAATAATTCGTAATGTGATGATACAGAAGAAGTTGCTAGTTTTGTTTGTCCTGCTTGGTTGCTCGCTGGCAGGTGCGTCACAGACCATTAAGGATGGCTCTTTGTGGTGGGACGGCCTCAGACTCTATGCCGCCGTTGTCGATGCACAGGGTAATGTCCGCATGGAAGGTGAAAGCGAAGAGATGGGAGGCGACTCCTTCCTGCTCAATAAGGTTGCCGGCACGGACGGACGCTATACCTTGGAGTCAACGAGTAAATACGGGTGGCTGTCCATTCGTGGCAGGTCGGGATTCCGTGTCGATTATGTCCGTCAGGAAGGTATGAATTTCCTGGCAGTGCGCAAGCCCAACGGTGATTGTTGCCACACGCTGGTATTGACTCCCGACAATCTGAAAAACTGTGTGTTGCAGCAGAAGATTGCGGAGGAACGCGAGGTCAGCTGGATGTTGCAGAACTATCTGATGAACATTTATTACCTGGGTCGTTTCTCGAAAGCCCAATTGCGCCTGATGCGTAACGAGATTCTGGCCCGTCACGGGTGGAAGTTCCAGTCGAAGGACCTGCGCGATTATTTTAGCGACCAGCCTTGGTATAAGCCCGGCACCGACAATAACAACATCAAGTTGAGCATCATCGAGATGACCAACATACAACTCATTAAGAGTGAAGAAGCTGAGGACGACGGGAACCGTGTGCGCTACGAGAATACCACAGCGGCACCGAAGATGGTTGAGGCTGTCGATGGTGTCATCACCGTCACTACCGAGGAGCAGTTCTTGAATGCCCTTGGCAACAATCGCATTGTGGAAATCGGAGCTGACGTTCACCTCAATCTCTCGCGTATTCTCGAGCAGGAAGACAAGTTTGCCGGAGTCCCCGGCCGTGCTTGGGTAACAATTGTCGAACGTGGTGGCGACCAACCTGTTATTGTCAGCGATTTTGTCAATGACGGTCATGAACTTTCGTTGAAGAATTTCCGCAACCTCGTCATTCGCGGCCAGTATCATTCCAGTATCGAGGTGGCTCCCCGCTATGCTTTCTGTCTGAACCTGGTAGACTGTGAGAACTGCCGTATTGAGAATCTCACCATCGGACACACCGAGGAAGGCTATTGCGACGGCGGAGTCATTGGTGTTGAGGGAGGTAGTGGCAATATCGTCACGTCGTGCGACCTCTATGGTTGTGGTACCTACGGCATTGTGGCCCGTGACACAAGGAATTTGTTGTTGGAGAAAACGAACATCCACGATTGTACCTATGGCATCATGGAACTCTATAGCTCGGAGCGGGTGACATTTAGTCAGTGTGACTTCTTCAACAATCGCGAGTATGAACTCATTTCCATCCGTGGTTGTGAGGGCGTGGAGTTCAACGATTGTCGTTTCTACGCCAACTGGGCTAAAGTACCATTGTTTGTGGCTGACGCGAACTTCACGATGAATGGCTGCAAGGTCTATCATCCGATTCTTGGTGCGCAGGCACGCATTGTGGCTCCTAAGCATGATAACCTGTTTGGCGACGATGCCGCCTTTATCCCTGAGCCCCGCGAGGAACCAATAGGACCCGATGTGAGTAATTATGACCGAAGTGACTTCACTTTCAAGGCCACAAAGGTAAAGAACGCCGATGGTGACTACTCTGAGGTGAAGTTTTGCACTTACGCCAAGGGAAAGCTGGTCGAGGAGTACACCTTCGAGATGGCGGCTCCACTCTCTGAGGATATGGTTGGAACAATCGGAGAATTCTCAGAGGAAGACCTCAATTTCGACGGCTATCCCGATGTGGATGTCTACATGGGCTATTATGGCGGTTTCTCGAACAATACCCAGCATGAGGCTTTGCTTTGGGACCAGCAGCGGCACTGCTTCGTCTATCCGGAGGGCTATGCCGGTATCGGTGAACCACAATTGGATTCGGAGAAGAAATGCATTTACACCACACTCAGTGCTGGGCCGGACCAGCGTGTTACCAGTTACTACCGTTGGCAAGGCCACAAGCTCCAGCTTTATCTTGAAAACACTTGGAGCATGGAGGATGATGAGTATGTCAACTTCGACGGAATGCTCAACTTGCCGGTTCAGCGCTATGATGCCAAACTCGACGGCCGCATCCCTGTGACTATTGCCTTCCAACGGAATGCTGACAACACGGTGGCTGGCTATATCTATTACCCCAATGCCAAGAATCCGGCACCAATCATGATTGTCGGAAGTGTAACAGAGTATAATGGCAAAGATCTCTATGGTCTTACCGAGTTTCAGCCCGATGGCAAGGCAAGTGGTTTTATTACTCTTGAACACGATATGAAAGGTCAGTGGGATGACAAGGTGGAGGGTACCTGGACCAATCCCAAGACCGAAAAGCAGATGAAGATTACCGATGTGATGTTCCGTCGCGAATGTCCCACGTGGTTCACCAAGTCGCTCCTAACCCCTGAGGATCCGGCCAACATCGGTCGGGAGTATTCCTTCCAGCAGTGGCGCCAGGGGTATGACGAGTATCTGGGTGGACACATCACCTTCCGTGCGGCAGGGAAGAACAAGGTGCATTTCGAGTGTGGCAATGTGGTTCGTAACCTTGCTGAGGGTCGTAGTGCCGATGATCGTCCGGCGGTCCTCGAGGGCAACACGTTTGAATATCGCGACGTCAACGAGTGTGGCTACGGCTTCCGTGCCACGTTCTATCCCAAGTTTGTCGTATTGAAATCCATTACCGACGGTGAAACGCTCGAGTGTTTTGGTGCGTGGTCGTCCTTCGATGGTATATATATTAAGATAAAACAGTAATAAAAGATATGAAAAAACTAATGCTATTAGCCATTGCAGTGATGGCCGTTATGGTTGGCTGCAAGAACAAGAATCAGACGGCTCCTGCCGACGAGAAAGACTCTGTGACTGCCGTTATCGACAGCATCATCGAGGAGAACGACACCACCCCCATGCCGATGTTCCTTATCGGTGGTGACGCTAAGTACATGCACATGCTCTACTGGACGAATATTGAGGAACCTCAGAAGTCGGACGACAATGCCGAATACTTTGACACCTGGCACAACAGCTGGGAAATACAGGAGATGTTCCGTCGCAATGCCGCCCAGTATACCAACCGGATTCTTGGCGACAAGATCACGAAAATCAAATTTGTCGACGAGGTGTTGAAAGACCCTGACGGCAATACCCCCAGCATTGGCGAGATTCATAATCGCGAGGATATTCCCGCCCTCTGCGCCCGTTTCGACTTCGTCAATGCCAAGGACAAGAATCCCGACGATCCTACCTGGGGCGTAGTGATCTGCACCGACAGCTATCTGAATTCCCGTAAACGCCTCGATGTCAAGGGGGTAGATGCTGTTGGCGAATATCCTGCTCTTCCTGCCGACATAGTCAAGAAGATGGAGCAGGAGTATGGCATGAAGGCAGCCAATTCGAGTAAACTTGGCACCATTGATGGCCGTTACACCCATGGCACCATTGAGTTCAAGGGTGAGTTCAAAAACGCCCCCAAGGACAAGTACGACGCTGACCGCAAGTATGCTCTTGCCCTCGAACTCATTATCGATGGCGACAAGGTCTACAAGCTCGAGCAGTTGGGCTATTACGACGAGACGTATGGCGCCACGTGGAATGCTGATGCCGACGGCTATATCCCTAACTCCATCGTAGCTGCCTTCGAAGGTCCTAAGGGCCTCGAATTGTGCTATACCCACGGCGCTCCCGAGAGTTTCTGTGTGGGTATGATTTACTTGCGCGACGAAAAGCTTGTCGAGTTGCAATATGAGATTTTCCATTCGATGGTCGACGAGGAGACACCCATCTGGAAGTCTGATATTGCCGAGATGAAGAAGCTGTTCCTGGCTGACGATCCTCATAGTCATAAGTACGTCGAACTCACCAAGTGGGCGCATTGCTTCATCGACTATCAGAACGATTGGTACTGGCTGCGCGACAAGGACGACAAGAATGGTGCCTTCTTCATTCGTGACGACAAGGGTAAGTTCAAGCTCATCGACGTGGAGAATCAATTCCAGAGCCCTTCACGGGCCGAAAAGGACGGTGTCTACTATCTTAAACTCGGCG
>Ga0247610_10001268_pt1 | contig 31576 bp, 30 predicted proteins | sample 174DNAGHGhighgp2_FD_193483 | JGI IMG/M metagenome (GOLD analysis project Ga0247610, IMG submission 193483) | Sheep rumen microbial communities from Palmerston North, Manawatu-Wanganui, New Zealand - 1742 DNA GHGhigh gp2 | ecosystem: Host-associated > Mammals > Digestive system > Stomach > Rumen...
TGCCTCATTTATCACGCATGATTCCGTGTAGTTATTGGACTTCGACTTGGTATGCAGCCTTATCCTCATGCGTAACCTCATATGAGATTTCTGTTCGTCAGACCAGAGATTTGCCCATGGTTAGTCTGTTCCCACATCCGGCTTCCTTCAGATTCCACCTCACGATGGACACCCTTGCCTTCGGCTATATCCTTCCCACTACCGGGCGGATTCGGGACTTTAACCCGTTAGAAACGTGCGCCGCTGGGCGCACATAACAAAAGAGATGGACTTTTCTTGTCCATCTCTTACAAAAGATTATTTTTCACTAATTCAAACAATGTTGAATAAAATACACTTTTAATTCTAATAAAAACGTCATTTCACCATTTCTGCCAATTTATTAATTGTTTGATAATAATCTTGTATTGCTTTGTGAAGTTTCTTGTACGTTTTATCATCAATTCCTATTTCTTCAGCCACTCTCTTCACAAGTTTTTCTTCTGTTTCATCATATGCACCATCAACATATGCCAATCCAAGGATTTCAAGTATCACTATCTTTTTGACACTCTCTTCTGCCATTGCAAAATAAGCTATTACTGTTTCAATTGCTTCTGTATCATACAATTCAATCGCTGGCATCTGCATCTCAGAACAATATGCGCTAATTAAAGCCTTCTCTTCACCAGAAAGAACATCATTAGCCTTAGCGATATGAATACTCAAGTCCAAAAACATTTTTTTCTCTTGATAGCTTAATCCATTTAAAAACATAGTATTTCTCCTTTCTACTAAGCAATATTAATATGCTCTTCCATAAACTTGTCTGCCTCTATTTCTATATCCATGATATCTTTTACATTTATTTCATTTATGTCTTTCTTGTTCTTTCCTTTTAAAACTAGTTTTACCTGACACATCTTGAACAATAAACCAACTAGAAGAACTGTGTTTTCAGTTAACAGTTTTTCCTCATCGGTAAAATCTTTCCATTTCACTTTGCCTTCGGTATCGATAATATTCTCAAGAGTACTCAGATGCTCTTTATAGCTATCCTCTACCATTGAAAGTGACTTTTTAAATCTCTTTGCATGTGTACTCAATCTGTTTAAATAAGTGCATGTTCTATTAACTTCTGATTCAATTTTAACTGCTTGATCATAGGCTTCATCAGCTTTATTTGAGAGTTTCTTTCCTACAAAGTTAAATATAACACCACCAATAAGTAATCCAACGCCCGCTGTGGTTGCTCCAAGAATAGTTGTTCCTAGTGCAATTCCACCACCTCCTGCTGCTGTAGCTCCTCCACCGATAGCAGCTAAAGTTGCATTTGTTAAAGCAGCACCACTTAACGAAGAAATAGCCGTCCCAGTAGATGCAGTTCCTAATGCCATAACCGCAGATGTTGTCGCACCCGCTGCTGCAAATCCACCTGCTGTACCAGCCGCAGCACCTCCAAGTCCACCGAGTAGTAAACCTGCTCCTACAGATGCTTCCTTCAGCTCACTGGCTTTATACTTTGGAATATTAACACTTTCGGAATGATATTCTTTGAATTCTGGTCTTCCTTGAATTTTTTCAATAAGATCCGAAAACGATTCAAAACTGCTTAAAATACTTAGCTCCATCTTTCCTATTGAATCCATCAGATTAGTCGTCCTTTTGTTTGTGGATTCAAATTTTGAAACTGCCTGGTCTCGTTTAGCTGTCGCTTCTTTCATCGTATCCTTAGCATTTTTCATTTTGACAGCTCCGTGAACCCCGGAACCAATTCCAGTTACAGCCGCAATACATGCTCCAGCTCCTAAAATAATTGGTAATGGCATAATTACTTTCCTCCTTTTCTTGCTTTATTTTTTAAGAAATCGCATACTTCTTTGTTTTTTATATAGTATTCTTCTTTCGACATAATACTTGAGAAAAATTTCTCATAGCATTCATCTATTCGACACTCTACTGGCCGTTTACTATAAATGCTACATAAGTCACCGTCCAAATATTTACAGACACCATCCCCCCTGTCTAAACCGGAATAAATATTCGACATTTGTAAATTTCTGCAACACTCACCACACTTATCGCACTTAAACATCATGAAAATACCAATTTATTATTCTTATCACTCATAAATTCATCAAAATCTCCCTCCCACGGTATATCAAAGCCCATTTTTTTCATAGAAACATGTAACAAAGCGTTTAATTCTTCTTCATTTTTTGTAGAAATCATATAATCACAAAATACCTTGAATGTCTTGCTCTCTTTTTCGAAGGCTTTAATATCAATTCTTTTTAATTCAGCCAAATACTCTTCTATTTCCTGCTGAACCATGTAGTAAGGTCCAGTAATATCATCCCATGCATACTTAAATCTAATAACAAGTTCCTTCAAGGCCATCATAGCTAGTTTTCCCCACGCCACCAGATTTAGTCTGCATACAAAAGCCACAGGATTTCCACCAGATTTTGCAAATGCATCTATTCCATCGACTATACATAACGCACTATTACCAACTAAGAGCATTACTCTTAAGTCATCATGCTTATTCGTCGGAATACATTTATTCCATTCCTTCTTTCCATAATAGTGAGCTTTTATTGACCATAAAACACGGATAAACAAATCTTCTAGTACTACCGGAATTGCCATTGTTGCTCCAAACCTCACATCATATCCCTGTTCAAACGCAGCAATGGCTATCTCAGAAATAGACTGTCCATCAATACTTCCTACATCACAAAAGAGAAGCATCTCATAAAAAGGTAATCCTATGCCAGCACCTCTTCCATTTTTATTAGGTCTTCTAGTAGAGCTCGAGCCTACTAAATCAGACAAAATATGTCCTATCCAATTAACAAAACCACAAAACAACCGACTGATTGTGTTTGTACCCTGAAGATACGGCACAGCACCACTTGTTTTTATTGGCTCCACTCGTATAAGATGTCCATTATCAACAAAAGAAGCCATATTAGTAAATTGATCAATTATTGAAAATAGCAATCCTATTACATCTGGCGAATGAGCCAGTGAAAGCAAATGATGATTACCAGACCACATATCACTTAAAACATTATTTCCAACTTTAAGATCTTTTGCGTATCTTGCATCATATGGTACGGGAAAAGCTTGTTCCAAATAGCTTATGCATTGCTCCAACGAATTTGGCATCTTCTTAGGCTTACCTGATGTTCTTTTATCAAATGCAAAAAAAGTCTTTGCCGCCTTCTTGACCAATTCATCAGCACTCTTATCAACTGCCCCCTGTAAGACACTTTGGCCTGGAACACCAACAAAAAAAACATCTACCAACCCAGCCAAAACGCCACATGACGCCGCTATCATATAATCGTATTTATCGCACTTAGCTCTTTCAAAATCGTTCATACGCATTCTTCTCCTGCTTGTATTTAATTAGCGTAATAAACATTTGTCCATTTTAATAACCAAATAATTGTTTTTGACATATTTATCTATTGAATACCATTCAAGCGCAGCACTTAATCCAAGTCGAGGTAGAGTAAGCATAGCTAATGTCAGCGGTAAAGGTTTTGAATTCAAGGCTATAGAGTATTTTCTCACTACTTCATCTGCATATTTGCCCTCAATTCTAATTGTACCCTCTCTTTCTTTTATCGCGCTTTTTAACTCATCCTTTGTACTCACTTTTATCATGCTCATATCCTCCGGTTAATCTACTCAATTACTCTTACTTTGTCTCCTTGCATTCTGAACCACATATCAATGCCATTTCCGAAAACTTCGGCCTGTATTAGATACTTGCCTTCATCTTCAGATAGAATCTTAGCTGTTGGAAGACGGTCAAGAACTGCATCTATTGAAGGCCCGCTATATTCAAATTTTACTCTTCGTAATGGACCGGTCCACATGAACTGTACGCGCTTGCGATATTCACCTTCTTCAAAACGATTCTTATATGGCGTTTCAAAGTGTTCGTTAGTTACCACTAGATTCTTGATCTTATCTATTCGATAAATAGTCGGATATGCATCCTTGGGATCAGCAAATGCAGCTTCTTTATCAATGCCCCTTAGAGAGCCAGCAAGATAGAAGTAGTATTCTGAAAACATGATAGCAAGTGGTTCTACTACCCTATCTTTTATCGTAGTTCCCTGCAACCCCTTGTAATTGAATCTTATTAGATAATGAGAATTGATTGCTTCTCCAAGTACCATCATCTTATCCAGAAATTTACTCTTGTTTGTAAGTTCAGTATAATGGTACCGTTCGTTACGCATAAGGTCGTTTACAAGCTTCTGGTTCTTCTTTGGAACACAGCAGTCCACAAGCTTATTTATTATTCCATTCATCTCGGTTTTGGAAAATGCACGACTCGCTAATAAGATCTTACATGTTGCAAGTATCTCATCATTAGACAGTTTAAGATTATCAGGTTGTTCTATAACGTATCCCTTTAGGATATGATCATACCTAAGATCATTGGGTATACCATCAGTCGCTGCCTGATCATCAAGAAATGCTCTTATCTGTTCTATATCCCTCTGAATGGTCTTCTCGTTAACATTAAAACGATTAGCTTCCTCAGCCTTATATATCACCCTGCCATTCATCAGTCTGGAATATATCGATAATGCTCTGTTGCTCTTACCCTCTTTACCTTCCATAGTTTAACCCTCACGATACATAAATTTTACTCGTTTATGTGTAACAGATTCTACTGTTATGATACAGAAAGAGATGGACAAAATATGTCCATCTCTTTCTGTTAACGCTCGCATATAATCAAATCCTCTCGTCAAAATCACTGTGATCTTCCACTATTCCTCTACCGTCAGCCTCATAGGCATATGGTATCTCATCGTAGTTTTTGGCGATTCCTCGTCATATACTATTTAGAAGAAGTAATTCTTTGATTTTCTTACTACTTATCTTAATCAGAAAATTTATAAGTGTGGTAGCAAATAATAATTTGTGTATCATATGGATAGGATATATCATTTTGAATAGGAACCTCATTTCCATCAGCATCCACAACAACAACCTTTTTGGTGGATCCGTCTTTATTGATTATACCTGAAATCAAATCTTTTGTTTTGCGTTCATATATATTTCTGAATCCAAGTTTTTGGAGTCGATCGCCAGCTTTTACATAATTCTGTCTGATCAATGAATTTACTTTAAATGGTATTACAATCTCTTTCTTTGCGTGATAAGTAATAACTACTTCAGATTTATAATCAAAAGATTCACCTCTTTCAAATGATGTAACACCTGCTATTGAGATTTGTGAAATCTCATACTCATAATGCTTGCTTCTATCATTAATATCTTTTACGGCTTGTGCACTAATATTCACAAAACCACTATCCATTAGAATAGCAAAAATAGGATATATGTGCTCTCCTTTCAAATCTCCATCCGAATAATTTAACGTAATCTGTCGTTTCTTACGAAAAATCTTATCACCTATATATCTTCCAAAACTTCTACTACAATGTATACCATTTGCAATTAATTGATCCAGATCTTCATGATTATCTACATCATCCGACATATCACGAAGATATATCTCTTTTTCTTTCAGTGATTGATTAATCAAGCCCGACAATGTCATTCCAAAATTATGCGGAATAGAAGAGTCCTGGTTATCGGATTCCGTCCAAAATGTCCCCGTCACATGTCCCCAATCATTATAATCAACAGCAAAAAACCATTCAGAGATATGACTTTGTGATTCTACAGAACAATATACAATTGCTCCGTCAATCAATACCTTTGTTATACGTTTTATTTTCTTCCCTAATTGGTATGCCAGGGTTTCAAATTCTTCTTGCGAAAAACCATCGTTAAATCGACAGGGCATTTTTTTTCGAATATCATTAAACGCCATACTATTTCCCTTAATTGTCTCACTTAATTAGATGAACTAAAGCATTCTATTTCACAAATTCTTACTAAGGAATAAGTCACTACTATCAAACGAGATATTTGGCTTTCCATTCCTTCTTGTATTTATAGCTTCCTTCCGTGAGATCTGTATAATCAAAATCGGTATGCATATCTCCATCGGGTTTAACAACCATGGTCATATTTGTCCAACTCTCTTTTAAGGTCTCCCGTTCCTTATTAACCACCTTGTCTATCGTCTTAAAAGATTTCATAAGATCATCTTCATTTATTCCAGGGATATCGTAACATTTCACATACTCCTTGTCCTGTTTTACGAAGAACGAGATCGAATATGCTCCTTCCATATATTCAAGATAGGCAACAATTTTATCCCATTTTTGCGGAAGATACTTATCGATTTCATCGTATATTTCTTGAAACACTGTCGCGTTCATCATTTAACCTCCAAACCATCATTTCTGAAAACAATTACTTCCTTCTCACCATCTATTGTATATGTAGCCTTATATTCTGTAGGTCTATTTGAATCCCCTTCATACTTTGGTTCTACTTTAAGTTTGACATCAGCCCCATCCTTAACTGCATCAGCAAGGCGAGTTTCCATTGCCTTATATGCTCCGGTATTGAGATTCCCATCCATTGCCGTTACATTCTCGATACCATCAGTTCCGTTAAATTGATGTCCTATGGAGTGTCCTCTATGGTCTGTCTCTTTTTGATCGCCTTTTCCAACAGCATCCATAGAATCCATCTTTCTTTCATGTTTCGGAACGATCTTTAGTTTTCCTTCGGCTGATATCGTTCTTCCTTTATCATCTGTTTTGTATTTGTATCCATTCAATTCAAATGTCTTGTTGGATTCAAGATTATCTCCGACACGATATACCTCGCCATTATCATCATGATATACCCTTTCACCAGCCTCATTCGTTTCAATATTACCTTCGTTATTCTTTGAAGCCTCTGCTTCCTTGGAAAACTCTTGCTTCCAAAAATCATCAGCACTTTTAACAGTGGTTCCCTCTTTCGGTTTAATCTTTTTGTAGTTTTCAAGATTCGGATTTTTGGTTTCTTTCGTTTCAGCTGATCTTTTTGATGCTTCAGGAATCATACTGCTTGTTACATCAAAGCTCAAAATACTCCACCTCCGTTTCTATAAATCTCGGTATAGCGACAATACAAATCTTTGTAATTTGCATCCCTCACTGACTTCTCACTAAGAACAAGAGCCATAGTAAAATCAATCTGCTTTTTTGAATAAGCTTTGATAGATGGATTCAATTTCTCGACCACATCTGTCACCCATTCACGAATGTCATCATATTTTGTCGAATCACATATTGCATCATCTGCTCTTAGAAAGTCATATATTAGACAACGCAATAATTCCATTGCGTTGTCTTCATCTGATTCCAGATATTCCATGAAATCAACTTTTACAATGGTGTTCAATTTTGAACGAATGATTAAATCTTTGAGTTCTTTTAAATCTTGCTTATCACCTCTTTGGAACAGTTCCTTATCCATAATTTGATCCAATAAGGACTCTGATAATTCCTCACTATCATATACATCTTTGTCAATCATTGAGGAATTATACTTGTACTGACTATAATCAGCATCATACCTATCAACCTTGCACAAAACTGGTTGAATCCATTCATTCTGGTATACAGCACCAACACCGCATGGAAGCTTTGCAAGTTCAGTTATCTGGTCCTCATTAAGATTGGCTGCTTTTCCTACAAGCTCCCGATCCGTTTGATCTGGCAATCTCATAATAATCTTTGTATTGGTATTACGGATAACAGACATATCCATAAGCCCCGGTGCCTGATCAGCAATAATAAAGCCTTCTCCGTAGGTTCTCATTTCAGCTATGGAATTGGCAAGCATTTCAACACTCTTTCCAAGAATATTTGCGCCTTCTGTACTCTGTTCCCTAGATGTTCTTCTAAGTATGTTATGTGCCTCCTCAAGAACTGTAATGTGTTTTAGCTTTGCATTCATTTCCTCCGAAGAAGTCATACGATGCTCTTGAAGTTTTAGAACCAACATTCCCATAATGAGAGATTTGGTCTCCGTCGAGCCTACTCTGCTCAAATCAACAACAACGTTCCTGTCAAATAAATCTTCAGCAGAAATCTCATCAGTAGAAAAGATCATTCCATTGATTCCATTTGTCAACGACTGTAATCTAGTAAGCAGAGAACCTTTATAAGCACCTTTATTTTCATTATCATATTCGCTACTATCTATAATGTTTTTTATATTCCTTGCAACGTCTGAAAACTCCGGATACAAAGATCTGTCATATTTATTTGTTGAACGCAGAATACTCCAACCACAATCCTCATAAGCCTTTTCCACTGCGCTCTTAAGTACAGCTGGCATTGCTGCATACATAGGCCAGCACACATTAAATATCTCAACAAGGCGATCAAGATGTTCTAAGATGTGAACTCCATCAGGGAAACTGAAGGGATTGATTCTTAACAACGGTGTAACATCCGGATTCGTACCATAAACGAATGTATCCTCGTCTTTTCCAAATACATTCTTATATTCACCCTTTGCCGGTTCAATCACAAGAAACGTCGCACCTTTATCCCTTGCCTTGTCCAAAATCTGATAAACAGTATTGCTCTTTCCTGCACCAGTACTACCCGTAATGAAAGTATGCGATGCAAGAGATTCCAAAGAAAGCTCAACCGGATTGTTCTCCTCATGATTCATATGGAAAATCTTTCCAAGCGTTATACAACTCTCTTCGTTCCTAGGAATATCGTAAGTAACCACATTCCTTGCAAATTCTGCACATTCGAGAATTGGAAGACCTGCAACAGACTTTTGAGGGAAGTTAAGAGAATAAGCAAGTTCCTTCCCTGATAAGCTTGTGGTTGCTGTTACTATAGATGGATATTCATTAAATTCAGCATCAGCTTCGATTATGGCTGGATTTAATCCAAACACAGGATGACGAAGTTCTCTGATATACGAACTAATTGTTCTAGCTATATCTTTTTCATCCTCAACACTACCTCTCCAAAGATTGATAGCAGACTTTGACATGTAAGACTCTTCCCCGAGTGTCAATGCCAGGTATGAATGAGCAACATTATTAGCAACGTTCTGATCCTCACTTATAACATAGGCTGCAAAATCCCACATTCCTAGAGCAGTACTCTGCTCTAGGCGCTTCATCTGTGCTTCGAGCAATTCGAGCGCATGTTTTATATTGAAATTGGTAAACGATTGAGTAATACCCTCATTCTTACCTATCATCGCGGTTACGGTTGATGACCTGGCAAAATTCGCTCCGAAATTCATTCCCAAGCTAGTACCCTTTGCAATTCCAGATGTAGTTGCCATAGCTTTGGTAACTGCTTTTCCAAGAGTATTAGCTACAGCTGTACCAGTAGTTTTTGCTACCGTGTTTGAAACTGTACTTGTTATACCCCTTGTAATTGTGTCAGTCGCTGTCTTACCAAGAGCCTTTGCCGTACTCTTTGCCCATCCATTTGTTTCTGATACACCTTCCGCAATATTCTGCATAGTCGTGGCTGCATCCGAAATACTGCTATTCTTTCCCCAACTATGATTATAATTTGCCTCTGCATGAGCCACTCCAAATGGAAGACCTCCTCCACCTGATAAACCTGCCGAATTGCCAGATGAAGTTCCGCTCTGATCCGTATGAGTATCTGAAGTTCCCTTTGTTTCAGTCCTATTAGTTGACGAAGCCCCATTTGTTGAATCTGTCGTGGTATTCACTTCGCTCGTCCCTTCAGAATGAGCATTGCTTTCTGATTGAGCTTGCGACGTTCCATCTGTTACAGTATCACTTTGGTTTTCTGTATTTGTAACTGATGAGCTATCAGTAGTACTATCAGTATCTGTTACAGATTGGCTTGTTGTATTCTGTATTCCTGCACTTGCTCCAACATTAAAACCGACAGTTGCAGAAGAACCTATCATCTGATTATCCGTTATATGATAATCTGTCTGCCATGATGCATAAGGTGCGAGGCCTGAATAAAACTCACCGAGTTTCAGCTTGCGCTCTTCTACATCTTGAATTGGAGTTGCAAGCAAAACAATTGTATATTCCTTTTTCTTTGAATCTGGTACTATACCATCGAGTAGTTTTTCTATTGTCTGGCTGATAAACTTTTCTGATTTCTCTGTAGGAATATTTGATGCTGTCGCAACAGAATATGCCTTGTCGTTGTTCATACATGGAAGAATTCCCAAACCTTCGTCCTTCCATTCAGCACCGGGGAAATTACCACGTATGGCATCCAACAGGCGCGATTTATAGATATCAGCATTTACACTACTAACATCATTTTGCGTGTTTACCACTGCAAGATATACATTTGTAGCGTTCTTAGTTCTATTAAAGACCAGAGCGATATTACATGCTTCATTTGAAAGAACTGCATAAACATTAACCAGTTTTTCTAGGTTATTCTCTTTTTTATCCGTTACCCATTTCGTAATATTAAAGTAACGAATATTGTGAGCAGCATCAAAAGAGCCCCCATATTCCGCATCTTTCTCAATAGGAAGATATAGTTCCTTAATTTGGGGCAAATACGCATTAAAGATTTCAATACTACTAGCCGCCATCATTCTCTCAGTCAACTGACGCGCTACATCATCGTCCGCCTTAGGCTCTTCGAGCAGATATTCCTCTCTTTGAAGTTGCACACGTTCAACCTGTTCCGAGCTTAATTCAGCCAGTTTTGCGACACGATTACCCGCTTTGTTTCCTACTCTTTGAATTACATTCTTTACACCCATAGTCCAAAGTCTCCTTACTCAAGTTCTTTCCATGACATCATATTCTCTATGGTCATGAATGAAGTCGAAATAGTTTGCTGATTATTTCGTAGCTCAAAAATCCTTTCAGATTCTTCTCGGATAAACTCTGTCAACTCTCTTAATTCTGGATTATAAATAGTGATATTCTCTTCAATAAGAGTCTGTAAATTTTCTTGCCAAGATTTAAAACAGTTGAAACAACTTGTATTGATCAGCTGAGCCATTTCCAGAATATTCTGTTTAATCCTTGAATTATAGCTGGATGCAAGTCTTGCAGTATTCAGTCTTTCTGACGTTCCAAGTCTAAGTCCCAGTACATTACCACGAAGAAACTTTGCTTTGATGAATACCTTGTCAGCATCGTCATCGTATTGGAATATCGGATAATTCAGTATTACAGCCGAAAGCTCATTACGCTGTTGTTCTGATAGAGCATCTGATCCGGTGATAAGTCTAATCATTTCATCTCGATATTCTTGTGCTCTTTGTTGCCAATGATCTTTTGCAGTTTCTCCAAGTCTTGCTTGAGCATCAACAATGTTCTTTCGGAATTCATGTACAACAATTCGAATAAGCCTGTCTGAAGTTTCCTTATCAACGCTCTGCCTTGTCGAATCCATGCTAGCTTTCTTTTCTTGCATAGTCTTTGAATCACTAACCCATTCAGTAGCCAAGTTTCTTACAGAATCAACAATATTGCCCTTAAAAAGGTTCTGACTGTTTTCCATAAAGTTTCTCCAGCGACTATTCTTCGCTCCTTCATAATCCCTTTCAAAGGCAGCAAAATTTGCATCCTGCTCATTCTGCTCAACTAGTGTTGTATCAATTTTGTCAATCTCCTCTGGGGTATGTTCATAATCCATCGATTCTTTAGCATAAGTTTGAATGAATGTCTTCGCCTCCTTGTCATACCTTCTTACAGAATCTGATGTTTCCTTACGAATGCTCTCTACAAGAGTAAACTTCTTTGCGTCTAAATCCTGCTCCCATTTTTGTTTACTCTTTTCCAATATTGCCGTTTTTTCAGTTATTCTTCTGCCTGTCTCATCAATTATTCCACGCAAGAACATGTACACCATTTGACATTTGTTATATGCTGCATGCTTACTTGCAAATTGTTCCATCTCCATTTCTACACAATATAATCCGCTGTTTGCATAGATTATGTTTTCACACGCAAGAGAATACTCCAAAGCTCTTCGTTTCATCTGCTCTGGCATGATATTATATTCATATAACTTCTTGTAATTACGTGCGTTCGGATCCGAAAATTTTCTTTCCTTTTCATCAAATACATCCAGAAGATAATCACTAATTATTCCATCAGGATTCTTCGCTCCAAGCCCCATCACTGACGAAACAAAATAGATTCCGCTGGAATACATTTTCTCTACCGATTCATATTCCATCAAATCACGTATTTCATCGCTTCCAAGTCCATTTTTAGGAAGTTCTACCGAGTCAGCCTTATTAATCACTATCATGGTAAAACGCTTATCTAACGCATCTATTTTGTACAATTTATCGCATAGATGTGCATTGTCCACACTGTCTATAGAATCATAGCCAGAAACCCAAATCGGAATACCATTAGAAAAACCTTCCAGTGAATCAGTAAGCACCTTTTCATGATCCATATTTGTGTTCGAATTGGAACCAGGAGTATCAAATATAACAAACTCATTATGAGATTGTCCTAATTTTCCATTCTCACAAAACGGAACTTCCATCTTGATAACACTACTTATCAATGTAGTTGTCTTGTCACGCTTTTCAAACGAATTGATTATTTCTATAGTTGTATTAACCATGCGGAAAAGATCAGTCTCGCCCAGTTCATCTATTGCCACAAGAATTTCCTGAAGAAGATCTTTTTCTTTATCTCCTGCTTTGACACTACATTTCTTGGTGTCAAACAACAGTTCAAAGTTTTCACCCAGATATTCAAATGTAATTCTTGCTCTATCAGCATGAGCAGATCTTTTTATCTCATATATTTTTGAAGTGACAGGATCTCCTCCACTAGGAAGAATCTCATATCCAATTAAAGAATTAATAAACGTGGATTTTCCTGCACTATAATTTCCAAATATGCATATCGGGATAATATCCTTAAGCGCATCAGATACTTTTATAAGCCCTTTAGTAATACCGACATCATCTTTGACAATATTCTTAATAATCGGTTGTACTGTATCAAAGATCTCCTTAGCATGATCAAGAATATCTCGTGCATTCTCAAGAACACGAGATGATCTCATCAAATGTACCTTGTCCCTCAGGTCCTCTTCGCTACATACATTCTCTACTTCCTCATATTCATCTCCGGTTCCTTCAAAGATTAATTCAACCTTATCCGTACCAACATAATACTCATCAACTATAGTATCGATTATTTCTTTCACTTTAAAAGGCAAAAAAATCTTTTCAGGATCGTTTTCACGTAGCTTACTGTTTATACTATCCTGCTGAATGTTTTCCCACGTATCTGACTGTTCCTTGTAGATAAAATAGGTCAAACTTCTGTTGTACGGATTACTAATAATCTTAATCCTTGTCATCTCCTAAACCTCCAATAAAATATATAATGATCAATCGATTTGGCAATATAGCATCTCCCTACACATTGTAAGTGGCCATCCTGGAAACTTCTCATCAAAATCCCTTAATTCTGAGAAATTCATTAACTGTCCCTCTGTAATGCTCTGATCAAATGGATCATGAGCCCAACCATCAAATGGGTTTTCTTTCGTGCCGAATATTCCCTGATTTCGATACATAGAGAAAACCATATTATCGCGAATGCCAGTTTCATTTATTTCTTCAAAAAAGCCTTGAATCTGAATTATTTCTTCATCAAAAAATTTTTGAATGAGTAATGTATACATTGCATGAGTAGGTTGTAAAATAGTTTTCACAATAGTGTATCTATATTTGTCACAAGTATCTGCCTCTATTATTCCTTGGTTCTCATTAAGATACATTCTTGTTCCGCTAATAAGCTCATTTCGATCCCTAGGTACAAGATCTTCAGGCATAATAGGAAGCATCTTAACTATTGCCAATGTGTGATCTGTTTGAACACCACAAATATATGCATCTTTAGGATCATCCGGCTGCGGTTCGAGACGTTGATAATAGTCTGGTATTAATATCTCGTAATTATTTCTCTTAATAGCCATTACTTCCATTATTCTTCCTCCTGATAATATGTCTTTAAGCTTATTCTTCTGGCTTTTTTCTCCAATTCTTATATTCTCCAGTAGTAACCCTTTTATCTACTGGCCTTTCAGAATCAGCTGGTATAGCCCACACATTTCCAAACCTAGTCGCTCCCTCAATTTTACCTTGAGAGCATAATGACTGAACTCTCCTTCTTGTAACTCCCCATTTCTCTGCTAAATCTTTAATTGTCAAATATCCTTCTATCATACTTATATTCCCGCAAATTTCTGGTATTAGTTTATAAATTCTTGAATTATATCTTATACCAAAACGCGAAATATATCAATTGATATATGTATATATTGTATGCTTTTTTCAGTCTATTTAGGACATTTTAGTGCAATATGTATAATAAATACTCTTTTTCATTAAATCTTAATCTGTACTACTATTCACAGAATATCACCCCAAATGTCCAATAATCTTCCCTTAACACAAACATAATAACAATCAGAGTTTTTTGACGTTTTTAGCCACTTTTAGCAAAGAATAGAAAAGCTGATACATTTCTGTACCAGCTTTGATATCATTTCCTTTTCTTTTTATCTTTATTATCCGTTTCTGCCTGGTCTATTTCGTTTTCCTTTTCACCATCTTCTGGCTTACCTTTCTTGAAACGGGCTTTGCTTGAATACAAGATATTCCACTGGAGAGGTTTCTTCTTGTTCTTGTTGTAGAAAAGAAGCATTGCTTCCGCATATCCCAAAGATCCGGCTCTTCTCTCCTTTGCCAGTTTACTAAGTTCCTTTATCGATACAACTCCAAGTTTTTCCTTGAAGATCTCATCATCAAGTCTGTCACCGAATGCGTACAACAGCCTTACTACCCCGTTTAGGATATTTGAGGAAAATGATTTCTGTTCTCCTTCCCAAGTCATGATTATGAGTTTGAGCACATGGTCAAGCATCTCATAGCCGTATTTTTCATATATCACCTCAAGGGTTCCTACTGCTGTGATGCTACCCGGTGCTGCTGAACCTGAGATCTTTAGATTATATGATTCAACAAGGCCCTTTATCACAAGTTCCTGGTTGTTTCCGGCTTCACAGTTTGCGTTAAATATCTCTATGGGAAGAAGCGGTTTAACGTTCTTCATCTGGTTTGCGAATATATCCGCCTCCTCATAATACTCAAGATCATCATATATCATGCACCATACAGGTGTATCCCTGCTGCCTGATGCCATTGCCACTATCTCTGCTGTATGCTGGCCGTTGAATACATAATATACCCCTCCTCTTCTACTTACCTTTATCGGGTTTATCTGATTCAGATCAAAGTTCTCTACCGCCTTTTTTACATGAAGCATCGACAGATTTCTCTGATAATCCTGATTGGATACCAGATCCTTTATCGGCACCAGTTCAAAATGAACATTGGGTACGAATTCATTGTATTTTTCCATTTAAATTCCCGTCCTTTCCACAAGAGTGTCCTGGATACTGTTTATCGTATGCTCTAAAAATGAAAGTTTATGCATAAGCTTTAGACTTGCCTTTGTTGATATCTTTGACAGATTTTCAGAGTTGTTGACTCTTTGTATCGAACTGATCCATGAATCTATCGTCATGCACAGGCTGTTGACATCGGAATCGGGATCATACCTTGGCATCTGTCTTATGGCAGGTTTTTCTGTGATCTTTTCCTCTTTTCTCTCTCTTCTGCTTGAAGGTGCTCTCTGCTGCACATAGCTCCACTTGACCTCGTTTCTTATATATGAGATCGAGATCCTCTCTATCTTATCCTCGATAACAGATCTTGCGACTGTCTTTATCTCATCGGGTCTCAGTCTTGAAAGCTCGACCATGTTGTCATGGCTTATCCTGAAGCGGCCAAGCAGTACACCTAATGCAAGTTCGCTGTTTTGATCAAATACAATATCAATCGATTCTGCAAAATTGCCGTATTTGATCACAGTCCCGCTTGCCAGATAAAAACCCTTGGAAATGTCTGTAGCGATCACAGATACGGAATCGCCTGATTTATCATCCTTTCTTATGATCTTTTCATAATTGAATCTCTTGCCTATCAGATACTTTCTGTATTCGGCCGTCAGATCATTTCTCTTAAGTTCAGTCTCACAGACGAACACACCGGCTTTTAAGACTTCGTCAAACTGCATGTATTCAATCCTTGGTTCAACACCGCTTTTTATACATGCTTCATAACGCTCTCTGTCATTTAGATGGTAACCTCTAAAAACACGTACGCATCTTTTAGTTGCATCTGTCATGACCTCAAACTCAAGCTGCTTTCTGTTATGTTCATCCAGAGGCTGTACCATTCTGTCGATCTGTTCATTTGTAATAATGTTGCTATCATTTGTTTCAATCACGTTTAGGCTCCCTTAGTTTCTGTGCATACTGCATCATCAATACGAAACGTTATCATCTTTTTGTTTTCTGATATATATCCCGTGATCCTGTATGTCTTATCTGCCTGTATCCTGTCACTAAGCTTTAAGATCCTCTCCATCAGAAATTTAGAGTATATCTCGCAATCCCTGCTTGAGTATCTTATATGAATGGCATCCTTATCCTTATCCTTGCAGACACATATGGCTATGGTCTGATCATTTGGGTTCACAAGCAGATGTATGTGCTCAGGCTTTCCTATCAACATCAGTGTATTCTGATTCAAACGTATCCTCTTCTTTTTCATATCCAGTGTCATCATCGCTGTCATCTCTTTTTCCCCTCTGTTCTTCATCCTTACTGATCATGAATACCGCATAGTCATCAAATATCTCTACAAGCACCGAATCCTGATGCTCGCTTACAGGTGTTCCAAACTGGTTCATCCAGTGCTTCGGATAATAAGGCGTTCTTGTATTTTCTGCATCTTTTTTCTTTAAATATGTCTCTGCACTGTTAAGATCAAAGACCAGAAGATGTTCTGTAGGTGTCCTTACAGCCTTTCCAAGTATCTTATATCTGAATGAGGGATCCCAACCCATGAGATCCATTACCTTTGCAAAAAAGACTCTGCATGTGATAGTTTTGGGTTTTCTCTTTCCGTTTGTCTGTTTACTCACCCAGCAAAACGAATCCTTCATCTCTTCACTGCACGGCTTTATCGCCAGTTTCTTTTCTGTCGGATTTACAAGTATCTGGACATACCATGCATCAGGCATCTTGTTTATGCATGCAGAGTTTACGGATACCTTTTCATTGTTGAATGTGATCGAAGGCTCAAACAGGTGCGAGAAGAATTCTCCCCTGACCACCTGGTATCCCGTATAGTTGAAATCCTCCTGCAAGATCTCTTTATCAGATGTCTGTCTGTTTTCTGTTATAAATGTGTTTTCACTCATCATCTGCTCCTATGCTCTTTAGTATCCTCTTGATATGATCTGCCGCTTCCTTTGGCGTTGTCACAGCATCAGTATCTGAAGTGTAGATAATCTTTTCTCCGTCAAAGCCCTCGCTTGCGCTCTTTATCTTATCCTCAGCTATAGCCTGTGAGACATAGTATTTCTCTCCGAATGACTCTGTCCACTTCTTTGGAAATGCCTTTATGGGTCTTGCCTTTCTTTTCTTTACCACACCTGCCTGCTCATCACTCTCATACCCTTCCTCTTCACTTTCTGTCTGATCCAGCAATAAAACGGCATCTTTCGTATCAAACATAAGGATCGTCTCATCCTTGTTTGACAGGACTGATCCCATTATCTTGTATCTGGTATCATTCTTCCATCCGAACAGTCTGTAAAGGGTAGGTATGAATGCGCTTCCACTTATAGGTTTGGGATGATATTCTCCATCGCTTACTCTGCACCAGTCAAAGACATTTCTTGAGCCTGGGTCAGCCTTTTTTACGGCGATCATCCTCTTTAGGGGATTTACGAGTATCTCGATCTTTCCGTTATGAGCCATCTTTGTTACCGCTGCCTTGTTAAACAGGATCCTTGACATTGATATGGTCATGCTTATCTGGCTTATGTTTGATAGAAACTGACCTCTTACAAGCTCATAGCCGCTTAAGTCTATGCTTCCTTTTTCCACTTTTATCTCAAGAGGTTTAGAGGGGATCTTACTTACACCGTCCATTACACTGTCACTTGCAAAATAGTAATCATCGACAGAAAACCCTGCCCATTTGGGATGGATCACAACATAACCCTTTAAAGCTCCTGAGCTGACCACGTTCATCTGTGGGAAATATCCCTTGTTGCCATATTTGGCATTCCTTATGAGCTTCTGTACCGCAAAGAAATCCTCTCTGCTTATGATGGCTTCATGATGGTCCTTCTGTCTGTACTGGTTTCTCTCATGATTGTTCTTTTTGGATTTATGGTTCAGATAATTTGGTGTAAATGTCTTTCTTGCCAGTACATCTCCGCAGTATCTCTCGTTTGAAAGTATGTTTAGCACAGTCCCTGCTGACCAGAACTCGTTCCCCTTCTTGGTAAGTCTTGACAGTTCTGTAAGAGCATCTGCTATCTGCTGTGTGCTGTAGCCGTAAAGATACGAAAAGAATATGAGTCTTACAGTCTTTGCCTCATCCTCGTTTACTATGAGGTTACCGTCATCGTCATGATCGTATCCCAAGAGTGTCGGTGTTAAGAAGATGCCTCTCTTAAAGCGCATCTCTATGGATGAGTTCATTATCTCTGACTTGGTATGGCTCTCTTCCTGGGCAAGAGTCGCTATGAATGACAGTGACATCTCTGAGTTCTCATCCAGTGTAAAGATGTTTTCTGTCTCAAAGAATATCCCTATAGGCGGATCAGCTGCCTTTAGCTGTCTCACATAGCCTATGCAGTCTATTATGTTTCTTGCAAACCTTGATACGCTCTTTGTCACTATCAGATCTATCTTGCCGTCATTACAGTCGTTTATCATCCTTATAAAACTGTCTCTATGCTGCAGGCTTGTTCCTGAGATACCTTCATCAGCATATATATCAACTAGCTGCCAGTTATCTCTTCTGTTTACAAGATCCTCATAATGATTCTTCTGCAGTTCATACGATGATGTCTGGTTAGGATCATCTGTTGAGACTCTCGCATATACAGCTACCCTCTTTAATGTCTCTGATTTATAGAAATCCTCTTTGGGTGTGGCAGGGATGACATCGAGCACTCCCTCTCCCACACCCTTGTATCTTTCCCTTATCTTCTTTTTGACTTCATCGCTGTTTGTGTTTTCCAAGCTGTTTCCCATCCGCTGTCCCCTTTCTTTTTGTCCTGATATGAAAATAATGTTTTTTATGTTTTTTCACCATATCCTGGTGGTTAAGTTTCTTAACCTGTAGCGCAAGTTAAAAAAAAATTAACCGCCAGGATATGTACTGGCGGTCATCTTTCACTTATTATCTGTAAGATATTTACTATATATGTTTTTAATCTTGCAACTTTTTCAGGCTCAAATGATGAAAGGAGTTTTAGCAGTTCATCGTCTGGTGGATCGGCTTCTTCATCCTTTTCATAGATAAGATCATTTAGCGTTACATCAAGTTGCCTGGCGATATCGGTGAGTTTAGTAAGGCTTGGCTTTTTTATGCCGTTTTCTATGTTGCTTAAGTAGGCTGCAGAACTGCCTAGTCTGAAGGCAAGCTCCTCCTGGGTCATGCCTTTATCTGTCCTCAGTTTCCTTATGCGGTTGCCTACAGCCTCATAGTTTACCATAGATCCTCTCATATGCTCCGTACGGGATAATATCCCTTTCGGGGTGCTACCCTTTAAGGTGATTATAGTGCATTATTAAATTGTTGGCAAGTATATATAAACAGGGGGTTTATATGATCTCTTACGACAGACTCTTTAAATTGCTCAAGGAAAAGAACATATCCCAGTACAGACTTATCAAGACCGGTATAAGCAACTCCACTTTAGAGCGCCTAAAAAAAGATCAGTATGTTAATCTGATCACCATTGACAAACTCTGTGCTCTTCTTGATTGTGATATTGAGGATATAGTTGAATATAAAAAATCGTAAAGACTGAAATGTTTTTTATGTTTTTTTCGTATATTTCATGATTTTTATACTTACTTTTATATGAGAAAAACATATATGCCCTAGAGCACATGCTCCTCTTTGCATAGTCTTTTCAGTCTTTTTTAATGTCTTATACATGTCAGCATATCTGTGCTTAAATGGATCCGTATTCTTCTTTTAGGATTAAGTGAATGGGTGATGTTTTACAGTTTGATAAAAACAGAAATAGACCTGATGAAAAAAGACCGCCTGTAAATACTCCGTGGTCTTTGCTCTTTGGCGGTGCTTTGCTTTATTTTGCTCTTGAGTACGTTTTACGCTATGTGACAGAATATTCGGTCACATATGCACTTGCCTCATTAAACTGTATAGTTTTTCTTCTGATCTACAAGAAAAAGCTTGATGTCACTGATCTGGCTAGTTCATATTTTCTTTCTATAAAGTGTAATCAGAATTACAGACTTCTTACTTCTGCATTTACTCACAAGCATCCTCTTCATCTGCTCTGCAACATGCTCTCGCTCTCAAATATCGCACCTGCTATTGAGTCATACCTTGGAAAACGGACTTTTCTTATCCTGTATATGGTATTTATTCTCATAGGCGGCTCACTGTCAGTAATGGTAAAGAAGAATAAGAAGCCGTATGTGATGAGTATAGGTGCATCGGGAGCGATCTGCTCAGTCTTTGGCCTGCTTATGGTCTTGGTCGGATTCTATCAGCCATATAACCTCAGATCATTTATACCCACCATTATCATTCTTTTTGCAATGATCTTTTCCAATAAGATCGATAATGCCGGTCACTTCTGCGGATTATTTATAGGGATCCTTACTGGTATAGCCATGATCGTGATCAGGTTGTGATCTTATCTTATCAATGGCATCTGAATATCTGCTCTTATTTCTTTAAGATAATTTACGTGTAAATTGTCTGAATGATCATCCAAACAGGGCATTTTTACGGATCGATCAAAAACCAGCCCATTTGGTGCTATAAATACATGAAATGCAGCACTTTATTCCTGCTCATAAGTCCTGTCCGTGTATTGATCTGATCGATAACCTAAGCATTTCCTGATTCATTCAATACCTGTTAGCTGTATCTGCCGCCGGATAAAGATCCATGTATCGTATATCCTGCATGCCCTGAGGGGAAGCAACTGTTGTGTCAGTATGTATGGCTTACTTTTACAACTATGTATATCTTCTTCCACCAAAAAAGAGGCATCAGAAGACGCCTCTTTTTAGATCACTTTTTTGTGCTTAATCCTTATATATCAGACACATCGCATAGCCCTCGAAGTCTATATCAGCAGTAAATGTGCCTGCTGATTCACTCGTATTGTTATATACAAATACTTCACCATCCTTATTGATACACATGATCGCAAACTCTCTACCAGTTTTCTGCATATATGGAGGAATATATATTAAAAGACTTCCTAACTTGCGATCGTAGCTGTTTTTGCCATCATAACTCATACTCAGAGTGTTAAATATTTTATATCCTGCTGGTAGTGCTACATTAAAAGCAGCCATGCACGCTTTGCCCTGAATCTCCCAGCCAAGCTTAGCTTTATTATCTATAAAGCCCTTCACTATATAAAATGCAGTTACACTGTCAGAATTATCAATTGTCGCAGGTGCTGACACGGATGCAGCTGTATCTGCATCTGTGTATCCTACTGACACAGAGCCATCTTCATTTTGCACAACCGCGCCTGTAGGTCTTAAGGGAAGTTTAATAGTCTGTATAACAAGTGCAAACATCTCTGCATCCAGCTCACAGCTTTTTCCTGAATAGTTTGAGATGTTAAGAATATAGTTATTTCCGGATTTTGTAAGTGAATAATTAAATGTATAGGAATCTTCCTCACCGGTCATTGTAGCATTTTCAACATCTCCGGCTTCTCTTGTTACCTCATATCCGCTTTCATCCGGCTTTATAGTGATGGTACCTGATCCATTATCATTAGTAACATTCACGTAGTGAACATCCGTAACTCCATCCGGTTTAGCTGTTGTGAAAGATCCGCTATATGCTACTGTACCTCCTTCGGGAGCAAGAAAATTGACAGCACTGTAATTATTTGTTGCTGTTGCTATATCCTGATCAGAATAGTTATTTGTTACATCAATATTGCTTTCATCTGCGATAGTTCCGTTAAAGAAATTTGTGATCGTTCCATTGCCATCTACAGTTCCGTTAAAGAAATTTGTGATCGCTCCATTGCCATCTACAGTTCCGGCATACTGGTTTGTGATGGTTCCTCCTGATTGATGTACAATTGCATAATTATTTACGATCGTTGCTCCATTAGATTCAACACGGTTGTTGTTAGTATTTATCTCCTCATTATTCGATTCGACGGTTCCATTATTTACTTCAATGAAACCATTATTAGAACTGACAGGATAATCTTGTATTACTTCTTTCAATGATTCACCATATTCAATAAAAGTCCATGAATGCTCGATAGGATCTTTATGTATTTGATTAGATGTTTCAAATGTATATTCCTCTGCATATACCCCGACAGGGAATGCCATTGATACTGTTACTGATGACATGATAAACGATGCACTCATGATTGCTACCATACATCTTTTTGATATGTTCATTAATCTCTTTCTCATTTTTCCTTTTGCCTCCCATATATGATCTATATATTTTTGAGTATATTATTACTGGTCATATCCGAGTGTTGATCCTAATCTGCAAAGGCCCAGCCATCCGTTTTCATCCCAGAGTACATATCTGTCTATTCCAGTAGGTATCGTTACCTTGAGTCGCTGTCCTTTATAGCCTTCAGATCTGAAAGATAATTTTAGGGTGACATCCGGTCTTGCTACAAGTGCATCTCTGACAGCTTTTCCTAAAGAGTTCCATGTTTTCATATCTATCGTTACTACACCATTTGTCGGAGCATTCTTTATCTGACCAACAATCTCATCTTCAAATGTTGAGAAAGATGATAACGTTCTTGTCTGAGCCACAGCACCACATGAACACATATATGCTTCTTCTCCATCTTCTGTTGCTGTGGGCGATTTTGTCACTACCCACGAATATGAATGTGTATGGGATGGTGTATTGTCTTTTATACCGCTTTCGCTATTTACTTTAGGCTGTACTGGATCAGGGTTGTTTGCTGTTGTGGCAAAGTAATAATATCTCAACCCTTGATTGAAATCTCTATATAATAGATTATGTCTTGCAATAGTGTAAGGTTCACTAATAGGATCAGAGTATATTCTGTTTTCGAATGTTGCATAATAACACCTAGTACCGTCAAATTTATAAATAAACATAATATAATCTGTAGGAATAGTACTTGAATTCTCTAGGGCTTTTACAGCATTCAGCGTAGATTCTGTAAAACCCGGTAACTCATTTTCCATAAGAAAATTAGTATCATCGTTAGCCCAACTGTCAGGGGGAGTAAACTCTCTAAGAGTCTGTGAGGTACTCGCTTCAGCCGGTGTTACAAACAGTATGATGGAACTAACAAAAGATATTACGACTGCCAATGACATGGTTAGTATCTTTATTCCTGTCTTTTTCTTACTCACACTCCTAGTCTTCATTTGAAATCTCCTCTTCATATCTTCCCTATACATCAACACATTTTTTAGAGTTTTTATACTCTATAATATTTTACCACAAATCTATTTTTTATATCGATTATTGCACGAAATGCAGAAATTCGAGCACGAAATGCAGATGACGTAAAAAAGAGCCTGTCTAAAACAAGCCCTTTTTGTGCAATATCAACAACCAGCGCCGTATTTCCCTTCAGTCATGTTATTTAGCCCTAGCTATTCGACCGGTGAATACAAGAACCTTATCATCTCCGACATCTGTTTCTTCCAGTTCGATCAGATCTTTCTCATGACATCCATAGTCTCTGTTGGGTTCATTTAAAAGTTCTCCGAACAGTTCGTTATCTTTTGTAGCAAATGTTAGTCTTACCCATACCTGTTCTATACCGTTTTCTTCGCGGTATAATAATGCCTGTACATCATCAGGGAATCTGGGATGTCTGTAATTATCCAGAAATGCAAACGTGTCAGATCTCAGATCTTCTACTGCATCACTTACATAGTAATTCTCGTCGACCATGTTTTTAATACTGATGAATGCATCTGTATCAAAGTTAAGGATTGAAAGATCCATAAATGAGTATTTATTAGGATCTACTGCATAAAGATACATATGTCGGTCATTTTCATGTATCTCATTCATCTTTGGTTTGCCTTCACGCAGTCTTAAAACATACAAAGTATCATCAAGATGCGGGAACTCATAAGTCTGAAGACTTTCTTTGCCCAGTGCTGCAATCATAAAAGGCCTGAAACTGATACCTTCTGTTCTGTCGATATAGCAATAGACGAGCATTCCGGTTATAGGATCATCGAGTTCTCCCGGAAACATCTCATTCAGCAATTGTCTGCAATCAATATATATGAATTTCTGATAGATATCTCTGAAGTTTACTTCTGAGAATGGTTGTAGTGAATCATATAATGTCATAGTTTTCTACCCAACTGTCTGTATGATACGACTTCCTTTTTCATATTGTTCAACGCGTAGTTTTGAAGGTATCTGATCCTGTAAGATCTGAACATGTGAGATTATTCCTACAAGCCCGTTTGCTTCCTGTATGCTGTTAAGAACAGTCATTGCATCACCGATCGATTCCTCATCGAGTGAACCGAATCCTTCATCAATAAAGAGTGCATCTATCTTTATTCCACTTTTTTGTGCAACAGTCGACATTCCGATCGACAGTGCCAATGAAGCAAGGAACTTTTCTCCACCTGAAAGTGTACCGACAAAGCGTCCGTCATGTCCTTCACTGTTCTTGTCAAAGACCTTAAGATCTAGCCCTCGCTTGTTTGTTCCCTGTACTTTCTCATCTGATCTGTAGAGTCTGTATCTGCCGCCATGGACTTTTTCAAGCATCTGGTTTGCTGCGGCTACAACAGATGAGAACATGATACCAAGCACATATCTCTGTAATCCTGTTCCTGAATCTCCGCGTAGTTTTTTTGCAAATACAAAATCTTCATCTGCCTGGCGTATCTTCTCTTCGATTCCTACGCCATCACTCTTAAGATCTGATACTTTTTTCTTTAATCTTTCGATCTCCTGAGTAAGAACAGCCTTTTTCTCTGAATAATCCATCTTGGCGTTTGTGGCGTTATCTATTATCTCCTGACATTTATCCCTGTCAGGTTCTTCTTTTTCCTTTAGCTCCTTTATAAGTGAAGCGAGGTTTTCATCTGCTGTCTTAACACTTGCATCATAACCTGCTATAAGATTAGCCATCTCTTCCTGTTCATCAGGTAAGAGCATCAGCTCTTTTGCTTCTCCCTCATCTTTGAAATCATTCTCTGATAAGCCTTTCTTTACAGCTTTCTTTGCTTCATCGTATGCTGTCTGAGCATCCTTTGTTTCTTTTTTTGCTGCCTCAAGCTTCGTTTTTGCTCCGGCTAATGCCTCCTTTGCCTTAGTTTCGACATCTAACAGTTCTTTCTTCTTCTTATCATACTCCCTGATAGATTCATCTAGTTTCCTTATCGCAGCCTCAAGCTCCAAAGAAGTTGATATTGACTCGATCAGGTTCTTCTTTCTGCTCTGAAGATATGTCTCTGTTGAAGTTACATCCGTATTTGCCTTTTCAACTTCAGCATGTTTGTTTTCAACAATTCTCTTGGCTTCTTCCTGCTTAGATAATGCTTCCTGCAGTTCATTATACTTTGCATCTGTCTCTTTCTTCTTTGAATCGACCATAGCCTTGGTCACACTGTTTTCTGTGATCATTGCCTTATGCGGATGTTCTGTACTTCCGCATACCGGGCATGGTTCGCCTTCCTTAAGATTTTTAGCTATTTCTCCTGTTATACCTGCAAGATAACTGTTTAAAAGTTCCTCATGCTCTTTTTGCAGATCGGTATATTCCTTTTGCAGACTGCTTATAACTTCTACGTATGAATCGCAGTTTTGCTTAGCGACCTTTTCCTCTTTTGCCGCTTTTGCTGCAACTGTCTTTTTTTCCTTTAACTGCTTTTCGATCTCGTCTAAGCCCTCATAATCCTCTCGTTTATTCTCATACGAGATCTTGTCTTCTCTTTGTTTCTCGTTGTCCTTTTCTTTGGCCAGATGATCTTCGTAATCAGTATGAGCCTTATCTGATTCCTTACTCAGTTTTTCAGCATTTTTAGCGGCTGTGGCTTCTTCATTTTCTCTCTTTTCTAATGATTTCTTAGCAGTTTCCTCATCATCAATAAGTTTCTTTACCTTATCAGCACGCTTAGCGTCATTAAGTTTCTTTTCCCATTCTTGACGTTTGTCTTTCTGTTTAGTGAGTTCTTCTACCTTACTTTCAGCTTTATGAAGATCCATAAAACGTTGAGCTATGGCAAGAATACCCTGCTGTTCTTTTATGGTCTTATCATAATCATTAGCCTTAAACTCATCATCAAGCTCAGTCAGCTGATTCTGTTTATGAGAAACTACCAGTTCAAGATCTGCTATGGAATCACACTGTTCTTCCAAAAGGCTGTTTCTTATCTTTGCCTGAATCTCCTTTACTTCATTCTTACGGGCTTCGACCTTGCTATAGAATTTTTCAGCTATAGCCTGCCATTTATCCTCGCCAAATATACTGGTAAGGATCTTTTCCTTTTCATCGGAATTTGATGTCAACAGCCTTTCAAACTGTCCCTGCGGCAAGATGATGACCTGACGGAACTGCTCATACTCAAGTCCTATGATCTCCTTGGCCTTCTGGTTAAGATCTCTTTCCTTCGGATTTTCAAGCAACGGTCTCCAGATACCATCTTCATCCTTTTTAAGCAGACTATATGAAGGCGAGAAATTCAGTCTTTTTCTTTCCAATCTGCGTTCAAAGCTGTAATATTCTCCGTTATTCTCAAACCGAAACATTACATATGTGTTCATGTCTGTATCAGCATTGGTACAGCGCATTGACGCAAAATCATCCCTGCCATGTCCGCTGCTCTTTCCGTAAAGAGCAAATGTCATTGCATCTAATATCATTGTCTTTCCAATACCGGTCTTTCCGCATATCAGAAACAGCCCCTTGGAAGAGATCGCTTCGAAATCGACTGATTCTTTATTTACGTATGGGCCAAAAGCCTGGAACTCAACTTTGATCGGTCTCATCCTTCAACTACCTCCTTTTCATATTCATCAAGGGCTTCTCTGAATAATCCGATAAGATGCTCACCTGGAGATATTTCCATGACATCCTGACAATACCTTGTAAATACTGATTCAGGATCAGTATCGGCGTTTTCAAACTCCTCTATCGTCATGGTGATCTTTGCATCATCATGATCAAAGCTCTTGCTCGATATCTCTAACAGATTCTTATATTTTTCCCTGAATGCTGCTATCGAGTCCATTCCGACATAGCTGTCTGTTACTTCCAGGCGCACATATCCATTCAGGATCTCATCCTCAAAATCAGCTTCCATCAGTTCATCAAATGTTCCTGTCAGTGTTGTTCTCTTATGCAGTTGAGGGATAGGGATTATCTTCTGTTCGCCGTTTTGGGTATCATAAATGGTAACGCTCTTTTCCTGTTTTTCCTCCTTGCCGAATGAATATGCCATAGGAGAACCACTGTAACGGATATGCTCATTTATCTGTTGAGGTCCGTGCAGATGGCCTAATGCAACATAATCAAATCCGTCAAACACATATGAGCCTACCATTGTGGCCTTACCGACTTCGGCTGCTCTGTCGCTGACAGATGTCTCAGCATCTACGATAAAAGCATGCGCAACAAGGATATTCTTATGTCCATCGACAAATAAATCCCTGTAATCATCAAGCACAACCTTATATGCGTCCTCCATTGAGACTACTTCATCGGCTTTATCCGGATAAACAGACTTTACCTTGTCAGTCGATATCCAGGGGAGAAGATAGATATCTACATCACCTCTGTTTATCACCTGTGGCTTTTTTGTCAGGGAGCCTGCTATGTATAATCCGCTCTTTTTTAGAAGTTCATTACACTGCGAGATCCTTTCAGCACCATCGTGATTACCGGCTATTATATATACAGGAATATCAAGACTTGCACATATATAGGTCATAACACCATCGTATATCTGCAGAGCTTCCTGATTTGCTATGCTCTTATCAAACACATCACCTGAGATCAGTATTCCATCAACCTTCTCGTTTACGGCAATATCGCAGATTTCTTTAATTATGTATTTTTGATCGAGCCCGTAGGATATGCCGCCCCTGAACGTCATACCCAAGTGCCAGTCTGAAGTATGTAGAAATTTCATCCTTGTATTCCCTTTCAGTATTGAATCTGATTAATTAAGCCTGTAATGAGAAGCTACCGCGCTTTGCACATACTACAGGCTCTTATGATTGATATGTATGTTATCAAGTGTTCGTGTTTCATTTTCAGAAAGTAATCACAGCTGACCTCGTTAATATTCTCCTACCATGATGAGATCACCCTTTATGGGTGAAATGCACTCCTACTACTCAGAAGAAGGGCCATTTCATTCAGAATGCATCCACATGAAAAGAAACAACGCAACACTTGTTTCTGATTTATTTATGTTCTACCATATCGATATCTTCACCGGAAGATCTATAACCATCCTTCAAGTTTCATTACCTGTTCAGATACATCGATAAATGATCTGTATAGCTTTTCATAATCCAGATCGTCCTTGGTAGACTGGAAGAACACAGCAACCTCAGTCTTTTTATTTCCAAGCGGGATATATCTTATAGGCTCCATCTGATCAAGTTTGGGATATCTGTCTTTCTCTATACCCATAACAATGCTTCCATTATCAGGCGTGTAATAGATCGATACCACAAACCAGTATATATATGGTGTCTTACTTTCTGCTCCCTGTCCAAAGTGCTGACCTACGCCGAATATTCCTCCACCATCGATTTCCTTGATTCGATCATCGTCTTCCTTGGTTATCCCGTATGGTAGCTTTTCACCATGAGATTTCTTACTGATCACATTCCTGTCTGCCTGCTCTATAAACAGTCTATATGCCTTTTCAAAGCCCGCTTCAGTAAATGCTCGACTTAATTCACTACCACCATTACTTTTAGCACTTTTCTTTTCTTTAAAAATCTCTTCGATCTCATCCTGCAGTGTTTCATCTTCAAACTTAAGGTATCTTTCAAAAGCGCTCGGATAAAGAAATGTTTCTGTTCCTGTTTTGAATTCAACGTTTATTTTAGTTGAATCGCAATCAATTATCTGTCCTAAACCTATTGTCTTGTGTCTTACTAACTGTCCTTTTAATTCCATGATTTTGCCTCCATGATCGATTTGTATTTTGTGTTTGTTATTTGTTACATCATCAAAATACCAAATTCGATCCCTTTGTTGGTGTGCTATTAGCACACTCTTTTTACAGGCTTAACATACTAAGAGCTTCTTCAAGTTCTTTAGCGCTCTGATATCTGTCACTTGGCTCTAGTTTGATGCACTTACGAATTATGTCTGAACACTCTCCTTCGTATATCTGATCTCTAGACGCCTTTCCAGTCAGCAGGTAGTTAAGGGTGATCCCCAAAGCAAAAATATCTGTATATGGTCCCGACTGTGAATAACCATACTGTTCCGGTGCAGCGAATGATTGTGTTCCCATAAAGACCGTATCACGATTCCCAAGGCTATCATCATGTACTTGTTTAGCCGCGTTAAAGTCGATCAGGTACAATTGATTTTTCTGTGTGATCATCAGATTTGACGGTTTGATATCTCTGTGTATCACAGGCGGGTTAAGGCTATGCACTTCATTTAGTATCTGCAGTAATCGGATCATATATCCGACAAGCTGATCCTCCTTAAAACGCACTCCCTTATCATATAACTGATCCATAGTGTAGCCATATATGTATTCCTCGATGATATACAGAGTCCCTTTTGCTTCAACAAGCTCATATATCTTGGGGATACCGCTTATACCGCTACTTTTTAGCAATCTATACACATTTCTGTTATACTCAGTTAGTTTTTTCTGAACATACAAACATCCGGTATCAACATTCATAACAAGGCTGATACCTTTTTGCCCGTCTATGTTTTCCACAAAAGAATATTTTTTTCTTAACTGATCAACTGTTTGTAACATTTTCTTTTCCTTTTAGGTGTATAATGAATTCACGATAATATCCGGAGAAACACTATGAAAAAAAACACTGAATACTTTGATAATATACTAAAAAAATCATCATTAAAGGATTTCGACTCTATTGTTAAGGAGTTGCCTTCTAAAAAAGAAATCACCTTTACCGAATACTTTAATAAATATATTTTTGAACATGATCTCGTATTAGCGGATGTTATAAGAGATAGCCTTATATCAAAAGATTATGCTTATCAATTGATCAATGGTCGAAAAAAGCCCACCAAAGATCGTGTAATAGCACTGTGTGTCGCTGCCGGTATGTCTTTTGACGAGATAAATCGAGCACTTAAGATCTGCAATGTTGGCACTCTTTATTCAAAAACGGAAAGAGATACAGCGATCACACTATGCCTTCACAACAATATAAAAAGTGTTGATGAAATAAACGCTTTTCTGTATGAACATAACCTGCCGATTCTTGAAACATCAAAAGAAGCAAAGAATCAGCAATAGTATGCTTTAACTTCATGTCACCCTATCCTAAGAATCCTCTATTGTGACATTTGAATATCCGCTTTGTTTTTCTTCCAAATATCTTACTTATTTCCGTGTATTATGGAATGATCAATTTATCAACCAAATATACGGCATGCTATTTCTTTAAATCCGACACTTCACTTGCTACGCCAAATACATTGACCGCTTCGATCAATGATGATATTGTCTTGAAACACACTTCGATATCATATTCATCGTTTTCATCAAATGGAATATGCATATTTAACTTAGGTACGATAACACGTATAGCCCCAGCCATACCGGTAACTGTTGCTGTCGCATCTGCAATATCATTCTTTTTTAACCAGTCTGCCACAAGGCTCAGTTTGTCTATATGCTTAGCCGCTCTATTGAATGTAAGATCTACTTTTCCATCAGAGATCTTGTGATATAGATATACTATTCCAAATCTTGTTGTATAATGTGCCCAGTATCCATTGGACTCTCTTTTAGTGGTCAGATTGAGTTCCGGATAATTTGCCTCCTGATAATCCTTATAACCTCTGAAGAAAAGGTTTGCTTTTTCGTCAATCTCAACCTTAGGTGGTCTTTTTGCTTTTTCTATGGCCTGACTTATCTCTTCGTAATAGATTCGATATACTGGATCAGTCTTTTCTTTCAGGTAATCCCGTATCTCTTCATACATCACATGATATGGATATTTTTGGGCAGCTTCATTATTGCTGTAGTACTTCTTGGGACATGTTATGAAGCTGTAAAAAACCTCATACTCCTTGTTATTTATCCCCTTTTCGCCTCTCGTTATGTATCTCTCAGGCTGTCTTGGCATTGCTATAGCATCGATCTTATCCTCAACAAGGATTCCTATCTTCTTACCTTCAGACTCGATCACTACTGTGATATCCGATTCTCCATCCTTATCAGCCTTTGACAGGTATATCTCCTTAACCTCATAATCTGACTCTGGTAGATCTGTTTTACTTATAAAGAGTTGCAAAAATCCCTTATCTGTTCCGAAAACATTC
>Ga0247610_10001269_pt1 | contig 31569 bp, 34 predicted proteins | sample 174DNAGHGhighgp2_FD_193483 | JGI IMG/M metagenome (GOLD analysis project Ga0247610, IMG submission 193483) | Sheep rumen microbial communities from Palmerston North, Manawatu-Wanganui, New Zealand - 1742 DNA GHGhigh gp2 | ecosystem: Host-associated > Mammals > Digestive system > Stomach > Rumen...
TACTTGTCAACAATGTGACGGAACTTGTCTGAGTCCATAAAAGCGACCAATTGGGAGAAAACGTATTTGGGCTTGTTCATATGCAGTCATCCATTTTGACTGCAAAGATACAAAATCAAATCGTCGCACCCGGAATTTCTCTGTAACTAACTATATTTCAATCATTTCAAAGAACGTTTGGCGATTTTTAGTGGACAGCAATGATGAACTTAATAGACTTAGGAATCTTGTAAGTCATAATACAGAAATAAATTATGTTGAAAGAGAGGCATATAATGATGTGTTAGATTTTACGAGAAGAATTATAAAATTGAAGGACGAACTTTAAATGATACGGCTTCCGGCCTTACACGCAGCCTGAGTCGTGATGGGGCAGAAAGGTCTTCCGCATAGCCTGAATGTCCTAGATATAAGGAGCGGTATTCCCGCTGTCTCTCATAAAGAAAAGGTTCAATATAGGTGACCCTTTCCTCCTTTTCGAGAATAAAGATAAACTCAAATATGGAAATAATAAAGACAGATATTGAAGGGGTTCTAATTATAGAGCCAAAGGTCTTTGGTGACAAAAGAGGTTATTTCTTCGAGTCATTCTCTCAGCGTGAGTTTAATGAGAAGGTAGCCCCTATACTCGGCCATACAATCAGCTTTGTTCAGGACAACGAAAGTATGTCTTCGTATGGTGTAATGCGTGGGCTACATTTTCAGAAGCCGCCTTACACACAAAGCAAGCTTGTTCGTTGTGTGAAGGGAGCTGTACTTGATGTGGCTGTTGACATTCGCAAGGGTAGCCCTACCTACGGGCAACATGTTGCAGTAGAACTGACTGAAGACAATCATCGCCAATTCTTCGTACCAAGAGGCTTTGCACATGGCTTTGCTGTGTTGTCAGAGACTGCAATCTTTCAGTACAAATGTGATGAGTTCTATCATCCGGAGGTAGATGGTGGTATCAACATCTTGGATTCCAGCCTTGGTATAGATTGGAGAATCCCTACTGAGAAAGCTAATCTTAGTGAGAAAGATACCAAGCACGCTTTACTCAAAGACTTTGATAGCCCATTTGACAATAAAGTAAACCTATACAAATAAACACTATGAATTATCGTGCAAACCGAACTGAGTAAGCAGCGAGAGCCATTATGCTTGCATAGATGGCCGAGTCGCGTTCGAAGTAGAATAACTTCAATGCAGCAAGCTTGCTTATTGCTGAGGTGCAGCCGATGATGCATGTTAAAACAAAGTTTAAACATGAAGGGTATCGTTTTAGCAGGCGGTTCAGGAACCCGCCTTTATCCTATAACAAAAGGAGTGTCCAAGCAGCTCCTTCCTATCTATGATAAGCCCATGGTTTATTATCCTATCAGTGTGCTTATGCTCGCTGGTATAAAGGATATCCTTATCATTTCTACACCATACGACCTTCCTGCCTTCAAGCGACTGTTGGGCGACGGCTCTGACTATGGTGTGAACTTCCAGTATGCAGAGCAGCCATCACCTGACGGCCTTGCTCAAGCATTTATCATTGGAGAGGAATTCATTGGAAATGATTCTGCTTGCCTTGTATTGGGTGACAATATCTTCCATGGCGCAGGTTTCTGTGCATTACTGAAAGAATCAGTCCGTACAGCAGAAGAGGATAAGAAAGCAACTGTTTTTGGGTATTGGGTGAATGATCCTGAACGTTATGGCGTTGCAGAATTTGACAAGCAGGGTAACTGCTTGAGCATTGAGGAAAAGCCTAAGGAGCCCAAGAGCAACTATGCTGTGGTAGGACTCTATTTCTATCCGAACAAAGTGGTAGATGTGGCCAAACATATCAAGCCCTCTGCCCGTGGTGAGTTGGAAATAACCACTGTGAACCAAGAGTTCCTCAAGGATGGCGAACTAAAGGTCCAGACTCTGGGACGTGGCTTCGCATGGCTAGATACAGGTACTCATGACAGCCTCACGGAGGCAAGTAACTATGTTGAGACTATCGAGAAGCGCCAGGGACTTAAAGTGGCTTGTTTGGAAGGTATTGCTCTCCGTAAGGGATGGATAACCACAGAGAAGATGCGTGAGCTGGCCAAGCCAATGCTTAAGAACCAGTATGGTCAGTATCTATTGAAGATGGCAGAAGAGTTTGAGAAGAATGGTGCAGGTAAAATTGATGAGTTCTAAATTATGAATATTCTTGTAACAGGAGCCAACGGCCAGCTGGGCAATGAAATGCGTATTGTGACCAAAGGCTTAGAGAATAAATATATTTTCACCGATGTCTGTGATGAGCAGCCCGAATCTATAGAGATGCTTCACAAACTGGCAGGGCAGGATATTGACACTTCAACAACAATACTTGATATCACCAATCTGGATGCCATTCGTGAGATGGTAAAAGAGAATGATGTCAAGGTCATTGTCAATTGTGCAGCATGGACGAACGTGGATGGAGCAGAAGATCCAGAGAAATATGAACTTGTAGAGTTGCTGAACGCAGAAGCCCCCAAGAACTTAGCTATAGCCATGAAAGAGGTCAATGGACTTTTGGTTCATATCAGTACAGATTATGTTTTTGGTGGTGACCCTTATAATACACCTTGCAAAGAAGAACAAAAGGGTACACCTACTGGAGTGTATGGCTTAACAAAATTACACGGAGAGCAAAAGATACAGGCTACGGGTTGTAATTATGTGATTCTTCGCACTGCTTGGCTTTACAGTGAGTTTGGAAAGAACTTCGTGAAAACCATGCTAAATCTGACTTCATCAAAACCTCAGTTGAAGGTGGTATTTGACCAGGTTGGTACACCAACGTATGCTCTCGATTTGGCACAGGCTATAAACTCTATACTTGTTGACTATCAACTGACTCTAAACTCTAAACAATCAACTCTCAACTATGAAAAATGTGGAATATACCACTTTTCGAACGAAGGTGTTTGCTCTTGGTATGATTTTACAAAAATGATTGCTGAAATCGCTGGTAATACTAATTGTGATATACAGCCTTGTCATAGCGATGAGTTCCCGAGTCCGGTTAAGCGACCAGCGTATTCTGTCCTTGATAAAGCAAGGGTTAAAGAATCTTTTGGAATCGAGGTGCCTTATTGGACTGATTCGCTAAAGAGCTGTATTAGGAATCTTCATGTCATGAAGAACTATTAATGAACATCAGCGATTAAAAGCCGAGGAAAGGATTTTATACTTATGTTTCAAAATATACGAACAAAAATATCTAGCAAACTAAATTTTTCTCCTACTAAAAAGAAGGTTGCCAAGAATGTATATTGGGCATTTCTTGGCAAGATTGTCAATATGGCAGCAGCATTGTTCGTTGGAATAATCGTTGCTCGTTATCTTGGCCCTTCACAGTATGGTTTGATGAATTATGTCATCAGTTATGTTGCTATTTTTGAGGTAATATCAGAATTTGGCCTGTCGAATATTGAAATTAGGGAACTCTCACATCATCCAGATAAAAAAGAAAGAATCTTAGGGTCGGCATTTGCCATCCGTTTGGTTTTCACAATTAGTGCATATATACTTTTGGCATTATCGCTACTTGCCTTTACTCAAGAGCCATTCACGGTAAAAATGATTCTTGTGTATGGTCTGTATATGTTCACTAAGTGTTTCACGATAATAAGGAACTATTTTACTTCAATAATTCTCAATGAGTATGTAGTAAAGTCCGAGATTACCAGAACACTATTGGGCGCTGCAATCAAGATAGTTCTTCTTCTGCTACATGCACCACTGTCAGCATTTATTATCGCAACGGCATTCGATGGTGTAATTGTGGCATCAGGTTATGTTTATAGTTACAATAAGAAAGTAGGACTTCTAAGAAATTGGACATTTAATAAAGATGAAGCCAAGTATCTTGGGAAAGAGGGTTTTCCTCTTTTGCTTTCCAGTGCTGCCATAATAGTATATAATAAGATTGACCAGGTTATGATTGGAAATATGCTTAATCATGCCGAAGTCGGTTATTATGCCACTGCTGAAAAATTTCTGTCCCTTATTCTTTTCCTTCCCACTGTTTTGGTTCAGACAGTTGCTCCACTTCTTGTTAAAAAGTATAATGAGGATCCTGAAGGATATTTAAAGATACGGCAACAATTTGTCAATGTTGTTACATGGTCTGCAGCCTTGATAGCATTGGTTATATGTTTGTCTTCATACGTATTAATACGTTGTACGTATGGCGTTGACTATCTTGCTGCAGTCCCAGTTCTGGCAATTATGTCTTGGAAGACAGTGGGCAATGCCCTTTCTTCATCAGGAGGCCAAATTATTATATTGGAAAAGAAACAAAAGTGGGCTGTAATAAGAAATATTGTTGGATGTGCCGTCAATGTGGGGCTTAACCTATGGCTAATACCTCTTTGGGGCATTTTAGGTTCTGCTTGGACATCTATCATTACTATATTCGTTTCCGGGTGGCTTTGCAATTTGCTGATTTCCCCATACCGGCACGTATTTAGCGTTCAAACAAAGGCCATTTTTATGGGGTGGGAAGATTTAACGAAAATTAAAAAAATTATACGAGGAGTATGAAAATCATTAATAATAGCTTCGAAGAAAGACGTAAAATTTTCTCAGATATCATAGCCTTTCTCAGAAAAACTTACAGGTATAATGCGTCCCTTAAGACAGAAAAAGATAGGGAGAAGTCTGAATATACGCTACTCCGGCGTACTCACATCATAGAGAAGGGAATGTCTTTCCGAAATCCAAAGCATGGCTTTGGTCAGGCAAAGGTTGAGTCTCTTATAGATGATTTGATGGTATATCTGGATGGCTTTGGCAATAGTGAATTCTTTAACTACCCCGTATCAGCCATATCCAATTATTTGGATTATACTCGTAATAGCGGTGTTAAAGCGGAGCAGATAGCACATAAGTTATCTATCTTGAAAAGTAAATTGGGCTATCTTTCTGATGATAACAACGAGCAGTCAGGGGTTGTAGAAGTTCAAAAGGATTATATTATTAATCACAACAAAGACTTTAGAGATCTGTTATTTAATCGCCACTCTATCCGATACTTCTCAGAGGAGCGTGTGCCAGAGGAATTGTTGATTGAAGCGTTAACACTCGCACAGAAAACTCCTTCCGCATGTAATCGTCAAGGTTGGAAGACTCATGTTTATTATGGAGATGATTCTGTAAACCTGGTAAAGTGGCAAGGAGGGAGTCGTGGCTTTGAAGAGGAAATCCGGTGCGCAATTCTTGTTACAGCAAACTTAAAAGCGTTCTTGTCACACGAAATCCATCAGGCATATGTAGATGGCGGACTATATGCTATGAATCTTATAAATGCTTTGACTTATCTTGGGTTGGGAACAATCCCTCTCTCGTGTGGATTTCATGAATCACGACTGAAGGGGTTGACTAAATTTGAAGTTCCTGAGAATGAAGCGCCGGTGTTAATAATTGGGATAGGAATGATGGAAGATAAGTTCAAAGTTGCAGTTTCAAAACGGAAAGCTATTGACGAAACAAATACATTTCATAAATTAAAAGTTTAATATGAAAATACTATATGTAAACCAGCCGCTAAATAACAGAGGTGACGAATCGGCTCATAGGGCTCTAATAAGAAGATTGTTGAACTCTTTTCCCGACTGTCATATCAAGCAAATTGATGTAGGGGTGAAACGTGCAACAGTTGAAGAATTCAACGTCCATTTACCAAACATGGAATATGAAATTCTGCCACCCGGTAGGGGGTACAAGAAAATAATGGTGGCTGCTTTTAAATACCATATTCCATGGATGATATATCTACATCCTACTTTGAGAACTCTGACTAAAAGAATCAAGAATTCAGATTTGGTATTATGTTCTCCTGGCGGAATAAGTATGGGAGGGTTCCATAACTGGTATCATGTAGGTTTGCTTAAAATAGCTAAATACTTACATAAACCTATTGCATATTATGGTCGTTCTATTGGCCCTTTCGTTGGTGATTCATCTGATGAAATACTGTTCAATAAGTGGTCATACGAACTTCTTCATTATTTTGGTTTTCTTTCGCTCCGTGATAGTGTATCTTTGAAGATAGCTCAAGATGATGGCTTAGATAATGCAATCCTTACTACAGATTCAGCGTTTCTTGAAACTCCACGTGCGCCTATTCCGGAAGAGATAAAAGACTTGATAGAGGGTAAGAAATACATGGTTTTTGTACCTAATCAGCTAACATGGCATTATAAATATCGGACAGTTAATCAAGGCTTAATAGATGACTTCTATTATGGTATCATGGATTATATCCTTACGAAAGATACAGGTATCCATATTGTAATGTTGCCCCAGACATACGGTAGCCGGGTTAATGATGCAAATTATTTTGTGTCGTTGTCTGAGCGTTATAAAACCACTGATCGTGTCCACCCGCTAGCAGAAAAATATGGTAGTGATTTACAGCAGACTATTATTTCCAACGCTGAGTATGTTATTGGGTCACGCTATCATAGTATTGTCTTCGCAATCAATAATGACAGTCCTTTTGTGTCTCTAAGTTATGAACATAAAATGTCAGGTCTCTTACAGGTTTTGGATGCGTCGAATTATATGGTTGATATCACGAATGTTTTCTATAGCAAAGAGAGTATAGAAGATTGTGTGGAAAAAGTAACAGAAATAATAGATACTATAAGAAGAGAAACGTTAAATCATGAAATTAGTAATCGTGCTAAGTCTATCGCCGAACATGGTTTTGAGTGTTTCAAAGATTATTGTAACTGCACTTTAGTTTAGGATACATTTAATATGACGTATGCTGTTTTAGCCTTTTTTGCAATTCTATTAGTAAGAGGTATAGCAAAAAAATATTGGGGCGGTTCTATTTATTTAATAGCCGTCTACCTTCTGATGTTGTTATTTTCGCTAGGATGGCTTAAAGAAAATACGGAACTTTATCGACCGACAGTTGTACCTAGTGTTGTTTTCTGTTTAATGATTCTCTTGTATTTTGTACCTTTTTTCAGGGTTGGAAATAATCTTCAATTGACAGGATTTCGTGATGAGGCTCAAAAAAACAGATTTATCAAATTAGGGTTTACAATAAGTGTTATAATCATTTTAATGATGGTTGCTATTGCCCCGGCCATTTCCAATGCGTTTAGCATTGGTTTGGATGATGTCCGAAGTGATATGTATGTAGGAGAATCAGAAGTCTTCTCAGGCAGTATTACGGAGAGACTGGGTCGGTATATGTTGAAATGGATGGCAAATCTTTGTTATCCTATTCTAATTATGTTTTTCTATTCGGTTTGTTTTTTGAAGAGGAATGTTTTGTTGAAAGTGTTTCTTTTCATAGCATCGCTCTCTCGTGTTTTTTTTACAATGTCAGTCGGAAGCCGCTCGTCTGTTATCTACTACTTGCTGTTTTTTATTGTTTGCATCATTCTTTTCTATCCGTATCTTGGCAAGAGATCGAAGATTTTGACATTTTCGTTCGCGTCCTTTTTCCTTGTAGTAATAATTGGTTATTTCATAATGGTCACTAATTTGAGAGCCGAGCATACAGGGAATGACTACCTGTTAAGTTATGCAGGACAGTCCTATGCGAATTTTTGTGATTACTTTGATAACTTAAATTGGCATGCATACACACTCAGACGTGTATTGCCATTGTCATCATATTTATTGGGCGGGAAATGGTCTCTATCCGAATATAACCTTGAAGTTCTAAACAAGACTGGTATGCAACTGGGAGTGTTCTCCACGATGATGGGAACTTTTTTCATAGATATGGGTATTATAGGATTGCTCGTCTATTCCTTGATATATAACCGCGTCGCAAATTTTGTAATGAAGAGTAAGGTTTTTGATTTGACACAGCTACTATGGCTGGGCATCATAATTCAGGTTCCTCTCCATGGTGTTTTCTATTATTCATTGCACACCGTTGAAGCTTCTGGTGCTATTATAATGACTTTGCTTATAGGAAATCATTTTCGGAATAAGAATTTCTCATATGCAGTTACAATGGGGTTGATTGCTTTTCTAATTCTTTTGTTACAAGTACGTTAATATTTTTAAATAATGGAACAAGCAAAGGTTTATATTATCATCGTTACATACAACGCGATGAAGTGGGTGGATAGATGCTTGGGTAGTCTACGTGAAAGCGAGATGCCTTGCGCCCCTGTTATTGTAGATAATTTGTCGAAAGACGAAACGGTTTCTTATATCCGTGATCATTACCCAGAAGCTCATCTGATTGTTAACAATGAAAACCGTGGGTTCGGGCAAGCTAATAACCAAGGGATAGAGTGGGCGTATGCTCAAGGAGCAACGCATTTTTTTATCTTAAACCAAGACGCCTGGGTGGAACCTGATTCCATTGGAAATCTGGTTGCAGTCCAAGATAAGAATGATCTTGCGGTGGTTAGTCCCATTCATTTGAATGGTTTGGGCGATAAAATGGACTCACCTTTCTTTTCCTATGTTGTAATGAAACAAAGAAATATCTTCTTTGTGAGTGATTTGGTGACAGGAGACTTGAAGCAGTATTACGAAGTCCCCTTCGTCAATGCAGCAGCGTGGATGGTATCACGAAGATGTATAGAAAAAATAGGTGGATTTGACCCAATATTCTTCATATATGCGGAGGACACTAACTATACTTTACGCCTGAAATTTCACCATGAGACTTTAGCTGTCGTACCATCGGCCTTTATCCATCATGACCGTGGATTACACGGCAATAATCAAGTATACAATAAACGCGCTGTCGTGTCTCGTCTGCTTACCACATATACCAACATCAACGAGCCTCGTTTTTATCCTTGTTGGAAACGCGTTAAACTTCATTTGTGGCATTTCAAAAATGCAATGATTGCATTGTTAAAAATGCACTTTACTGATTTTAATAATATCATAAATGGATATATTCTATATTTTCGTGCTATACCCAAGGTTAATAATAGCCGTAATAAGAATAAACAAGTTGGTCCTAACTGGCTTAGATTGTAAAGTTAATTAGGATTATGACGCTCATGTACGTTTCATATTACTAATATCGACAGGTTTAACAAAACAATTTATGGCAGAAACGCCTGCTATAGTTATATTTATCCTTTTCCCACTTTGCCTAAAATATTTTTCGAATAAACAATTTCAATACTGATTAAATGACCTACACTAAAGACTTTTCCGTTATAGTTCCTGTTTGGCGTGGGGCCATAAAGTTCCTGCCAAAGTTGCTTGGTTCTATCCCAGAAAGGGATGGGATAGAAATCATCGTTGTGGATAACAGCAAGGAACCTGTATCTCGTAAGGAAATTCAGTCTGATCGTGACATCATCTTTCTTCATTCTGCGCCAGAGCGTCATGCTGGTGGCAGTCGTAATGATGGCATGGATGTAGCAAAAGGGAAATGGTTACTTTTTGCAGATGCCGATGATTTCTACACGGACGATGCCTTCGATGTATATTATTCTATGCTAAATACCGAAGCGGAGATTGTTTACACTGGTATGGGAGGGGTATATGAAGATACCGGTGAACCATCAAACCGAGGGGACCGATATGCTAAAGCTGTCCATGACTATTTATCAGGTAATCTTTCGGAGCTAGAGTTGCGGTTGCACTTCTCATCACCATGCTGCAAGATGGTCAGCCATGATTTGGTCAATCGTCATCATTTGCGATATGATGAGGTCGTGGCCAGCAATGATATGTACTTCTCCATGCTAACAGGCTATTATGCAAAATCCATAACTGCTGTTGACAAGGTGACGTATATAGCTACCGTGAATCGAGGGTCATTGACAAGAAGAAGAGATTATAAGGCCAGCGAATCAAAATTTCTTGTCAGATTAAGATACAATAAATTCTTAAAAGAACATAGGCTGTCAGATTATCAAAGTTCCATAATGTTGCGATATAAGGAGGTCTGTTCCCATGGCCTTAAGGCTATTTGTAAAGCTACATATTTTTTATTGAAGTATCGACAAAATCCATTTATCGGATGTTCAAGGTGGTTCAACTCTTATAAAGGAAAGAGAAAGTTGGATGCACAAGAAAGTCGATACATAACGAAATAGCTTAATTCAAATATACAATTTTTATAACTCAATATTATGGGGCTCATAAAACGTTGCAACATCATCGCGCTGGATGACATCAAGATAGGCGTACGAACCTCATCGGTGCAGGAGCGTTGGTTTACAAATCTGTTCTCGAACATTTGTATGCAGTGGGAGTTCCGATAAGGATATTGGACAAGAAAGTGAAATAGTGAACGCATTTTTATGCTTAAATGTATTGATTATGAACAATAAAAAGATTGTTTTTATACTGAATAATATCACCATTACTCGTTGTCTTAAGCGGGTGAGTGAGTTTATAGACAATGGATATGATGTTGATGTTTATGGCTTTGAAAAAGTTGGCGAAGAAGGGTACGCACGTCCTTTCGATTTCAAAATTACTACAATAGGTAGTTTCTCAAGGAGCCAATCGTATTTTGAACGCTTGAAAATTTATTACAAATCCATGAGGCGCATATTCCAAAAATATAAGGGACAAGACGTCGTCTTTTACTATTTCTTTTTCAACATTGCTTTAGCAGCTCGGTTGTTGAGTAAAAGAACTTATATTTATGAAGAATCGGATATGCCTTATACAAGTTTTCGGAACAAATTGAAACGTAAATTATTTGCATGGATTGATAAAAGAATAATTAAGAAGTCTTTGCTGACTGTGATGACATCTGAAGGTTTTATTGATTATCATTTTGGTGGAAAAAAGCCTCGCAACATTGTTGTCATTCCCAATAGAGTTAATCCTTTGCTCTTACAAATGCCATATATGCCCCAAAATCCTGATGTAAATCATTTGTCTTTTGCATTTGTTGGCGGTTTTAGATATAAATCAGTAATTAACTTCGCCACTATTATTGCTGAGAATTTTCCACAACATGAGTTCCATGCATATGGTGTCATTTTGTCTAATGAAAAAGAATTGAGTTCTCTTTGTAGGAAATATAGTAATGTTCATTATCATGGGAAATTCCGGAATCCTGATGATTTGCCATCAATTTATGAAAAAATTGATTTAGTTTTAGCTTCGTATGATGCGACATCTATCAATGCCCAATATGCTGAGCCAAATAAAATGTATGAGGCTATCTTTTTCCACACTCCAATAATTGTAAGTTCTAATACTTTTTTGGCTAAAAAGGTAACAAGACTTGATATCGGTTACCACATTAATGCATTAGATAAACAAGAAATTATTGCTTTTGTAAATGGGCTGACGACACAAAGTATTAATCATAAAATTAAGGTGATGAATGCTTTGCCTCGAGAGTATGCAATTAATAGAAATCCAGAATTATTTGATTATCTGAAAAATGTTTGGAAGGATAAAAAACATATTTAAGCAAATCTTTACTTTGGTCAAAATGCCATACTTTGCATTAAGACATAATAAGGTAAGTATTACTTCTGAGATTAAGAATAATAATATGCTCCGCAATTGTAGAGTAGGTCAGTATGTATTTATTGGGCCTAAAGGTACTTTTAACAACGTAGAAATAGGCAACTATACTTGTATTGCTCCATCGTGTCAAATAGGCGGCTTAGAACATACATATTGGGAAGCGTCCATTTCTCCAAGATTATGTAATTCTCATGAACCACGCAAAACAACCATTATAGGACATGATGTATGGATTGCTGCTAACTGTATCGTACGTCAAGGAGTAACAATTGGAGACGGGGCGGTTGTGGGAGCAGGTTCTTTTGTAAACAAAGATGTTCCGCCTTATGCTATTGTTTTCGGCTCGCCAGCTAAGCTCTACAAATATCGATTTGAGCAAGAGACTATTGATGAATTGAACAATTCACATTATTGGGAGTTTGAACCAGAAAAAGCAAAGAGTATTCTTAAAAGAATAAATTTAAAAATAAAGTAAAAATTATGAGACTTTTATACCTACATCAGTATTTTACTTTCCCGGAGGACAGCAGCGGTACACGCTCGTATGACCTCTCGAAGGAATTTGTGAAGAAAGGCATAGACGTGACCGTGATCACCTCCGGCCGTGCGCCCGGCTCAGACCCTTCTCAGCAGTGGTCGTATATGGAACGGGACGGAATCAAACTGTGGATGATAGACAACGAGTACAGCCATATGATGTCCATCCGTCAGCGTATCAAGTCGTTCTTACGGTTTAGCCGTCTGGCATCAAAGAAAGCAGTGGAGATAGATGCAGACATCGTGCTGGCCACCTCCACGCCGCTGACCATCGCCATTCCAGGTATCTGGAAGAAGTGGCGGTCGAAGATTCCTTTCGTGTTCGAGATCCGGGACGTCTGGCCCGAAGGCCCCATCCAGCAGGGTTATGTAAAAAACAAGTTCCTCATCTGGCTGCTGCGGAAAATTGAGAAATTCATCTATCACAGGGCAGACTATATTGTGCCGCTGTCAACGGGTATGAAGGCCGACATCCTCACCCGCGTGGATGTCAAGAATATGGAAGTGATTCCCAATATCAGTGAGATTGACCGCTTTGAGCATTTCGAGGATTGCGATATCGACTTTGACTTTACCGACAGGAAGGTTGTGCTTTATGCGGGTACGCTCGGGCCGGTGAATGACATTATGTATGTGGCGAAACTTGCCCAGCGCACACTGCCTATTGCCCCCTGGCTATGTTATCTGATTATCGGCAACGGCAAGCAGAAAGAGGAGATTGTGAAGTTTTGCAAGGATAACGACATCCTGAACAAGAATATCTTCTTTCTGGATCCTATCCGCAAGAAAGACCTTCCGTCGGTCTATTCCCGGGTGACGATGGGAAGTTCGTTTGTATGGGATTATAAGATCAAATGGGATAATTCTGCCAATAAGTTTTTCGATACGCTGGCTGCCGGGCGTCCCGTCCTGATCAATTACCAGGGGTGGCAGGCGGATGTGATTCGAGAGAACCAGTGCGGATTCGTGCTTCCTTATCGTCCTACGGATGAGGATGTGCAGTCTTTCGTGGATTATATGGACGATGATGCCCTTCTTGCCGAGCAGGGGAAGAATGCCCGCAGGAAGGCAGAGGATTATTCGCTGCCGGTCGCTGTAGAGAAGTATTTGTCAGTGTTCAATAAGGTCCTGGAAAATAGGAAGAAGTAATGGAAAAGAAAAAGTTGAGTCTGACCTATCGCTTTATGCGCCGCATCGGCCTGAATTATTCTGAGCAGGAGTACGGCCAAGTGACGTTATGGCAAGTGATTAAACGTGTGCTGAAGACATACAGGGATGGCTTCCTGCTGAAGTTCTTTATGGATTCGTGGCTCCTTGCACCTCTGGAACCTCGGAAACTGAGGCCTTGGGTGCTGAAAAAGATAGGGTGTCACGTAGGGAAGGATATATTTGTAGGGGATCACGTCAGAATTGATGCCGGTCATGCTGATTTAATCTATATTGATGATCACGCACATATTACAGGCGGATGCCGCCTTTTATGTCACCAAAGGAATCTTCGGGACTATCGCAAGGGCGATGATGCGGCAAAACTGCCCTATAAACTCGGTGAAATTCATATCGGGAAAGGCGTGATGATCGGTATGGAGTCGCTCATAATGCCGGGGGTTATCATCGGAGACGGAGCCATCGTAGGTGCGTATTCGTTGGTCACAAGGGATATCCCGGCCTGGACTGTGGCAACCGGTCGTCCGGCAAAAGTAGTCAAGGAAATCAAGGAACGGGAGGCAGAAGAAATATGAATGTCATAACATTTGATATAGAGGAGTGGTACGCTTATCTGGGAAAAGGCAGGGAAGCCGAATATGACCGGTATCTTGATGCTATCCTTGACAAATTGGATGAGCGGAAATTTCGGGGCACTTTCTTCTGTGTAGGCGAGATGGGAAGACTCTTCCCGGAGGTAATCCGTAAGATTCAGGTAAGAGGGCACGAGATAGGATGTCATTCCAATATTCACACCTGGCTCAACAAAATGACTGAGGAGGAGTGCCGTGAGGATACCCGCCGTGCCGTTGATATCTTGGAGCAGTGCATTGGCGAAAAAGTAGTCAGCTACAGGGCCCCGGCTTTCAGCATCGGAGAGTCGAACAAATGGGCCTTTGAGATTCTTGCCGAGAATGGAATTGAGCGTGACGCATCCGTGTTTCCTGCGGCAAGGGATTTTGGAGGGTTCCCACGATTTGGCCAGAAAGTACCTTCTCTAATAGAATATAACGGGATATGCATTAAAGAATATCCTATTTGTACCGCTCGTCTGGCCGGTAAAGAGGTTGCATATTCCGGTGGTGGTTTTTTCCGGTTTTTCCCGCTTTCTTATGTAAAAAGAGAAATCAGGAAGGCTTCTTACTCTATGTGCTATTTCCACATTGGAGATTTATTGCCGGAAACGAGCGGAGTGTTGAGCAGGCAGGAATACGAAGATTATTTCAAAGAGCCGGGAACGCTTAAGGCGAGATACCTGCGCTACTTCAAGACGAACTTCGGTAAGAAAAATGCGCTGGATAAGCTGATGAGACTGGTCTCTGATGTGAGTTTTGTGAATCTCGAACAAGCGGACAAACAAATTGACTGGACGAAGGCTCCAAAAGTAGTATTGTAGAACTATGTATAAACATTTCTTCAAACGTTTTTTTGACTTTTGCATCGCACTGGTGGCGTTGCTGCTGCTTGGCTGGCTGTTGATATTAATTGCCTTTTTCCTGCACTTCGCCAATAAGGGTGCAGGGGCATTCTTTACGCAAGATAGGCCTGGGCTACATGGCAAGATCTTTAAGGTCATCAAGTTCAAGACGATGACCGACGAGCGGGATGCCGAAGGCAAACTGCTGCCGGATGAAAAGCGACTGACAAAAGTGGGGCGTTTGGTTCGGAGCCTCTCAATAGACGAGCTGCCGCAGCTGATCAACGTGCTGAAGGGCGATATGGCTCTGATAGGGCCTCGTCCGTTGCTCGTACAGTACCTTCCGCTATATACGAAAGAGCAGGCGCGACGGCACGAAGTGCGTCCCGGCATTACGGGCTGGGCTCAGGTGCACGGCCGCAACCTGCTTGTTCTCAGCAAAAAGTTCGAGTATGATGTGTGGTATGTGGATAACCTATCGCTTGGACTTGACCTTAAGATCATCTATCTGACCATTATGAATGTGATTAAAAGGTCTGATATCGGCGAGGGGGCAGGGAATATGCAAGAGGTGGATGACTTGGGTTTTATGGACAGACTTAATCAAGCAAAATGAAAATCAAAACAGTGACAGTCGTAGGCGCGAACGGCACAATGGGTACGAATGTATCTGCAATCTTCGCGTCCTTTGGAGCTGCTACCGTTTATATGGTAAGCCGTGACAAAGAGAAGTCTAAGAAAGCTGCTTTGAAGGCTGGTAAGACAGTCAAGGCAGACAGTATCGTGAACCATCTGATTCCGGTGGACTACTCCAGATTGGACGAGTGCGTAAAGGCATCCGACCTGGTGTTTGAGAGTGCTGCCGAGAATCTGGAGTTGAAAATCGAGTTGCATACCAAGATAGGTAAGAGCCTGAGCAAAGGTGCAGTGGCTTGCACGGGTTCGTCCGGCTTGAGCATCACCCGTCTAGCGGAGTGCTATCCGGAAGAGGTGCGAAGCCAGTTCTTCGGAGTGCATATGTTCAACCCTCCGTACCAGCTCACTCTCTGTGAACTGACGGCATCGCCTTACAGCGATATGGCGATGTATGCGGAGTTGAAAGAATACTTGACCGGCACACTGTACCGCACCGTAGCAGAGAGCAAAGACCTGCCCGCCTTCCTTGGCAACCGCATTGGCTTCTACTTTATGAACGAGGCCTTGCAGTATGCAGAGCGGTATCAGGACAATGGAGGTATCGACTACATTGACTCCTTGCTTGGTCCGTTTACAGGACGCACGATGCCGCCTATCACTACGGCAGACTTCGTGGGACTGGACGTACATAAGGCCATTGTGGATAATATCTACGAGAATACCAACGACTATGTACACGAAAAGTATGTGCTCCCCGGTTATGTGCAGAAACTGATTGACGAGAAGAAACTCGGACGCAAGAGCGGGCAGGGTCTGTACAAACTCATCAAGAATGACAGTGGTGACAAGCGGATGATGGTCTATGACATCAAGCTGGGTATCTACCGTGATGAAATCAAGTACTCATTCCCGTTTGCCTTGCAGATGAAGAAATACCTGCGTGATGGAGATTATGATGATGCCATTCGCGTGCTGATAGAGAATAAGAGCCAGGAAGCAGATATCTGCCTGCGTTTCCTGTTGCGCTACATTGTGTATGCCCTCTATACGGCAGAGCATGTGGGTTACGACCTGCGGGTGGCAGACGATGTGATGGCCACTGGCTTCACTTGGTGCCCTCCGTTTGCGATGATGGAAGCTTTCAGCAGGGTCAGCGACCTTGGGCAACTGATGAAAGAACGGCTGAAACCCGAGATAGTGAATGCCGTGGACATTGACCACATCATTGGTGAGCAGATCAAGAGCAAGTACGACTACAGAATCTATTTCAAAGCAAAATAAGAGTGAGCACTATGAATAAGAAGATTTACATTATGGGTGGTGCTCAGACAGACTTTGAGCGCAACTGGACTAAAGAGGGCAAAAATATGATTGCCCTGTTAAAAGAAGCCGTTGAGGACGGATTCAAGGATGCAGGGTTCACCTTCGATGAAATGGTGAGCCTGAACAAGGACAACCGAGTGGCCGCTTTTGTGGGCAACTTCATTGCAGAACAGTATATCAGCCAAGGACACCTGGGTGCCTTCCTGACAGAAGTGAATCCCGCGTTCTATGGCGTGCCCTCTGCCCGTTACGAGGCCGCTTGTGCCAGCAGCAGTGTGGCACTCGATGCTGCCATTACCAAGATTGAGGCAGGCGAGTATGATGTGTGCATCGTGGTGGGCTGGGAGATAATGAAGAGTGTGGACAGCAAGAAGGGTGGAGACATCCTGGGACGTGCTGCCTACTATGAGAAAGAAGGCAAAGGCATTGACCTGCCTTTCCCGAAACTCTTCGGCCGTTTGGCAGATGCCACCATCGAGAAATATGGACTGGACAAGGAACGCTACCTGAATGCCCTTGCAAAGATCAGCTGCATCAACTACAGCAATGCCAAGCGCAATCCGCTCGCACAGACTAGAAAGTGGTTTATGAGCTATGAGGAAGCCAGCACCCGTGGCACTGAGAGCAATCCCAATGTGGGAGGACTGCTTGGCGTGAGTGACTGCTCACAAGTAACTGATGGTGCAGCCGTGGTGATTCTATGCTCCGAGAAATATGCGCAGGAGAAGGGTTTGAAGGATTTGACTGTGGTAAAAGGCTACGGCCACCGTACCGCACCGCTGCTCTTTGACAAGAAGATAGCAGACAATGCCAATAGCGAGTATGTGTTGCCTTGGACCCGTCAGGCCTGTCTGGATGCTTACAGACGAGCCGGATTGACTTGTGGTGACATTGATGTGTTCGAGACCCACGACTGTTTCACCTCCAGTGAGTATGCTGCTATCTCGGCCTTTGGCATCACCGAACCCGGAAAGGAATGGGATGCCGTGGAGAACGGAACCATTGCTTTTGACGGAGCCAAGCCCATCAACCCCAGTGGCGGTCTGATTGGCTGCGGACATCCTGTAGGTGCTTCCGGTGCCAGAATGTTTGTTGACCTGTATAAGCAGGTGACTGGCAAGGCAGGGAAGTATCAGGTGAAGGATGCGAAGAATGGCATGATGCTGAATATTGGTGGCAGTGCCACGACGAATTATGTGTTTATTGTTGGACGTTAAATATCTGTAATTATGAATATCATTTATGGAAAGATTATCCTTCGTGCTTTAGAGAAGGATGATATGGAGTTATTGCGTGAAACTGTCAATGACCCAGAAATGGAGAAAATGGTAGTAGGATGGAGTTTCCCGATTTCTACGATTGAGCAGAACAACTGGTTTGAACGTACTATTGGGAATAAAACCAACCAGCGATTCGCCATCGAATACGAAGGTAAGTTCGTCGGGATTTCGACGTTGACCGAGATTGACTGGAAGAACAGGAGCGCTTTTCATGGAATCAAACTGATTGCGTCTGCCCCCAAGGGCCAGGGCATAGGCTTTGACGCTGTTTGCGGAACGATGAAATATGCTTTCGAAGAATTGCAGTTGAACAGGTTGTATGGAGGTATATTGGAGTACAATATCCCATCACAGAAGCTTTACAAAAAATGTGGTTGGAAAGAAGAAGGCCTCTATCGTCAACAAGTATTCAAGAATAATCAGTACTACGATGAGATAGCTGTTGCTATTCTCCGTAGTGATTATTTTGAGTGGAAAAGGAATAATCAAGATAAATGACAGAATACGGTTCTGACTTTCATTATGTGGACAAGTACCAGTCTCGGCGTGCACATCTGACTGATGTGTACTCTGGGGCATGGTATATGGCTGACGGGCGGCAGTGCCTGATTGCATTGATTCGTCAGTGTGGATGGAAGAGGATGTGGGTGCCAGAGTATTTCTGCTATGAGGTGATAGAATCGCTGAGGCAGATGACAGATATCGAGATTGTCTTCTACCAGGATTTCGCAACGAATGACGCACGGGGAACAGTTGCGACATTGCCGTATAGGGAGGGAGATGTGCTGCTGCGGGTGAATTACTTTGGAATGCGCGATTTCCGAAGCGAGAATGTGCCTGTGCCGGTCATAGAGGATCATACACATGACGTGATGGGACATTGGAGCTTGTATAGCGAAGCGGATTGGTGCATTGCGTCCTTGAGAAAGACTCTGCCGATTCCTGAAGGCGGGATGATGTGGAGCCCTAAAGGACATGAAATGTCCGAGAGTAAAGATGAAAAGAGAAAAGAGAAGAATGAAAGTATAGCAGCAGAGCGGTGGCAGGCGATGGAGTTGAAAGCGGCTTATCTGAGAGGGGAGGATGTGAAGAAGGAGGATTTCCGAAAGATTCTCGTTGAAACAGAGGAGTGGTTTGATACGGCAGAACCAGTGACGGTTGATAATCGTTCAATGCGGTTTATCGAGGAACTGGATATTAATGCTTGGTACAACGCAAAAAAAAGGAACTGGCGTATGTTATGTCAGCTGGTGAATACCAAAGCTCAGATTCTGAGGCCTGATGATGAGTCATGCAATATGTTCTCGTTTGCAATCCTGGCACCGACACGTGAACTGCGTGATCAATGGCGGAAAGGACTCATTGAGAGGAACATATATCCTGCCGTATTGTGGAATGTGCCTGAGAAAGCACATCCTCTGGTGAAGGATATAAGTGACAGGGTATTGTCGATTCATTGTGATGGACGGTATTCTGCTGAAGATATTGAAAAAATGGCAAAACTTATAAACCAAGTATTGGTGTTATGATACGTATACTTACAATTGCAGACGCACAGGAATGGGACGCAATCGTACGTTCGTTTGCGGAATATGATGTCTATTACCTGAACGGTTATGTCAAAGCCTTCGAGATTCATGGCGACGGTGATCCAGAATTGCTGTATTATGAGTCGGAAGGCTTGCGTGCTATCTATGTCTATATGAAACGGCGTATAGCTGATGGGCTGTATGATGCTGTGACTCCGTATGGATACGGCGGAGTGCTCTTCGACGGCAAACTTTCTGCGGAAGCGTTAGAGACTTTCCGTGAGGCATTCGAACAGCAGATGCAGGAGGCACATATCGTTTGTAACTTCGTGCGTTATCATCCCGTGCTGAAGAATGCCGTTCCGATGAAGGCTATCTCCAAAGTGATTGACCTGGGCAAGACTGTGGCGATGGACTTGGAATCACCAGAGGTAATATGGTCTAATATCCACTCCAAAAATCGCAACATGATTCGCAAGGCAGAGAAGAATGGTATCGAGATTCTGCATGGGCAGGGGATGGAACTGATGGATCAGTTCATCGAAATCTACAATGCCACGATGCAGAAGGACAATGCAGAGGAGTATTATTACTTCAAGCGTCCGTTTTACGAGAGTATCGACCGTGACTTGAAGGATAACTATGAGATGTTCTATGCCATGTACGAAGGACGGCCTATCGCCATGTCCATCATGATCTTTGCCAATGGCCGTTTGAACTACCACCTTTCGGGGTCTGATTTTGAATACCGCAATTTGGCTCCCTCTAATCTTCTTCTCTATAAGGCAGCGCTATGGGGCTGCGAACAGGGCATGAAGACGTTCCATCTCGGCGGTGGGGTAGGTAGTGGAGAGGACAACCTCTTCAAATTCAAGATTGCGTTCAACAAGAACTCGGACTACCAGTTCAGTATTGGCAAGCAGGTATTTGACCACAACCATTATCGAAAGTTAGTGGAACTACGCCATTTCTTCGACCCCAACTTCACCGGCGACTCCGGCTTCTTTCCGTTGTATAGGAGTTAAAGAATGAAACTAAGTGTTATCTGCCCGTTCTACAATGAGGAAAAGTATGTTCCACAATTGTTGGAATGCATCGATAAGCAGGATCTCCCGAAGGATGAGTGGGAGGTCTTGTTTGTAGATGGGTATGGCAGAGATTCATCAAGATGGCTTATTGAGGATTTTGTGAGGAAACATGAATCTGCTCGCATCATTGAAAATCCTCATAGGATAGCCTCATACGCAGTTAACTTGGGGGTTGAAACATCAAGGGGTGAATATATCATCAGACTTGATGCACACGCTTGGTATCCAGCAAATTATTGTTCTGTCTTAGTAAGGTTGTGTGAAGAAACAGGTGCAGATAACATTGGTTGCATTTGCCATACCAAAGCCCTGAATAAAAACAAAAAAAGCTTGGCCATTTGCGAAGTACTGAGTCATCCTTTCGGCGTGGGGAATTCCCAATTTCGCATTGGCGTAAAGACGTTGCAACGTGCGGATACTGTCCCTTTCGGTTGTTTCCCAAAAAGCACTTTTGAACGTTTTGGAAAATATGATACAAGATTGGTTCGTAACCAGGATATAGAATTTAATCATAGAATTATTGCAGGTGGCGGTTCCATCTATCTGACTCCTGAGGTATATTTTGTTTACTATGCGCGGGAGACTTGGCTTGCTCTGGCAAAGAACAACTATGGTAACGGGAAGTGGAACATCCTGACGGTATGGTACACGAAGATGATCTCGTCGCTGAGCATACGGCATTTCATACCACTGCTGTTTGTGTTGTCGCTGATCGTGCCGACGCTGCTTGCCTTGCTGTGGTGGCCGTTCATCCTTATCTCGGCTCTTTCGCTGCTGGCATACACCTGCTTGCTCTCTGTCGTCAGTCTGAAACTTGCCGTGACGAAGAAGCTGAACTTCTTCTATCTCATTGTAACGTTCTTCGTCCTGCATCTTTCATACGGGTGGGGAAGTTTAGATGGATTATTTACGTTGATGAAGGGTGAAAAGATAGCATGATACTGAAATGGTTGTTTGATAAGTGCATTTCTGCAATAGGGTTGATAGTGTTGTCCCCTATACTGTTGGTGGTAGCTATCTTGGTTCGAGTAAAGATGCCGGGTGAACCCGTTTTGTTCAAACAGAAACGGGTGGGAAGGCATGGAGAACTGTTCACTATGGTGAAGTTTAGAACTATGTATTCCATACAAGATGAAACAATTGATGTCGTTTTAGATAAGACACGTGTAACGCCTTTAGGAGCTAAATTAAGGAAGTATAAGATAGACGAGCTTCCTCAACTATGGAATGTACTTGTCGGGGATATGAGTTTCGTGGGTCCGCGACCTGATGTACCAGGGTATGCGGACAAACTGGAGGGTGATGACCGCAGGATGCTGGAATTACGGCCAGGCATCACGGGGCCTGCTTCGCTGAAGTATCGCGAAGAGGAAGAACTGCTTGCTGTCATCGACAAGGCGCTGCAGAATGGCGAGAAAGTGACATTGGGTGACGGACGGGTCATTACATCTGTACAGGAGTATAACGACTGGTTTATCTATCCCGACAAGGTGCGCATCAACCTATACTACCTCGACCACTACAGCTTCCGGAAGGATATCCAGATGATTCTTTGTACCGTACTTGGGAAGAAAATGCAATATGCAGGAGAAGAAATCTAAAGTTGAACAGGCATTCTTTGAACTGGTCAGAGCCGGCCTCTGGGAAAAGGAGGTGCAACTCGCGCCATACGTAGAGATTGACTTCGCCGAGGTGCTGCGGCTCTCGGAGGAGCAGAGTCTGGTGGGACTGGTAGCCGCTGGCATAGAGCACGTGGTGGACGGTAAGCCACAGAAGAAGGATGTGTTGCAGTTCATCGGCCGCACGGTGCAGTTGGAGCAGCGCAACCAGGCAATGAATTATTTCATAGGAGTCATCGTTGAGAAGATGCGGGAGGCGGGAATCTACACGGTGCTGGTGAAAGGGCAGGGGGTAGCGCAATGTTACGAGCGTCCGCTGTGGCGGGCTTGCGGCGATGTGGACTTCTTCCTGGATGACGAGAACTACGGGCGGGCGAAGGCGTTCCTGAGACCTCTGGCAGCGTCGGTGGAGGAGGAGTATGTGCGGGAGAGAAGATAGACATGGCGCGGTTTAAGGCCCTGGGCGTGGTGGAACAGACGGTAAGGCATTCATACGACGAGGTGGATGGTTTCTTTGAGAAGCTGGAAGCCATCTTTGCCAAGGATGACTTCACCAAAGTTCAGGTGGTGGAAGCCATCAAGGAGTTCATTCCGAATTTTGAGCACGAAGAGAAGGGAAAGAATCTGGATCAGAAGATGTGATGAAAGCTCTATTGAAAGGAATATGGCAGTTCTGTGCGTTCCTCTTTGGGCCGCAGAGACGGCCAAGAGATGAGTAAGAAACTTGCGTTAAGACCAGATAGAATGACTATGGCAAAAAAGAATAAAGCTGAAACAGCCGTCCAGCAGATGATAGAGTTTGCACCAGATGACAACTCTGGCTCATCCTCTTCGAACAGGTATGCCTACCAGAAAAATTGGGCTCTATACAAAATGCTGGAGTTGGAACAACTGGGGAGGGATTATATGATAGTGATGGACTATCATGATGATGTGGTTATCATTGACACCAGCATAGAGGGTGACAACATAGACTTCTATCAGGTCAAAACAAAGAAAGAAAACTACTGGCGCCCAAACGAACTTATTTCATCCACCACCGATGAAAAAGGAGGCATCAAACACTCTATCCTTGGAAAACTGCTGAAACATTCCATAGACTTCAGCAAAGCAAGGGATTATTATTTCGTTACGGATTCATTCTTAAGCCCTGGCAGCATCGTAAAAGGCAATGACTACGATAGCGCAAAGATTCCCTTCATAAAGCTGAAGGACGAAATTCAGAAGTCGATAAAGGAGAAAATCAAGAAGGAACTGAGCACTATTGAGGATGATGTATGGAAGCATTTCTATATCAGTCAGCAGCAGTTAAGCACGGACAACTACAAAAATACGTTGATAGGACTGATACAAAGGTTCATTGATAAACGACTCCCCAAAGCAGAGATATCATCATCTACATTATATGATTCACTTTTCAGTGAGATAGAAAGTGTACAGGATTATGAAGGTAATATCTCCGATGAAGCGGTGTTGAGCGTTAGAAAGTCGTTTAAACATTCAGATTTCAAAGTATATATTGAGAAGTTGGCCACTTTCAACTCATACGACTCAAAGTGTAATAAGGTAATAGATAAATTTTTGCCGTTGGCTGGTGATGAGATGAATTTTGTCAGAGAGGTTAGGTTTAAGCAGATACTGACATCGAAAATCAAGACACTGCTTTATGACTATAACAATGCCGAATTCCTGCAGTTGACATCCTTTATTACGAGGATGGTGAGTGACTTTAACGATTCGGAACTGACAGGGTATGCTAACAGTAATCAGTGGGAAATTTCAAAACTTCTGCTGGGACGACTGAAAGAAGGGTATATGATGAAGATGGACTTGCAGGATGATGACCTGCAGGCACTAATATTACTGGAATATGCGTGACAAGAAAGGCAAACTGAATATACTTATTCGTAATCTTAGGACGAAACGGTATGAAAAGAATACGGTTCAAGGAATTAGCACTGATGAGCTACAACGGAGTGGCCAGAAGGATAAACCTAAACAATGACCTGGTGATATTGGCCGGAGGTAATGAGTCCGGGAAGTCGAGCATTCTGAAAACGTTGTACCATACACTTGGTGCAACAGTACATCCTTTTGCCCAAAGATGGGATGAGGCAAACGTTATATCTTTGCTGAAATTTACGGTTGACGGTGTGAATTTCAAGGCTGTGAGACTGGCAAACGATGTCTATGTGTTCAATCCTGACGGTACACTTCGTTTTCACGAGTCGGACAGGCAGAAAATAGCTGTAAAAGTTAGCGAACTTTTTGGCATTCCCCCATTCCATAAAGATAGAACTGGCATCGAAATAACATTGCCGGTAGGATGCTTGTTCATGCCATTCTATATAGACCAGGATCACGGATGGGACCAGCCCTGGAACTCCCTTTTACGTTTGGATGGCGGTAAACATAATGCCATGATGTTCCATGTCGGTGCAATAAACGAAGATTACTACTCCTTCAAAAGTCTGTTGGATGCAGCGGAATTGAAGCTGAAAGGTATCGTAGAAGAAATAATGGGGAGCAATAAGTTTAAGAATACCTTTCTGAATAGGTATAAGGATGTAGGTAAACTGCCCTTTACAGATGAGGATTTTCAGCGAGGGATTGATGACGTGCTCTCAAGGTTGAGTGAGCTGAAAGAAGAACAGAATAAAATACTCCAAGAATTGGAGAAGCTGTATGGTATCAGGTATTCCTATCAGTTCAATATCAACCAACTGAAAGAGAACATTAAAGAGATAGACAAGGATTTTAAATATGCACTGAAGAGTCCTCACGAGCTATGTTGCCCGATGTGCGGCGCAATGGTGGAAAACGGACCATACGAAAGGTTTAGGATGTTAGATGACCGCGACCGTTGTAAAAATCTGCTGATTGAGAACAACCGGAGATTGGAGCAGGTTAACGTAAGGATAAGTGAGAAGGAAAAACTGTCTGCGGAGATTAAAAAGAAGATAGAGGAACTACAGGAAGCCATCAACAAGAAAACGGAACGGGTATCGCTGGAAGAGATGTTCATTGAGAAAATGAAGGAACACGTAGAAACGGTGATGACTGAAACGGTGGACGCTCTGATAGCAGACAAGGTAAAATGTGAATCGGAGATAGCCTACTATAAGAACAATCTGAAAATGGTCAGTAAAGACGATGTAAGGCTGACGATACAGAAAGAGTTTGATAACTATATGAGAAGTACTCTCAGGAGACTAGGTCTGGAAAGAAATGAATCGCAAAAACATTATTCGCTGGGTGGAAAAGTGAAAACAACGGGGTCAAACATTGTAAAAATGGTGATAGCTTACACTTATGCATACTATTATGTTATGATGAAGCACAATTGTCCTGTGTTTGCACCTATAGTGATTGACGAACCGAAGCAGAACGGGCTGGATGATAATGGATTCAGTTCCATTATTGATTTTATCATCCACAGTAGGCCTGCGGATTCTCAATTGATACTGTCGCTGACAGATAGCGAACTGAAAATGCTCACGGAAGACTTTAACCCTATTATGCTGCATAGCGGACAAGATGTTATGAAAGAGGATGAGTATAGCAGTGTGAAGGACGAGATAGAAGAATTGGTCTATGAGAATGGGTTTTCGCTGTCATGAGAAATTGGCTTATATGGTGAAATATTTGTTTGATTATCGATAATGTTTATGAATTTAATAGTTCTTGACAAGAAGACTGTAGATAAGAAACAGTGGTTCTTGTGTAGAGGTAATATGTTAGAGTATATATCGACTCTGAAACGGGATTTCTCGGAATTCCAGATTCAGAGGAGAATAGTAAAGAACGGTTATCTGGACGGTTTGCTTAAAACTGTTGTTGATGGAGAGCCAATGCCTACCATTACTCTTACATGTTCGCAGACAATACTGCCACAAGATGGTTCAGTGGAGGTAAAACCTGATGAAATTGAAATTCTCGACGGTCTTCAAAGAACATTTAGGCTGTGGGTATTTTGGATGCTTTCCGATATGGTGAATAAAGAGCATATTACTGATTATAAGTTATTGGTTGATAAGTTAAAGAGACCTGATATGGAATATCTCAAGCGACTTGATTTTGTTAACGCCTCATATCTTAAGGGTGTTCTCGATGTTGAGAATCGTTCAAAAGTATTGGATTCTTTCGGTAAATATGATCTTTATTTTGTTGTTTGGACAGGTTTGACAGATAATGAAGTGGTAGAAAAAATGCTGGTGCTTAATGCCGGTCAGCGACCAGTTTCTTCTACACATCAGTTTGAATTGTTGTTCCTTCACTATTTTGACAAAGAAAAACTTAATTACAACAGGAATATACGGCTTTTACGAGAAAAAGAACCTGATTATTATAAGATGAAGCATGGTGGGCGAAAGGTCGGACAGTATGCTTTGTCGTCAATCATAATAGCAATTCAGTCTTTCCTACAGGCAAAGCCACTTCGAATAGCCTCGGCCAACAAAGTCGTTTTTGAAGAAGATTCGGTAGGCGATGCAAGAATCTACCGTGATTTTTTTACTGGTGAAAGTCTTACAAGGTTTATAAATCTTGTGTACTGGTTAGATGATGCCTTAAGTTCCGAGAGCGCGGATTATCAGTTGTGGTATGGGAAAGATACTACGCTGAGTGGTCTTTATGCTGCATTTGGAGCACAGTTAAAAGAAGTAAGGACAGTTGAGGAACTTGAAAGAATAATTGGGAAGATTATATCAGTAAAGAAGGATTTTGAAATAGATGGATATAATAAAGCGTATTCAGAATTGTCTAGCGTGCATGTCAATGTGGGGCAGCGTGTTCGTGAAGCGATTTTCAGGTATACTAAAGCACTGCTTGAGGGCAATCGGATTAGTTGGTCAAAGGCATTCAACAAAAACGATGACGATTATGGCTACACGACGATCCCTCTATTCTGATTATTTAAAAACTTGGGCAGCCAGGTTGCAAGGTGATGGCTTGTTGACGGCAGAGCAGAAGGCATCTATTGACAGAGACTTGGGAGTAGATAAATTTCATGAGACTATATCCGAGATACAGCCTGTGGTAACAGGTGCCCTGTCGAAAGTGGTTTTGAAAAAAATGGATGATATACAAGGCATCGAAGGCTTATTGGATGAAGAAGTGCAGAACGTCTTGACATTCCAAAAATACGAAGTAGAGCAACATAGGGAATATTGCTATAAGGATTTTTCTTATTCTGCAACATCCGGTGACCTGTATGTAATAACAGCATTGAGAATAAAGAATTCTGTCGTCAGAGGCGGTTTTGTTGACGCGGATTGGAAAATACTTGAGCAGATGATGCTTAAGGATGTTACTACATGTGATTTCTTGTATAATTTGGCTCAGGACTTGAATCAAGATAAGAAGAAAGTCTATATCTTGACTGGGCAGGCAGATCCCAATGTTTGGCGTTTGTATTCTTATGCATATCTCTGTCATATAAACAAAGAATCTATTGCTATTCCTTCCGTTTTATCCTATCCATCTACCATAGATTTTGACAATACGGGAATAACATATAAGAATGATGTGATTTATGAACAGTATTTCGAGGCATACCACGTTATGAACGAGGCTAAGCATGTAGAAGATATACTTGGCAGGTACTTGCGGATGTATCAGGTGCTTGAGCAGTTCTCATACCGCAAAAAACTTGTTGCCATTTCCACTGCCAATAATCGGAACAGTGCTTTTGTTCGCAATGTTATGAAGTACACCAGTAAAACAATAAGTGATGAAAAAGGTCAATTCATAGATGGTTTAAAAGCAATTTTTCCCGATCTTGACCATATAATTACAGATGCAGACATTAATCCTTATGATGCATTCTTAAAGGATGTGTATCAGATAGGAAGAGGAAACCATAATTCAAACAAGGTTGGTAGTATCATATATGCTTTAAGAAACAGTATTGTACACAACAAAGAATCGGAATTACACTTCACTTATGGCAATGTAGATGAGTATAAAGATGGAATACAACTCATGAAGGGGATACTTCCCAAAATGGAAAAAGAAATCGTTAAACTCATAAACACGCCCAAAAGTCCCATTTCCTATGGAGTGGAAGAGATGCCTTTATATTAGTTATGGAACTGTCGGACAGCGTAATGAAGGACATATCAGCCAGAGTACGCGTATTCTGTGATGATGTCATTCCTGTCGGACTGGAGTGTAAGTTACACTCAGTTACTGCAGATACTCTATTCGAGCTATATGCTGGCGATGAAAAAACAACGCTCTGTATTGGATCTGGATGAAAAGACGTTTGCTGCGGAGATACAGGCTATTTGTCCTGAGCTGAATGATGAAGTTATTGGGGCTTGTCTGAAGCGGCTTGCGCTGGATAAGCGGAATGACTATCTTGAGGCACCGGAGGGGATGGAGGGGAAAGAAATCTTCCCGTGGGTGTATAACAGGGAACTCAGTTTCTTGCGGAGACCCTACGTGAGGTGGCAGAATGAAGATGGGTGTACGAATATTGTGTTCGGTTTCCGTTCTTGTCTGGTCGCAGGGTTGCAGTTGACGGACTTGCTGTATATGCCGGGCGACTGAAAAACGTAGGGAAGAAACTGTCGAAACTGCTTGGGAAGTTCGAGTCGGAGAAGGGGGCGGCTTTTAATGAAGAGGTAAGATCATTCCTGAAGGAGAATAGCACCTTGAAGGTTTGGGATTATGACGTGAGTATCAAGTCCAAGGGAAATCTGGTGGCGGATGCAGACTATGGCGATATAGATGTGTTGGCATACGATGAGAAGCGAAATATCGTGTACTCCATTGAATGTAAGAATACCAACACGGCCAAAAATGTGCGTGAGATGAAGAAGGAGATGGACGACTATCTTGGACGAGGTGAGAACTCGGAGAAAGATAAGAAGAAGGCCTTGGTGCTGAAGCATCTGCGGAGGCATCAATGGCTGACCGGGCATATCGGTGAGGTGGCTGCCTTTGTGGGAGCCTCTTCCGTTCCGGTGGTTAAATCGGTGATGCTGACATCGGAAGTGATACCCACATCGTATTTGCGTAGAGATGATACACCGCTACCGATTTTGAACTTTCAGGAGATGAAGGTGAAAGGGTGGGGGATATTGGAGGCTAGAGGGGCCGAATGAAAACATTTACGAAAACAATAGCGCAGATTGTGTTAAAAATCGCTAATAAGGTTGTCGGAAACGGAAAATGTCGTACTTTTGCAATAAAGATTGGGGTGAGTGTTCCCTGAAAGTAACGGATATATGTCTGAATATGCTGACATAATGAAAGCATCAAGCTAATATACAAAATGAAAAAGATAACCATACGGAATTTTGGGCCCATATGGGAGGCAGAAATCGAAATGGCAAGGATGAATGTCATTGTAGGACCGCAAAGCATCGGGAAGAGCTGCATTCTGAAGATTGCCGCTTTTTTCTCGTGGCTTGAGAAGCGTGTCGAGTTGACGCAAGATCCGGAGGGTGTCACAAAGAATGCCTATAAGACGCATTTCATAGAATATTATGGCTTGTATGACTATGACCAGAAGGATACTTATATCAAGTATGAGACACAGCGGATGGTCATAGAATACAAGTCGCAGACAATGTCGACGGAGTGGAAAAAAGACCGTTGGAACTATCACCGGTCGAAGATTTCCTATATCCCGTCGGAAAGGAATCTTATCGCAACCATCTCCAACTGGACTAAAGTGGACGTGAATGATTCGCTGCTGGAGTATTTCTCCGGATGGGACGAGGCCCGGAAATCACGCAGGAAAGGCCTTGACATTCTTTCAACAGGTGTGCAGTACTCATATAAAAAAGAGAGTGACTCTGACATTGTGAGGCTGAAGAACGGGAAGGACTTGCTCCTATCGGAGACTTCCAGCGGGTTCCAGTCGCTGGTTCCTCTGTTTGTTCACCTCAGCTATCTGCGCACCGGCCAGTATAACACAAACAGGAAGAGCAGCTATGTCTCTAAGGCGGAGAATGAGAGACTCCTGCATCTGCTGATAGACAAACTTGCACAAGGCAAGGTGGACAAAGAGGTGATGGAGTCGATAGCACAGTTGCAGTATGTTGTGGAGTTTGGCGATAAGCGAAGGGCTGTGGTGGGAAGTGCTGAAATGCAGAAGCTTGCTCAGACTTACCGTAATTTTGTGAATACCAAGAGGAGCGACATCTTCCTTGAGGAGCCCGAAAACAACCTTTTCCCGCCCACGCAGGTGCAGCTTATGGAATGGTTGATTGAGATGTCGACAGACCGTTTCCGCCGGAACTCAATGTCCATAGCAACACATAGCCCGTATGTGGTCAATTGTTTCTTGGAACGCCCTCAGCGTGACTATAAGCTTTTCATTGCAGCTCCTGTGGGCGATGAAGGGATGTCGGTCATCAGGACTGCGAGTGACGATGACTTGCAGCAGATGTACGACTACGGAGTGGACGTGTTTTTTAACTACGAAACGTTTGTAGGGTGATGGAGAAAGATTTGAGCGTTATACCCGAGTGTTATGTGGATACGAACCTTATCTCCAGCCTGCTCGGTGGCATTGGCGTAAATCATCAGAAGGGATGTACCCGAGTGACAGGGGTGATGGAGAAACAGTTGGCCGACCGGTTCGCCGTAGGCGTGATTGATGCCGACAAAGTCACCCCGGGGTATCTGGCGAAGTTTCGTAAAATGGCTGGGTTGCAGCATCTTAGTGTTTACAAGAGCAATGAGCGGCCCCATTACATCATTACCATCCATAAGGCTGTGGAAGACTTTATCCTTGACGAGGCACACAAGGCCAGTATCTCTTTGAGCGCATACAACTTGCCTGACACACTGGATGCTTTGAAGAAGTTAACCAAGAAAGTCGGCTCTGACAAGGACGACCGGTTTAAGGCGTTGTTCAAGGTTCTGGACAGCGTGGGTGAGATAGCGACGTTGAAAGCATTGCTCATATACCTCAGAAGTAAAGGATATGCAGCACGGGAAGAGCAGGTCGTGAGTATTCTTGAGGGGCGTAATTAATACTAAGGATTAGGTATAAGAACTTTATCAAGCGAGTGCTGGATTTCAGTATCTCGCTGGTGGCGTTGCTACTGATAGGGTGGCTGCTGATTATCATCGCCATCTGGCTGCACTTTGCCAACGGCAAAAACGCTAACGCTAACGTTAACGCTAACCTTCTTGGTAAGCATCCAACCCCTTTTTAGGAGGTCTCAGATTTACTCATTACCTTTCTTCAGGTATGAAGCGACATGAATTCAAGAATGATGAATGACGGGCCCCGGTGGGGAATTAATAATTAAAAATGAGAAAAATGAAAGAGTTGACGAGTTGACAAGTTGACGAGTTGACGAGGAAAAGTGAAGAATGGGCACGGGAGCGAATTGAAAGTGAAAGTTCCCTGACGAACCAGTCTGTGCATTAACGAGGAGAGAGTGGTGCGTTCCATGCCACTCATTATCGTCAGCGACTGAGTGGTAAACACCGTGCGCGGACTCCTGAGTATGTCAAACGTAATCTCCT
>Ga0247610_10001271_pt1 | contig 31562 bp, 12 predicted proteins | sample 174DNAGHGhighgp2_FD_193483 | JGI IMG/M metagenome (GOLD analysis project Ga0247610, IMG submission 193483) | Sheep rumen microbial communities from Palmerston North, Manawatu-Wanganui, New Zealand - 1742 DNA GHGhigh gp2 | ecosystem: Host-associated > Mammals > Digestive system > Stomach > Rumen...
GAGCACAACCTTGCCCCAATAAAAAAAGGTTATCCAACCTTGGCAAGGGAAGAGTGAGATACCAGTCGGAATAGAGATATTGATAGGTTATGCGAAAATAGCTCAGTTGGTAGAGCACAACCTTGCCAAGGTTGGGGTCGCGGGTTCGAGTCCCGTTTTTCGCTCCAAGGATGCCGCAGTGGTGGAATCGGTAGACACGCAGGACTTAAAATCCTGTAATCATTGCGATTGTGCGGGTTCAAGTCCCGCCTGCGGTACTCACATTTAAAGCGGATATTCAATCCGCTTTTTTTGTTTATATTCGTTTCGTTTTTAATTTGATTGTATAGGTATAAATGAAGTACAAGAAATTTTTGTTAGGGTTGGGGGTCGTCTCCATTTTGATGTCATGTCATCAAGGTAACACAACAAGGAAAGAACCGTTAATTGCTAAGCCCTTCTTTTTGGGGCGAGTAGATAGTATGGGAAGAATGGCATATCCTGGGACAAAAGCAAAGGTTTGTTTTGAGGGTGCCTGCAACGTAGTTATGCATCTATCTGATAGCATAGTCAATTCCGATTATAATCCTGATTATGTAGGGGTGATCATAGATAGAAGGGATACGATGAAGATTTCCTTAAATGATACAACTTTATCTATGCCGATGGTATTTGAGCAGGGGAAGCATAGTATTGAGGTGGTTAAATTAACAGAAGCGCAGGTTGGGGTGATTCAGTTTGAAGATTTTGTTTTTACTTCATTGGGAGATGATTTCGTGTTACGTGATTCTGCTTACTCAGACGCTCCTCTTATTGAGTTTATTGGTAATTCAATAACGTGTGGTTACGGGGTGGAGGACACGACGAATCTTGAGGGGTTCCGTTCTGTTAATCAAAATATTTTAAAAACCTATGGGGCGTTGGTTGCTCAGCATTATGGTGTTGAGGCGCTATATACGGCTTATTCAGGTCGAGGATTGATTCGTAATTATGATGCAACAGATAAAAACTGCATACCAGAAATCTATGGACGTGTATTCCCAGATGATTCGATATTGAAGTATGATGTTAAGACATATACTCCCTCTGTTTTGATCTTAAATATTGGAACAAATGATTTCAATTCGGAACATACGGGGAAACAGTTAAATGACAGTCTGTTTATCGCAACATATCAATCTTTTGTCACGTATCTTCGCACTATCTATCCGAAATCTTCGATTGTATGTGCGGTGGGACCTATGTTAAGTGATGGTTATCCAGAAGGGTCTAATTCGCTCACCAGATGTTTGAGATGTGTACGCAAGGTGGTGGATGATTGTAATCAGTTGGGTGATGCGGCAGTATGGTTCTTTACCTTTACACCTCAGTCGGCTCCATACGGGGAAGACTATCATCCGTCATTCTATACACATAGACGGATGGCGCAGGAGTTGATAGCGTTTCTTGATGCAAAGGGTATCTCCTCGCGATTACTCGCAGAATGAGTTTAGTTGCGGGGAATCTATTCTGTTTTTCAGTTCGATTACTTCCAGGTCTCGTATCTTTGAACCGTCGATGACAAATCGCATCAGGGTACGTACTTTGTGAAACCCATATATCCCAGCCGCACCAGGATTAAGGCACATGACGCGTAACTCAGGGTCGTACATAGCCTTAAGTATATGGGAGTGTCCGCATACGAATAATTGAGGTTTCTCTTGATATATTATTTCCTTGATACCCGGTGCATATTTATGAGGGTAGCCTCCGATATGAGTCATGACAACCTTAACATTCTCGCAAGTGAACGAGAGTATTTTCTGGCGTTTTATTCTTATGTCTTGACCATCAATATTTCCATATACGCTGCGAAACAGTTTCCCTTCGCTCAGCTTATTGCAAATTTCTGCTGAGCCGATATCTCCTGCATGCCATATCTCGTCACAATCCTTGAAATGTATCGCATAACGATCATCCCAATACCCATGCGTGTCAGATAATAATCCAATGTGTTTCATTCAATCTTTTTATTGCGAACCAGTTCGCGCACATAATCATAAAAAGGAATATTGTATATCTCACTTAGTTCTTTGCCTAAGATAACGATTTGTGCTACTTCGTTAAATCCACTGGCGGAAATAATTGACTCAAATGAGTTGTCTTCGTGGATAAGACGAAGATCATATACATATTGACTTACTGTTTTCTCAAAGAAACCTCCATAAGAGAAGGTGTTGGTTTCTTCATACCGTTGGAAAGCGAAATGTTTGCCTTGTGGTTGGAAATCTATCCATTTTCCCCATTCCCACTTAAAAAAGCGGATGCCTTTTTGTATTTGTTTCTTCTGAGGGTCAAACGAAAAGAATTTTTCTGTTTTTGTGAGAAAACATCCGATTGCAATGGATAGGAGGATATAAGGGAGGTCCTGTCGAAGGAAGTCAGAGAAGATATCTGACGCATTTCGCAGGGGACCATTAATGACAATTCCCCAGTATATGAAATTGAAAAAAAACACGATAGCTGTCACATAAGCTATATAACCTATGACAACTATGGCAGTAGGGAAGAATTGTCCTTGAGGAATCGTGATTATATGATTATTTTGTTCCATGAACGATTAATAAGTAATGTTTTTTATTCTGTTGATGAGTTCATTACCTAAAGCTTCTTTCCGTTGAATATGATTCTGAACCTCTATGACAAATGGGTTTTGCTCGAATTGTCCACGGACACTCTCGAAATCTTTTTGTTTCTGTATCTCATCGCCATCAGCGCCGAATCCTGTCTGGGTTGTAAGCGTAAACTCTTTTTTCGCATCTTCATAAAGAATCTTATCGAGGGTGATGACTGATTCTTTCCATTTGTTAACGATGGAGAGGATGTCTTGGATGGTTATTTCGGCTATTTTCTTGTTGAGCATCAGTTGAATCTTATCTATTGCCCATGTCCATTCGTAGGTGTAGTAGTTACGATGGATTTCAGAGAATTGTTTGTTGATGGTGTCAATGTCATTGTATTCTCCTGATTCGATTTTTTGTAGGACCTCTTTCCCAACGGAGATGGGGAGAATAAGTCCAGCCACATCAATCCAATCGCCAGTTCCAATAGAAGTGTCGGGTTGTAATCTGTTGCGTATCTCTTGGATGGATTTGAAAGGAGTCTCTTCCAATCGTTTGATGATTGAATTGCCTATAAATTTCCATATACCCATTTCATATACGGTGATACCTTTTTTTAAGGACGATGCTTTGATTCGGGTGTTTTGGTAGTAGTAGTTACTACACTCTTCACCAGCGATTTTTTGTAGATTTTTAAGAATATCTACGCCAGCGAACATCTTTTGGATAGTATATGGACTAAGAAGATTAAAGTTTATTTGGTCTAAACGGTTGGGATCTGTTCTTTTGTCACGTTTAGGCCATTTCTGTGCATCGCGTATGGTTCCGACGCTACGTAGGTTAGAAGCAGGCACTAAATAGGTTTCACTATTATTCTCTATCAAATAAGAGAATGGTAGATTAGTAGTGTCTGGATGAGTCGTATGTCTTCCCATGATAAGGGTGAATGCACCAATTTTAGCAGGCCATAGGATATATGAGTCGCTTGTGGTTTTAGAACCTCTTTCGACCACACCCTGATGAATAGGCCCTAATTTGTACATGTGGTTGCTTTGGTTGCTACCCGATCCTGCATTTAGGAAAGAGAACATACCTGCGATGAGCAGACTAGATTTGTGGTGAGTAACGGTGAATGGTCCGGCAAAGACGGAAGCAGCCTCACCGTGGAACCCTTGACAATTACAGAAGAATAGGGTGTCTGTCGCGGAGTACTGTTTACCAATCTGACAAGCTTGTCCCACAAAGCATTTATCAATCATGGCGCCATCTGTGATTTCACTTCCAGAGGATATGATGAAATCTTTAGCGATGACACCGACGCCGAGTTGAACGGGGGCATGGATGTTACTGTTGATGCTTCCATTCTGAAGAGTAAGACAGCCTTTGACAGTTGCGTAATCACCAAATTTTATGTTTTTAATGCATCCACAATTACGGATTATCACATTTTTTCCGATGAAACCTGTTTCAGAGGCTATTTTCTCGCAGTAACGATCCACTATGTTTTTTAGACGATCGATCAATTGCGTTCGATGTCTATAGAGTGTCATGATATATGCGAAGTGTGCGGAAAGGTTATCGCAGATTGGCACCTCACGTCCGCCTCCTTCATTGATAGGTGATACAAGTACACCATTACCAAAGGTACTTTTCCCGGTTACTACCAACATGTCAACGTTTTCAATAAACGTATCATCACCAATATTATAATTAGCTATGTAGTTCCCTATACGGCCGATATACGTATTGTTTCCGATGGTACAATTATGAATGGTAGCTAAATGAATACCAGAGTGCCTGCTAATATTCCCTTCCTGCGTGTGGTGTTTCTCAAAATAGCCTATCTTGACGGTTCCAGAAAAATGAGAGTTTGTTACATATTGAGGGTCAAACTTTTCGTGAACTTCAATTTTGTTCCAATCTTCCGCTGAACATTGTTGTTGACATAGTTGTTCGATTTCCTGATTGGTAAGGTGTCTATATGTATTCATGGCTTTTGTGATATTAATCGATTTCCTCAGCGTTCTCATCATATTTTTGGTAGATGAAATCATTGTATGGAAATCTGGTAATATGAATTTCTTTTACTTTGTTGTATATGAGATTCTTAAACTCTTCTATATTATTTTTCTCACGGGCGGAGATAAAGATGCAGTTTTCTTGCAGTTTTGACATCCAAGTTTTTTTCAGTTCATCAAGACTGATATTTTCGCGTGAGATAGGAGTCAAGTCGTCTTCCTCTTTTGGGACATAAGAAAAAGCATCAATTTTATTAAACACCAGGATGGTAGGTTTGTCATCTGCATGCAGTTCCTGCAATGTTTTCTCGACAACTGCGATTTGATCCTCGAAGGATGGATGAGAGATATCTACCACATGGAGAAGGAGATCAGCTTCACGAACCTCATCAAGTGTTGATTTAAATGACTCCACCAGATCATGGGGCAGTTTGCGAATAAAACCTACTGTATCAGACAATAGGAACGGAAGGTTTTCAATGGTGACCTTTCTAACGGTGGTGTCAAGGGTGGCAAAAAGTTTATTTTCGGCAAAGATATCCGATTTGCTAAGCATGTTCATGATGGTGGATTTCCCCACATTGGTGTATCCCACTAATGCGACACGCACCATTTTACCTCTGTTTTTCCGTTGAATGATTTTCTGGTTGTCGATATTTTTTAATTCTTCTTTTAAAAGAGAGATTTTTGTCAGACAGATACGGCGGTCAGTTTCTATCTGTGTTTCACCCGGGCCTCTCATCCCGATACCACCGCGTTGTCTTTCCAGGTGTGTCCACATACCTGTGAGTCGTGGCAGCAGATATTTATATTGTGCCAACTCCACTTGAGTCTTAGCATGTGCGGTTTGTGCACGTTTGGCGAAGATGTCTAATATTAAGCTGGTACGGTCCAATATTTTAACGCCTAATTCTTTTTCAATGTTACGAAGTTGTTTAGGAGATAGTTCGTCATCGAAAATAGCAATGCCGATTTCGTTTTCGCTTTCTTCCTGTTCTTTTATGTAGTTTTTGATTTCCTCAAGTTTGCCAGGACCGACGAATGTTTTAGGATTAGGATACTCCAGTTTTTGCAAAAATTTCTTTTGAGGATAGGCTCCAGCTGTTTCAGAGAGGAATGCTAATTCATCCAAGTATTCTGTAGCTTTTTGTTCGTTTTGCCGAGGTGTGACTAATCCAATTAGAATGGCATTTTCTTCGTATATTTCTGTTTTAACTATTTCGCTCATATCGTATGAAAAAAGAAAAGAGCAAGAAGAAATCAAGCCGTTCTTCTTACTCTTTGGAATTATATGTTTACTGTTTTGGCAGCTTCTCTGATTTTCGCTTCTATCTCGTTTGCTAGTTCAGGATTATCTTTTAGCAGTTCTTTTGTGGCATCTCTACCCTGAGCCAGTTTGTTCTCGTTGTAACTATACCAGGAACCACTCTTTTTGATGATGCCAAACTCGACGCCAAGGTCAACGATTTCGCCTATATGAGATACCCCTTCGCCGAACATTATGTCGAATTCTGCTTTTTTAAATGGAGGAGCTACTTTATTTTTTACCACTTTAACTCGAGTTTGGTTACCAATGACATTGTCACCTTCTTTTAGTTGACCAATACGGCGAATGTCGAGACGTACGGAAGCATAGAATTTCAATGCGTTACCACCCGTTGTTGTTTCAGGATTACCGAACATCACACCAATCTTTTCACGTAATTGGTTGATGAAGATGCAACATGTATTCGTTTTATTAATCGTACCTGTCAGTTTACGAAGAGCTTGAGACATCAATCGAGCTTGAAGCCCCATTTTTGCATCGCCCATATCTCCTTCGATTTCAGCTTTAGGAGTGAGGGCAGCAACAGAGTCCACCACCACGATATCGATAGCAGAAGAACGAATAAGTTGGTCTGCAATTTCAAGAGCTTGTTCCCCATTGTCGGGTTGAGAAATCAAAAGGTTGTCAATGTCAACGCCCAGTTTCTCAGCATAAAAACGATCGAATGCGTGTTCGGCATCGATGATGGCGGCAATACCACCATTTCGTTGAGCTTCTGCGATGGCATGAATGGCCAATGTTGTTTTACCAGAAGATTCAGGACCAAATATCTCAATGACTCTACCTCTAGGGAATCCTCCGACACCCAAGGCAAGGTCTAATCCTAATGAACCGCTTGAAATAACAGGGACTTCTTCGATCTTGTTGTCGCCCATCTTCATGATGGTACCTTTACCGTGATCCTTTTCGATTTTTTCCATAGCGAGTTGAAGTGCTTTCAACTTTTCGCTCGATGGTTTTAATTTTTCTTCCATATTGTTTTGAAGTAACTAAATTTGGTTTAATTTATATTTTGACAAATGTAGATTTTTTTTTTGAGAAATAAAAGAGACAACTTTATATAATTTTTATACGTGAGAGGAGGGGTTATTGCCCTTTCTTTTGATTATTTTGAATTGATTTTGAGTTAATTATGAAAAAAAACTTCGTATGGTGAAGAAATGTGTTTGTTAGATAAATCTGATTGTAAATTATTGAAAATAAATAAGATACATATTGAAAAAGAGTGAAATAGAAAAAATCGCAAACAATTAGATTTGAAAATTTTTATAAAAACAATGAATTTTTGGGAGTTAGCGTAAAAAAATGTTTAATTTTTTTTTATTTTTGCTTAATTGAAATAATTGTGTAAAAACGTACATGTAGAAAATATATAGAATTTAATAAGCAAATCTATGAAACAGAGTTGAGAAAATAGGGGGGATGATGTTGATTGGAAGAGAATGTTTTTTTGTTTCTGAAAGAGTAGCTTGATTCTATAAAGTCGAAGTATTGTATAAAAATAGAATTTCATCAATATGAATAATATGCGAAACCATATAGTGAGTTGTCTTAGACGGCTGGTGATGTTGATTGCGATGTTCTCGATATCAGCAGGAGTGTTTGCTGCGACATATCAGGGCACGACAGGAACCGTTCGGTATTATTTTGATACAGATACTGGTATCTTACGCTTGTATGGAACAGGAGCAACAACAAATTATAGAGGTAATTGGGATTATGGATATAATCGGAATGGATATGCACCATGGCGAAATGTACGTACCTATGTCACCTCGGTTGTGGTAGAAGAAGGTGTGACAGGTTTAGGAGCAGCTCTTTTTTATGATTGTCCAAACTTAGTAAGTGTTTCGTTGCCGAATTCATTGGAGACAATAGGATATGAGCTTTTCCGTGGATGTTCAAGTTTGGAAACTGTAACCATTCCTGCTGGTGTTAGAGACATAAAAGATCGTTGGTTGACTGACTGTGATAACATGCAATATGTATATGTGGATCAGACAAATTCCAACTATGTTTCGATAGAAGGAATCATATATACGAAAGATTTATCTACCATTGTTCGTATTCCTGAAAATAATCCTATTACCAATTACAACATTCCTGAGGGAGTATCGATGATGGCTACCGATGCCATGTACGAGCAAAAGAATATCGTTAATATTGTATTGCCAACCACGATGCATTTTATTCAATATGGAACGATTGATGGATGTCCTAATTTGGAGTCGTTTACCCTGCGTACGTGCGAAGCTCCTACAATGGAGAAGGAGATCATTAATTGTCCTAAGTTGAGATCTGTATATGTACCCTGTGGATGTAGTGGTAATTTCACGGGTTATTGGGCTAATTTGAACCAACGATTTACAGAAGGTGTCGTAACGGCCATTGATGTATATACGAATAACTCTGAATTAGGAACGGCCACCTATGATGTGCCAAAATGTAATGAGACGCAGGTGACCGTGCATGCGTATCCAACGGAACATGGAGAGTTCGCTTATTGGTCGGATGATACAACACAGACAAATGTTACACGTAGTCTGGACATCATAAATGGGACGACGATTCAGTTGACAGCTATCTTCAAACCTAAGCGATATAATGTCACTTTGTCTCGACAGAATTATCAGGGAGCTGAATATGATGAATATTTCACCTTGACAGGAGCTGGTGCGTATGATTATAATACTACTGCTACAGTTGAGGCAATGATAAATCGAGAAGGCTACCGTTTTTATCGTTGGATGAATTGTTCGACGAATACTGCCGCTTCGTATGACAATCCATACTCTTTCACAATAACAAAAGATGCTTGTTTAAGAGCTCAATTTCAGATAGGTAAAAATCGTATTTCTATTTCTACGAGTGATGCAACTAAAGGTACGGTTACTCCTTCGTATAATAATGTGGAAGTTGATTATGGTACCGAGATCTCTGTTGTGGCAACCCCGAGAAATGGATATGTGTTTGATCATTGGAATGATGATAATACGGAGGCTTCACGAACCATACGAGTAACATCTGATATTACATATATTGCTTACTTTAAACCTATAACATATAAGGTTACGGCAACACCTAACGATGCTGACTTAGGAACCTGTACGGGATATGGAACATTTGATTATAATACGAATGTTACATTGAGAGCAACAGCAAAAGAGTGTGCTCGATTTGTTAAGTGGACGGATGGAGAGACAGAAAACACAAATGCAACAATAACATTTAGAGTTAGGGAAGACAAAAACTATACAGCCATATTTGAAAGTACGAGACCGAATGTTGAGATCGAAGTGCCAGCATCTGGATGTCCTGATGCAAATTTTGTATTTACATCGGCTGTTAGTGGAGGCAGAAGACCTTATACGTATGTGTGGTCGGAAGCCGCAGCTGGTTCTGGAACAACGTCAACTTTTGCGGATGCGGTAGAAGGCGGTAATATTTATAAGGTAAAATTGACGGTTACAGATAATATCGGATGCTCGAATTCTGATTCTGCCGAAGTGACAGTTTTGAAGACTTATCAAGTGGATACAGTGGCGTCTGGCTGTAAATCGTTTACATGGTACGGTGATGAATATACGGCAAGTGGTGATTATGAGAAACAGTTCACGACAGTGGCGGGCTGTGATTCTATTGTTACCTTGCATTTGACGATTAACGAGAGTGTTACCTCAGATACCACCGCTGTTGAGTGCAACGCATTTACATGGTACGGTGAAGAATACACGGCAAGCGGTGATTACAAGAAGACCTTCACGACAGAAGCGGGTTGCGACAGTATCGTGACGTTACATTTGACGATTAACGAAAACAAGACTTCTGACACGACAGCAGTAGCCTGTGATTACTTTATGTGGCATGGAAAACGATACATAGAGACGGGCGACTACGAGAAACAGTTCACGACAGTAGCAGGTTGTGATTCTATTGTTACCTTACATTTGACGATTAACGAGAGTGTTACCTCAGATACCACCGCTGTTGAGTGCAACGCATTTACATGGTACGGTGAGGAATATACGGCAAGCGGTGATTATGAGAAACAGTTCACGACAGTGGCGGGCTGTGATTCTATTGTTACCTTGCATTTGACGATTAACGAGAGTGTTACCTCAGATACCACCGCTGTTGAGTGCAACGCATTTACATGGTACGGTGAAGAATACACGGCAAGCGGTGATTACAAGAAGACCTTCACGACAGAAGCGGGTTGCGACAGTATCGTGACGTTACATTTGACGATTAACGAAAACAAGACTTCTGACACGACAGCAGTAGCCTGTGATTACTTTATGTGGCATGGGAAACGATACATAGAGACGGGCGACTACGAGAAACAGTTCACGACAGTAGCAGGTTGTGATTCTATCGTCACCTTGCATTTGACCATCAACGAAAGCATAACAGTTGATACGACCGCTGTTGAGTGCAACACATTTACATGGTATGGTGAGGAATACACGGCAAGCGGTGATTATGAGAAGACCTTCACGACAGCAGCGGGTTGTGACAGTATTGTGACGTTACATTTGACGATTAACGAAAACAAGACTTCTGACACGACAGCAGTAGCCTGTGATTACTTTATGTGGCATGGGAAACGATACATAGAGACAGGCGACTACGAGAAACAGTTCACGACAGTGGCGGGCTGCGATTCTATTGTTACCTTACATTTGACGATTAACGAGAGTGTTACCTCAGATACCACCGCTGTTGAGTGCGATGCATTTACATGGTACGGTGAAGAATACACGGCAAGCGGTGATTACGAGAAGACCTTCACGGCAGTAGCAGGCTGTGACAGTATCGTGACGTTACATTTGACGATTAACGAAAACAAGACTTCTGACACGACAGCAGTAGCCTGTGATTACTTTATGTGGCATGGGAAACGATACATAGAGACGGGCGACTACGAGAAACAGTTCACGACAGTAGCAGGTTGTGATTCTATCGTCACCTTGCATTTGACCATCAACGAAAGCATAACAGTTGATACAACGGCTGTTGAGTGCAATACATTTACATGGTACGGTGAGGAATATACGGATAGTGGTGATTATGAGAAGACCTTCACAACAGAAGCGGGCTGTGACAGTATCGTGACCTTGCATTTGACGATTAACGAAAACAAGACTTCTGACACGACAGCAGTAGCCTGTGATTACTTTATGTGGCATGGAAAACGATACATAGAGACAGGCGACTACGAGAAACAGTTCACGACAGTGGCGGGCTGTGATTCAATTGTTACCCTGCACTTGACCATCAACGAGAGCATAACAGTTGATACGACCGCTGTTGAGTGCAACGCATTTACATGGTACGGTGAGGAATATACGGCAAGCGGCGACTACGAGAAGACCTTCACGACAGTAGCGGGCTGTGACAGTATCGTGACCTTGCACTTGACCATCAATGAAAGTATAACAAATGATACAACGGCTGTTGAGTGCAATGCATTTACATGGTACGGAGAAGAATATACTGCAAGTGGTGATTATGAAAAGACCTTCACGACAGTGGCAGGCTGCGATTCTATTGTCACTTTACACTTGACGATCAATGAAAGCGTAACAGTTGATACGACCGCTGTTGAGTGCAATACATTTACATGGTACGGTGAGGAATACACGGCAAGCGGTGATTACGAGAAGACCTTCACGACAGCAGCGGGCTGTGACAGTATCGTCACATTACATTTGACGATTAACGAAAACAAGACTTCTGACACGACAGCAGTAGCCTGTGATTACTTTATGTGGCATGGAAAACGATACATAGAGACGGGCGACTACGAGAAACAATTCACGACAGTCGATGGCTGCGATTCTATTGTCACCTTACACTTGACGATCAATGAAAGTATAACAGTTGATACGACTGCTGTTGAGTGCAATGCATTTACATGGTACGGAGAAGAATATACTGCAAGTGGTGATTATGAAAAGACCTTCACGACAGTGGCAGGCTGCGATTCTATTGTCACCTTACATTTGACAATTAACGAAAGCATAACAGTTGATACGACCGCTGTTGAGTGCAATGCATTTACATGGTACGGTGAGGAATATACGGCAAGCGGTGATTATGAGAAGACCTTCACGACAGCAGCGGGTTGTGACAGTATTGTGACGTTACATTTGACGATTAACGAAAACAAGACTTCTGACACGACAGCAGTAGCCTGTGATTACTTTATGTGGCATGGGAAACGATACATAGAGACGGGCGACTACGAGAAACAGTTCACGACAGTAGCAGGCTGTGATTCTATTGTTACCTTACACTTGACGATCAATGAAAGCATAACAGTTGATACAACCGCTGTTGAGTGCAATACATTTACATGGTACGGTGAGGAATACACGGCAAGCGGTGATTACGAGAAGACCTTCACTACAGTGGCAGGTTGTGACAGCATCGTGACCTTGCACTTGACCATTAATGAAAGCGTAACAGTTGATACAACGGCTGTTGAGTGCAACGCATTTACATGGTACGGTGAAGAATACACTACTAGTGGTGATTATGAAAAGACCTTCACGACAGTGGCAGGCTGCGATTCTATTGTCACTTTACACTTGACGATCAATGAAAGCGTAACAGTTGATACGACCGCTGTTGAGTGCAATACATTTACATGGTACGGTGAGGAATACACGGCAAGCGGTGATTACGAGAAGACCTTCACGACAGTGGCAGGCTGTGACAGCATCGTGACCTTGCACTTGACCATCAATGAAAGTATAACAGTTGATACGACCGCTGTTGAGTGCAATGCATTTACATGGTACGGTGAAGAATACACTACTAGTGGTGATTATGAAAAGACCTTCACGACAGTGGCAGGCTGCGATTCTATTGTCACTTTACACTTGACGATCAATGAAAGCGTAACAGTTGATACAACGGCTGTTGAGTGCAATACATTTACATGGTACGGTGAGGAATACACGGCAAGCGGTGATTACGAGAAGACCTTCACTACAGTGGCAGGTTGTGACAGCATCGTGACCTTGCACTTGACCATTAATGAAAGCGTAACAGTTGATACAACGGCTGTTGAGTGCAATGCATTTACATGGTACGGAGAAGAATATACTGCAAGTGGTGATTATGAAAAGACCTTCACGACAGTGGCTGGCTGTGACAGTACCGTCACCTTGCATTTGACCATAGCGCCATCTTATAGAGAAGATACTACGGTAATTGCGAATAAGTCATATATATGGTATGGAGAAACTTATGATGCAAGTGGTGATTATACAAAAGAGTTTAAGACACAATATGGCTGTGACTCTATCGTTACCTTGCATTTAACGATACGTCCAACCTTGCATATCACGATTGTTGGAAATAAGGATACAAAAACTTATTGTGGATCTTTGTTGACTGTTAGTGGATATTCAGCGATGGCAGAAGGTGAAGCAATTGGATTATATGACGAAACAAAGATACATTATATAGGTGATTCAGTTGCAATGGGTCTGAAGGCAGGCAATTATACAATGAATTTAGTCGCTGATGATTTCTCTTATGATGACGATGCCTTAGATGTAGATTTCATTATCGAAGATGGATTGTTGACAATCGATAAGATACTTGAGCCAATAGAAATCACGGCAAAAAGTAATTCAAAGATATATGATGGTACACCGTTGACAGATGATCAATATAGTTATACGACAGAATCAGTAATTGATGGAGATGTGTTGGTAGCTAAGACAGAAGGAACGATCACTCATGTGGGAATTGTGGATAATAACATCGTTGAATATAAAATGATGCGAGGCGAGGAGGATGTTACGGATTGTTATAGTTATAGCCTTATAAAAGGTACGTTAGAGATCACTCAACGAAATTTAACATTGACATCGCCAACAGATTCTAAGGCGTATGACAAGATTCCATTGGTAAATGAACAAATTGAGGCAGAAGGTTTTGCTGAGGGTGATGGTGCTACATATTATGTAACAGGATCTCAAACGGAGGTCGGTTCTTCAGCTAATACGTTCTCATATATCTTTAACGAGGGTGTATTAGAAGAAGACTATATAGTTACGGTAGTTGAGGGTACATTGACGGTGACTTATCCAGATCCTGTCGTTGTGAAGATTGTTGGAGATTCAGCTTCTTATATTTATGATGGAAAGGAAAAGACAGTTCAAGGTTATCAAGTTGAGATTTTAAATAGTTCTAGCTATACAATCGAAGATTTTGATTTCTCACCTGACACTTCGATAAGTGCGGTAGATGCTGGAGTTTATCACATGAATTTAACATCGGCTGTAGCTGTTAATAATAATCCAAATTACTTGTCTGTCATATTTAATGTGATAGATGGTAAATTGACCATATCTCCTGTCTCAACGCCAATTGATATTAAGTCAAACAGTGTGGAGAAAATGTATGATGGAACGCCATTGGTAGATTCAGGTTACACCTATACGCAGGGTGTATTATTAGATGGAGATTCATTGGTGGTTGATGTACAAGGAACCATAACAAACGCAGGTTTCGTTGTAAATGAAATCGTATCTTATAAGGTGATAAATGATGAACGGGAGGTTACCCAGAACTATACCTTCGGAAAGATTACAGAAGGACAATTGGTTGTTCTTAAGAGAAATTTGAATTTCACATCGGCATCAGACAAGAAAGTATATGATGGATTTGCATTGGAAAATGATAGTGTTACCATCTCTGGTGATGGTTTCGCACCGGATGAGGGTGTGACGTTTGAAGTGACAGGATCTCAAACAGAGATTGGTTCTAGTGTGAACTTCTTCACCTATCAATTTAATGATAACACGTTGGCGGACAACTATAATGTTATTGTGAAAGAAGGTAGATTATTAGTATTCTCTAATACATCTGTTAATGTTACGATTACAGAACATGCTGATACATTTGTTTATGATGGAACTGTACATGTTGTAAAGGGATATGATTTCTATTCAAGTGTTGATTTCTATACAGAGGAGGATTTCAGATTCGTTGGTCGAAATGAACTTGAGGTGACGAATGCAGGTGAATATACTATGAATCTGAAGAAGGAAGATTTCGTAAATGTGAATTATAATTTCACGGATGTAGAATTTGAAATCATCCATAATACCACTCTTGTTAAACCATTGAAGGGCGTGTATGTCACTATTGTCGGACATACGGATACGTTTATGTATAATGGTATGGAACAATATGTAGGTGGCTATGATGTAATAACGAATAATGTACTTTATACGAAAGAGAGTATTTTCCATGCAGGTGTTGATACGGTCAGAGGAACTGATGCAGGTACATACGAGATGAATTTAAAAGAAGACGATTTTTCCAATATCAATACAAACTTTGAAGATGTGACATTTGAGGTGTTGAGTAATGACTTGGTTATCCTTCCTCTTCAAAATGTTGTCGTTGTGATTACTGAACATTCAGACACTTTAATCTATAATGGAAAGACACAACAGGTTTCTGGTTATGACTTTGCATGTAACTCAGATCTTTATAACGAATCGTTCATTCAGTTTAGTGGAGACTCTGTCGCACGAGGATTGAATGTTGGCTCCTATACAATGAGTATGACTGAGAATGACTTTAAGAATATAAGTGATAATTTCAGTGATGTTAGGTTTGTTGTTGTTAAGGGTACCTTTATGATTACACCGATAGAGTACATTGTGGTAAACATAAAGGAACATGGTGGAACACATACTTACACGGGAGAGAATCAGCAAGTAGTAGGATATGATATTGAATCGACCTCTTCCTTGTATAAAAAAGGTGATTATAAGTTCTCTGGCGTTGATACTGTGAATGGAATCAATGTAGGTGATTATGAGATGCAATTAAGAGTCTCTGATTTTGAAAATATCAGTGGGAATTTTGCCAATGTGAAATTTGTCATTATTGATGACACATTACATATCGTGCCGATTGAAGATGTTGTGGTTACAATTACAGAACATGCCGATACGTTTGTCTATAATGGTGAGATGAGATATGCTGCAGGGTATGATTTTGTTGCAAATACACAATATTATCATGAGTATGATTTCGACTTCATTGGTAACGATACAGTATATGGACAGGAGGCTGGACATTATGGTATGGGATTGAAAGAGACGGATTTTGTCAATAGAAATCGCAACTTTACGAATGTCACCTTTGATATTGTTCATGACACCTTGGTGATTGAACCGTTGGATGGCGTGGAAGTTGTTATAACGGAGCATGGTGATACTGTTCTTTATGATGGTAAAGAACATATTGTGTGGGGATATGTATTCCATAGTAATGATAAACTATATGTGCCAGAGAATGCTACATTAACTACTTCTGATAGTGTGAGTGGAATCAATGCGGGTTCTTATTCGATGAATCTGTCGGCAGATGATTTTAAGAATAATAATCCGAATTTCACGAATGTGAAATTCACCATACGTCATCATTATCTTGTGATTGTGCCGATTGAAAATGTGAATGTCACGATAAAAGAACATGCAGATACATTTATTTATAACGGTTCTGTGCAGTCTGTTTCAGGATATGATATTATTCCAGACAATCCATTGTTTATGAGTGATAATCTAACATTCAAGGGAGACTCTGTTGTTAGCGCTGTTTCGGCAGGTAAATATACGATGGATTTATCTTCATCAGATTTTCTTCCTGCTACCAATAATTTCAAGGAAATTCATTTTTCTGTAGAGCATGACACGATGGTTGTTTTGCCAAAGAAGGGTGTGACTGTACACGTTACAGAGCATGCAGATACCTTCTTCTATGACGGAGAAGAGAAAGTGGTTGGTGGCTATGATTTAGACATTGAGGATCCTTTATATGCTGAATCTGACATTTTATTTACAGGTATTGATACAGTCCGTGGTATTGCTGTAGGTAAGTATGGCATGGGTCTTCAATCCTCAGATTTTGAAAATATCAATCCAAATTTTGATTCGGTTGAATTCATAATTACACATGACTCAATGATGATTAGTCCGATGGAGGAAGTTACCGTTATGTTGTCGATGAAGGGGGATACGTTAGTGTATAATGGACAAGAACAATATGTGTCTGGATATAATATACTTTCTATTAGCAATCCGATATTGAAAGCTGACGAGATTATCTATACAGGTGAGGCGGAAGATACGATAGTTCGTCGTACGGATGTGGGTAAATCAGAGATGCCTATCAATGTAGATTTATTTAAATCGTTGAATCCTAATATTACAAACATAAGGTTCTTATTGGTACACAAGCCGTTAGTGATTTTGCCGAAGTCGGGTGTTGTTGTCACGATAACAGAAAACAGTGATACAGTAATGTATGATGGACAGACTCATACGGTAAGTGGATATACAGTACAGACAAATGATGAACTATATGGGGAGAAAGATTTCAAATTCACTGGTTCAGCTACTATTTCGTCTAAGGATGTAGGTTCCTATTCAATGAATCTGGTCACATCAGACTTCGTCAATAAGAATAATAACTTCAAGGATGTAACCTTTGTTATTGAACGTGGCAGTTTAACAGTTACTCCACTTGAAGGAGTTGTTGTGACGATTACAGGTAAAAAGGATACTGTGGAGTACAATGGAATGATGCATTCTATCAAAGGATCATATCGTTCGTGTGATAATCCGTTGTATGATGTATATGAGGATGTAAATGTCTTGTCATCAAACAAGCAGGCGACGGGTATTCAGTCTGGTATTTATTATATGGGATTGCGACCAAGTGATTACGAGAATATCAATCCGAATTTCAAAGATGTGAAATTTGTTGTTGAAGATGGTTCTTTACAGATTGATAAGGTTAAGCAACCTATTATTATCACAGCTAACAGTAGTTATAAATTATATGATGGTAAACCATTGAAGAATGATGGATTTACCTATACATCAGAACGTTTGGATCAGATCGGAGACCGTATTAAGGCTGTTATTGAGGGTGAGATAACAAATGTGGGTACTATCAATAATGAGATTGTCTCTTATAAGATTATAAACAGAAATGGAGAGAATGTGACGAATAATTATGAGAAGATTATCTTAAATGATGGTTGGTTGCAGATTAATCCTCGTACCATTACTCTTACTTCTGCTTCAGCTGAAAAAGAATACGATGGCAAACCATTGGTTTGTGATTCTGTGATTATCTCAGGCGAAGGTTTGGCTGAGTTGGATCATATCATCTTCCATGTTGATGGAGAACAGTTTAATGCTGGAGAAAGTTTGAACACCTTTACATATGAGCTGGTAGGTTCTCCTTTCTTGTTGAATAATTATAATATAAATGTGGTGGAGGGTACGTTACGTGTGACGCCTAATTCAACACCGATAGATATAATGGCTGCAAGTGATAAGAAGTATTATGATAAGTTGCCATTGGAGAATCCAACTTATACATTTACAGAAGATGTCTTGGCTGAAGGAGATACATTGTATGTTGTGGTCTCAGGTTCTATCACCGAGGTGGGTGTTACGGACAATGTCATCACAGAATATTATATTCTTAGGGATGGTGTGGATGTGACAGCGAACTATACTATAGGCAAAATTATCAATGGTGTTCTTGAAGTATTATATTCAGAACGACTCTATACAATCTATGGAGGTAAGGGTGAGATTGTCTTCCAGGATGTGAAAGCTCCTGTTAGAGTATTTGACACTTGGGGACGAGTTTTGTATCCTGAAATATCTCCATCATGTCCTGAATTTAATCCAGGAGAATACTATTCGATGAGTGTAGGTAAACAAGGTGTATATTATGTACGCGTATTAGGTGAGACGATTAAAGTGATAGTGAAATAAACAGGTTGATTCAAGTGCAATCCGTTAGGTTCTTCAAGGTTAATTTTGGAAGGACATTTTAACGCAAAATAGTTGCTTTTATCAATATTATTATCTATATTGGTAGTTCTAAAATAGATGAATATGGATCACATGAAGATTTGGAAAATTGCATTACACTGTAGGGTAAATATGTTGATGTCTGTAATGCTTATCTTAGCAATGTGTACAGGATGCACAGGAAAAAAGAAGCAATGTTACAGTGTGACATTATGTGAAGAATGGCCGGTTGTCGATGAATCTATAACATCGAATTATGAGATGGAGACGGATTCGTCCTACTATGTATTGGAGAAGTCGTCTCGATTTTCCAGTCATTGGAATAAGGTAACATATGTCTCATCGGGAGGGGAACGTTCGTTCAATTCTATCCTTACGATACCTAAAAGTTCTTCGTTGTCATTGAAGAATGTTAAGTGGAACAGCATTGCAACCAAGGTTAGGTCGTGGGTATATACAGAAGATAAGGATGGAGCAGTTGATAATGTTAAGGCATACGATATAGATGGAAACCTGCTATATACACAGTATTATAGTCAGAAGGAATATGAGAAAGGAGATTTGAAGAAATGTGTTATAACATACGTGGATGCCGATGGCGACACGATTCAAACGTATGACAAAGGTGCATCGAGAGCCGTTGTTCACTTAAATGATAAAGGATATAGGGATATAGTTTATTTTCAAAATGCACAGGGCGAAAGTTGCCGGAACCAGTATGGCTTTGAAAAATTCGAGATAGAATATAACCGTCAGAGTGGTGTGTCTGTTACTTCCGGCTCGTTTGATGATGTGTACTCACATACTTGTATTCTCTTGAATGATAAGTATAAAGAAAGGATTAGGGTAAATATGGATTTCTTGCGTCAAATCAAGAAACCATATCCTATATATAATATAGAAATTGATGGTGAAGTGAAAACGGAATGTTCTGTTTCTGATTCGGTTACGTATGTTACAACCTCTTTTGAAAAAGATGGGACTTCTATTCCGATAGATGATAAAACCTATAAAATTGTCAGTACGTATGATGCAAAAGGTCATTTGATAAAACGTGCATGTCAGAATAAAAATGGAGAGAATGTTTCATCCATGCTGGTTACCGTATATACCTATGATGAGTATGGCTTTTTGGTGTTGACCGAATTGCTTTCATCTGACGAAAAACATCCTGTTAATGGTTCTCTGGGTTGGCAAAAGCGTGAATATAAATATGATGATAACCATTTTCTGCAAGAGATTATCTATTATGATCCATCTGGTTACATTGTAAAAGCTCCGCATGAATCTTATTATGCATTATTTTTTGAATATGATGTTTATGGACGATTGTGGCGTGTTTCCCGTTTGGGACGTAGTTTGAATAGATATAAAGATGTGTTGAGCTCTAATATATATAATTATTCCAATGATTATTTCCCTCAGTCGGAATGTTATAGAGAAGAAGGTCGGACCATATATCAGACACACTACTCATACTACAAAAATGGAGATGAGTATTATGTAGGTCATTCCTATTCATTGGAAGGGAAGAATGCTCCAGCATTTGATAATCTGTTTGAGAAAGTGGTGATGTATGATAAACAAGGGAACCGTATCGTTCGATATTTAGATGATAAAGAAAATATTCTCAAGAGTGATTCATTTATGAATGAATCAGAGGCTTTTTCGTTAAAGGATCAAATAAAGGGAGAGAAACGACCTCGTTACTGTGTGATAAATACTAATCGCTGGCGATTTGAGGGATATATGCTGAATGGCGAACCTCATGGCGAAGGATGTATTGAATGGACCGAGTCGGGTGAGGTTTTGGTAGGCAACTTCCATGGATGGAATTTGATATCTTATTTTCAAAAGGTTAATTGAGTTAGGTTATGTGTAATAAGTTGAAATATGTTTTGTTGTTTTTTGTGGGACTATGCTATAGCCAGATGTCTGCAAAAGAGGTGTTGTGGACCGATGTGGTGAAGACAAAACCCTCCACCTATGTGGTTAAGGATGATACTATTTTATTAAAGGATAAAAAGGCTGTGGCATGGCTTGCTTCTGTCAGCAATGGATTAAATGGACAAAAAGCATCGACATTTGAAGGGAAAGTGGTTCGTTTGATGCAGGATGTAGATATGGATGAATATGGATTCCGTTCTTTCATCTCTACTTTTAATGGTGTGTTTGATGGTTGTAATCATGTGATTGCCAATTTGAATGATTCATCTAATACGTTTTGCCGTATCAATGAAGGCGTAATCAAGAATCTGGAAAGAAGAGGTAAAGTGGCTGGTGTATATATTAAAGATGTTGATTATCAATCTTGTGCATGTATTGCTGCAGATAATATGGGAACGATAGAAAATTGTCGGGTTCATTACACTGAGATGTCTTTTATCTCCTCCATGCAGATTACGGTGGGTGTGATAGCTGCTAATAATTATGGAACAATTGAACAATGCTATACGGAAGGACATTGGATTGTGTCTGGTGCTTTTTCTGACAAATCATATTTAGGGGGCATCACTGCGTATAATAGTGGTATTATTCGAAATTGTAAAAACAGTGCTATTATTGATGGGTATTGTAAAGCAACAGGAGGTATTGCTGCGGTCAATCAGGGATATATGGCCAATTGTGCCAATACGGGAGAATTGAGAAGTGGTACTCTCATGGGTGGCTTGTGCGGTGTGTTTCAGGGAACCAACAGTATGATAGAGAATTGTTATAGTACTGCATCTCAGAATGGAAATGGACTGGTAGGAACGCAGAAAGGTGGTATCCTAAGAAACTGTTATTCAGCTTCAAAAAATAATGCTATTGGGAAGATTACCAATTCTACTATGAACGAGTACATTTATGTATGTGCAGATTCGGTAGCATCGGTGGAGAAGAATGTATATACATTCAGTGGTGTTGGACGCTATTGTCAGACAACGGATAGTGTGTTTGGTAAGGTTGCAATGCCTGATGTCTTGAATATGTGGAGCACGTTGCAAGATAATGATGACTATTCTCGTTGGACAGAGGATCGTGTAGGAATCAATAAAGGATATCCTATATTCACATGGGAATTGGATGATAATATGTATGAAAAACCATATGAACTTTGGGTGAATGTTGTAAAAGAGAGACCTGAGACCTATGTAGAAGACGGGGATGTGATATACATTGGAGATGAACGTGCATTTGCATGGATGGCTTCAGTGACGAATGGACTGAATGGATGTAAACAAGATGTTTATGGCAACAAGACTATTTATTTGTTGTCTGACGTGAACATGGCTCAATATGAGTGGACTCCGTTGAAGAATTTTGCAGGTGTATTTAAAGGGAATGATCATGTCGTGAAAGGTATCTTTATTGAAGATACCCTTTCGAATGTTGGTTGTATGGTAACTAACAGTGGCGTGATACAGGATTTGAAGTTGCAGAACACCTCTATTTATGTCTATACCGGCATGAATGTGAAAGGCGCTATGTTAGTTGCAGATAACAAAGGAAAGATAGAAAACTGCGAAACGGATGGAGATATCAGGATGGATGGCTATTCTGCTGACTGTAGCGCATTGCGTCTGGGTGGTATTGTCGGTGTGAATACAGGTTCTATCGTTAGTAGTGCATCGTATGGTAAAGTATATTTGAAATTTGAAAGTCTCGGTTCCTATCCAACTGCGGAAAATATTGTAGGTGGAGTGGTGGCCGACAATCAAGGTACAGTCAATACATGTATTAACAATGCTGAAGTTGATGGAATGTGTTACAGTATTGGTGGAATTGCAGGAAGAATCAGCGGGAAGGGGAAGGTCTTGAATTGTGCAAACAAAGGGTATGTGACCAAACTGACATCGCCTAACACAACTGTTGTGGGAGGTTTAGCCGGTTATATGCGTGATAATGCAACAATATACAATTCATATAATAGTGCATGGGTGGATGGATGCTCTTTGGTAGGTGTTCAGTATTCAGGGAAAATCGGTAATTGTTACAAGGTAGCTAGTCCAGTTGCTATAGGTGAATCATCTGTGAATGCATTTGAACATATATATTCATGTGCAGATAGCACTTCCTCTACACAGAATATCAACTACACATTCACGGGTAATGGACGAAAGTGTACACTTGCTGAACCCGTATATCAAACCACTAGTTTTGTCGAAGCATTGAATGCATGGGTGAAAGAGCAGGGAAATCCTGATTACTTGTCATGGGGAATAGATCTTAAAAAGAAAAACAACGGATATCCAACATTGATTGAAACGGTGAAGAAGGATACAACCTTCTATGTTTGTCCTGATGTTGAGTATTATGGTAAAGTATATACATCTGAGGATGATTCTGTAGTTCAAGCTGTTACTTGGAATGATACGTTATATGAAAACGCAAGAATCATTTTGAAGGTGAAGTTTGATGGGCTTACGATTGTACATAGAAGTTCATTCGTGGTAGGTGAGGTGTTGAATCTGGCCGTCTCAACAGCATTCCCAAGTACATACTGGAAATTAGAAGATGGAACAAGTTATGCAGGTGTGGTATATCCTATGCCTGTGGATATCTCCTTTATTGACGGGAAAAAGATTTCTGTGACAGTATCTAAAAGTGGTTGTTCTCATGAATTGACAGACTCGTTGGTGGCAAAACGATTAGAGTATGATACATTGATATATGTATGTCCGGAGATTGATTACTATGGTAGAGAGTTCACGGAAGAGGATGATGGGACAATACAAGTCATAAATTGGAATCGAGAAAAAATTAAAGCAAGGATCGTTCTAAAAGCAAATTTCTCTAAAGTTAAGTATAAGGCACCGTCGTCATTCTGTATTGATGACACTGTATCACTACGTCTTTCAGGTGCCGACAGCTATATATGGAAGTTGGATTCAGATACATTATATGTGGATGGAAAGATGCATAAGAAGGACCGTTATGACTGGGTTATGACATCACAGGATGTTGGAATGACGATAGATGTGGCGGCGGTACTTAATGGATGCGAGCATCATTTCTATGATACAATCCGGACGAAGTCAGAACCTGACATTGTCTATATGGAGGGCTGGGGAGATGTCCTAGCTATTAACAATTCACAAAATAAATATATATCCTTCCAATGGTATTTCAATGGAGGAATGATGGAAGATCAGGTGGAGCAGTATTTATATCAACCAGAAGGATTGTATTCTGGTACATATACAGCGGTGGCATATAAGGCAGATGGAACAGAAGAGAATCTTTGCTCAATTATGATTGCAGGTAGTACTGGAAAGGAGAGAAGCATGCAGTTGCAACCGACGCTTATTAAAACGTTTGATGCACCATTTTTGATTGGCGATTATGATGTTGAATCTATACAAATGATCTCAGTGGTTGACAGTAAAGGTAACACGGTAGGTCAGGGAAGAGATATGGAGTCTATCGATTTCTCTGGCTTACAAGATGGATTGTATATAATTTGTATAAGGATGTGTGATGATACTATATTTACCTCTAAATTTTCTATAAAAAGATGAAGAAGATAGTATATGTAATTAGGATTGCTGCTCTCTTCATCTTGAATGTGGCAGCATTACAAGCTCAGGTGAGAGGATCTCAGTTGCGAGTTGATGCAGGTGTTGGCATGAATACGCTATTTTATGAACCTTCCATAGGTGAACGCTCCAATGGATTAGGCGGAAGATTAGGTCTCACCTATTCTTACTATTTTAAGGAACGTCTAGGTCTCGGTATAGGAGCATACGGTAATTTGTTTAATTCAAAGTATTCATTGACAGGACATGATTTTTACGATGGTAGTTATACGACCGATGAAGCAAATTATGGTTATCAATATAGTAAGTCTTCCTATTTGAGACTCTCTGAACAGCAACGTATGATATCTGTCTCTATTCCAGTATCGTTGAAGTATCGTTTTGAAATAGGATGGAAGTGGGATATGCGATTAAATGCTGGAGTGGCGGTCGAAATTCCTGTAGCTAGACGCTATTATTCAGATGGAGATTTGTCGCTTAGTGCGTATTATAAAGAATTAAATATTCGTTTCCATGATATGCCTAATCACGGCTTGTTTACAGATTCATACAGAGAAGATGGCGCATTTAAATCATCCAATGTGGGGGTGTCTCCATTTGTTGAGATAGGGTTCTCTCATCGCGTAACAGAACAGGTGCGTTTTTATTTGGGCTTATATGCTTCGTATGGAGTAATGAATTATCTGAGAAATAATCCAAATCCTGTATTCTATGATGGAGATGATGTTAACTCCAGACCTCAGAATGTGTTCGCTTCTGATGTGACGGAGGAAATGCATCCATTTTGTGCAGGATTAAGTATTGGTTTTATTCATCTCTTCCAAAAGGATGATAGGGGAGATCTCGTGATGACTGCTCAGTTTATGGAACCTATCATACCATACGAATATAAGGTGGAAGAAGAGGAATTGGAAAAGGCTGAAAAAGAGGTTGTGGCTGTAAAGGTTGATACTACATGTGAGGATGTGGTGGCAATTAATTATAAGTGGTTGGCTGATTCAACTGCAAAGGCTGATGGTTTGGATATTGCCATAAATGGATATACGAAACCGAGCACGAAACCAACAACTAAGCCAAGTACAGTTCCGAGCACAAAACCAAGTTCATCGACTGTTCGTCACTCTCAAACGCCGTCTTCGTATAGAAATACAACTCCTAAACGTTCTGAGAAACCTAAGAACACGAATTCGACAGTTACTAAGCCGAATACACAAAATACGAATCAGACAACTCCTGCTTTGGAGGTAACAGAAAAGTGGGAAGAAACGAAGGTTGATCCAGTGAAATTACAGAAGGCAGAACAGGTTCTCCTCGCAGAAGAAAAAGAGGTTCGTCCGGTTAATAAGATAGGTCAGACGACAGTTCATAAGAAAAAGATATACATGAATTGTGGAAAAGGACCTAAAGCCGCCTTGTCGTTTACTGAACCAGGAGATGAGGAGTTGACAGAAAGCAAGTTGAGAGCACTTAAACAATTGGCGGCTTATTTGAAATCACATCCACAAGAAACAGTTACCTTCAGTGTTGAAGGTGAAGAATCTGTCAGTCGCTTCGTTCAACAGAAGAATCAATCTTATTTTGAGAAGATAAAGAAACAATTGATTCAATATGGTGTAAAAGAGAATCAGGTGATAATGGGAGACGAAGGCAAATGAGATGGAGCAAAAGGAGATTGATAGGATATATAAAAAAGTTCGAGATGCAATAGACCAATTCGGCCTTATTGAAGAGGGCGATAAGATACTTGTGGGACTTTCGGGAGGGAAGGATTCTCTGGCGATGCTCGATTTTTTAAGTAGAAAAAGACAAGCGCCCTATCCAAAGTTTGATATGGTGGCTGTTCATGTCTTGATGAGTAATATTCCGTATCAATCAGATATTGAATATCTTCGTGCGTATGCAAATGCTTTGCAGGTGGAGTTCGTTCATGATATAACCAGTTTTGATCCTACTACGGATACTAGAAATACGCCCTGTTTTTTATGCTCATGGACCAGGCGGAAACGAATGTTTGCATTGGCAAAAGAGTTGGGCTGTAACAAGATGGCTTTGGGACATCATTTGGATGATATGATTCAGACGTTATTGATGAATATGACTTTTCAAGGGTCATTTAGCACAATGCCACCATTGTTGAAGATGGATAAATTTGACATGTGTATTATCCGCCCGTTATCTTTAGTAGAGGAAAAGGACCTGATACAATATGCCTTGCATAAAGGCTATAAGAAACAACCACACAATTGTCCGTATGAGACAGATTCAAATAGAACATCCATACGAGAAGTATTAGATAAGATGATTCAACTAAATCCTCATGCAAAGAGTTCTTTGTTGAGGTCGATGATGAATGTACAAGATAATTATCTGCCTAAGTCTGTCAAATAGTTTTGTTGTGTATTTATGGACGAGTACATGAAGAATCGAATGATTCATTGAAGGATTTTTAGTTTTCGTAAATAACTTTGTCATATCAATTAGAAAAAACTAAATTTGCATTGATTTTATTTATGAATGAATTGATATGGATTTTGCTGTTAAAAATTTAGGAGAATGTAAGATCAAATCTCCATTAAAATTATCAAAAGTAAAAGGAGACGGAATTTATGATTTCGTGGAAGATGGGGAACGTGTTCTATACTCTTCCTCATTACAAGAGGTGATGACTGCCATTAAGAATGGTGTAGAATTAAGATCATTTGAAAAACCAGGGCCCAAAGAATATATTTATTTTGAACCGGCTAAAACAAAGGTTGCTATTGTTACCTGTGGAGGGCTATGTCCTGGGTTAAATAATGTGATCCGAGGCTTGGTGTGTCACCTATGGAACCGATATGGCGTGAGAAATATCGTGGGTGTACAATATGGATATGCGGGATTGAACCCTGCTAATCAGTTGCCTTTCATTAGTCTAGATCCAGACTTGGTGGATGATATTCATAAGGATGGAGGGTCTATGTTGGCTTCGTCTAGAGGCAATCAACCTAGTGAAGTTATCGTAGATACATTAGAAAAAAATAATATCAATATTCTCTTTTGTGTGGGTGGTGATGGAACCTTGAGAGGAGCTCATGATATTTGTCAGGAGATAGAACGGAGAGGATTGAAAATAAGTGTTGCGGGTGTTCCCAAAACGATTGATAATGATATTAGTTATATTGATAAGTCATTCGGATTTGAGTCTGCATTTACATCAGCACAAAATATTATTTTGAATGCTCATTATGAAGCAAAGGGAGCACAGAATGGTGTTGCATTGATAAAACTAATGGGACGTGATTCTGGATTTATCGCAGCTAATGTAGCATTGGCTGTTCCTGATGTGAATTTCTGTTTGATCCCAGAGATGAATTTCGACTTGGAGAATGAGAGTCAGACTGGTTTCTTGAACTGCTTGGAGAGACGTTTGATGAGCAAGAAACATGCTGTTGTTGTGGTCGCTGAAGGTGCTGGACAACAGTTTATGACAGGAGAACGTAAAGTGGATGCTTCAGGTAATGTTTTACATGAGGATATCGGTATCTTTATGAAGAATCAGATTATTGACTTCTTTAACAAGAAAAAAGTTCCGATTAGCGTTAAATATTTCGATCCTAGTTATATTATCCGTAGTATTCCGGCGAATGCGAATGATAGTAAGTTCTGTGAACAGTTGACACAGAATGCTGTCCATGCTGCTATGGCAGGACGTACAGATTTCGTAGTAGGAAACTGGAATAACTCATTTACGCTATTGCCAATTACTGCAGCTACATCACAGCGTAAGAAAGTGAATTTGGAGAGTGAATTTTGGTGGAGTGTTGTTGAGGCAACTGGACAGCCAATGGAAATGAGAGAAAAGAAGTAGAATAGAGATTATTTATAGGAATAAAGAGAACCCCGAAAGTTGAAAAGAGTCTTTCGGGGTTTGTTTTTTATTTGTTTTGTAATTATCAGTCATTACTGTGTGTCGTCAAGAAATGAGATACTAGATAAAGAGAAAGGGTGCCTGAACTATCCAAGCACCCTTTCCTTATGCATGTTTAGTTTTATCTAATCAGAGTAACTGAACCTTTCCGTTCTCCATCCTTGTGTACATCTTTGAAATCACTTTCCCATGTGACTACATAACCATATACACCAAATGGTGCAGGTTCTCCGTTGTAGGTGCCATCCCATTCATCTTCTTTGGTGAATCCTTCAAACATGATGGTTCCTTCACGGTTGTATATGATGAAGTGGAAGCTAGTCATAAATTCAGTTCCTAAGAATCGGAATACATCGTTCAAACCATCGTCATTAGGAGAGAAGGCATTTGGCGCCCAGAAGTTCTTCCATACCCAGATTGTTGAGTCACCAACGTATTCACAACCTTTTTCATCAATAGCCAATGCAGTTACTACAAATGAGTCGCGTACAGATGGATTAGGGTATCGATACGTTGCTTCTACACCTTGTACTTCAGTATTATAATCGTCTCCCGTATTCCAATACCACTTAGCATGACGAGGATATATACCTTTCATTGTGATGACTGGATTCTCTTCTAGGATGATGCTTGGAGATACAGAGAACTCGATAGGTAAGAATGTCAGCGTATCTACTGTCATTGTATCTGAACTTGTACATCCATTAGCATCTGTACCAACCAAAGTGACAGCTGTTTCTTGGTCAATCACTGCATATATATGATCGGACATGTTACCTGAGATTTCACCATTCTTAGGAATACTGCTCCATTCATAAGAGATAGCATCACCATGAGCGGAGATATCCACACGCGTGTCGGTGCCAGGACAGCCTTCGATAGCATTTTGTTTCATCCATACATGAGGACGTTTGTTCACTCTTACCTTTACATCTTTTTTGCTTTCGCATCCGCTTTCAGAAGTACCTATGACGGTAAAGACATTGTCTTCCTCTATGTTCTGTATCAAAATTCTACCTTCTTTTCCATTGCTCCATTTGTATGTTGCTGCACCTTCGGCAAGTAATACAGCAGCATCACCTTGACACACGATAGAATCTCCAGTTACTCGGATGTTCGGTGTTACATGAGCTGTTACATGAATCTCCATTTCGGTCGTACATGCACCTTTTGTTCCTGAAAGGGTGATACGAGTGTTGCCTTCAGGCATAAAGATAAGCGAGTCGCCTGTGACATTCTTGTTGTTGAAGTTCCATGTATAATGCTCTGCACCGTGAGCATATAGTTTGGCAGGATTTCCAACACATACAACATCGACACCGGTATAATTGATACTTGGACTCTCTTTTAATGTAAGCAATTTATACTTAGTGCTTTCACAACCATTTTTGTCTATAGCTTTTGTAAAGATATAGGTGGAAGTGTTTACTTCAGTTGCTATGGCTTCACCATCTCTACTGATTGCGTCATCCATTGTGTTGGTTCCGAATCCCCAGTAATAGTTCTCTCCATCACCTTTGGCTGTAAGTTGAACGTAGAATCCACGGCAGACACTATCTTCACCTAAGATCTCAAAGTTTGGAGAAGGATTGATGGTGACAGGAACATTGATAGTCGTCTGACATCCATTCAAGTCTGTACCCGTCAACGTGAATTTGCTATTAGCCTTAGGATAAACTTCCAAATGATCAGTGTTGTTTCCTGTACTCCACTTGTAAGAAGAAGCTCCGTAAGCTGTCAGATCCAACTTGTGACCTTCGCAGATATTTGTGACACCTTGGAAGGTGACATTCGGTTTAGGAAGGACGCTAATAGGAATGCTTAGTTTGGTTGAACAGTGGTTGGCAGTACCTTCAACAATATATGTTTTATTGTTTGTCGGATTATCTGTCATGGTACCTGTTGTGTTCTCATTGTCATGAGACCATTTGTAGGTTGCAGCACCTACCACATTAAACTTCGCCAAATCGCCTGCACATACCTCGCTTGGACCTGTATAGGTTAGGATAGGGTATGGATAGCACTTGATGTTGTGAATCTTTGTGGTTACACATCCTTTCGCACTGATTGCCTCTACTGTGAATGATGTCGCATTGTTGATGATAGGAGTAATTGCGTCTGAAATAGCTCCGTTACTCCATGTGTATCGAACTGCATCACCATCTTCAATGGACAAATTCACTGCATCACCTTGACAAGCATAGGTTGGTCCTTGAATCTTAAAGGATGGCAAAGAGTCTATGTGGACAGTGTATGATTGGGTGTTCTTACATCCGTTTATATCCTTACCAGTGACGGTATATGTTTTGGTCTCTGTCGGTCTATCTGTAATAATACTTGCTTTAGAACCTGTACTCCATTCATAGTTCATAGCACCAGATGCTGTTAACTGAATGGCTGAATTGAGACAAACCGATGATGGACCAGAAATCCATATGTTTGGCAACTGAATAACATCTACTTGGAATGATATAGAACTTTCACATCCAGAGTGATTACCTACTACGTTATATGTAGTTAAGTTCATCGGTTTATCCTTCAATGTGAATGTACTTCCTTCGTAAGTCTTTCCCTTCCAAGTATATCTGTCAGCACCTTGAATGGCAATGTTGATAGAATCACCAGCACAGACTTGCTTAGGTGCGTTGTAAACTAGTTCAGGATAATCCAGATTGCGGATGGTGTGAGTTTTGGTGTTTACACATCCGTATGCATCTGTACCAGTTACAGTGAAGTTTTGGTCTTTCGTAATAACTGGATAGACGTTGGCATCTCTTTCTCCTGTACTCCATACATATTCTGAAGCCCCGTTTGCTGTTAGGTGAGCTACGCTACCATTACAGATACTATCATCACCCGTGATGTTGATAGTTGGTAATGCATGTACAATGACTTCGAATGGTTCTGTCGTAAAATGACATTTATGTTCATCTGTACCGGTTACACTATAATAACTCTTTTGCGCAGTAGTGGTTGTCTCAGAAAGGGTACTTCCTGTTGCACCATTGTTCCATTTATAAGACTTCGCACCACTAGCGGATAGATTGATGTTTTGTCCAACACAAATATCACGATCACCCGTAATCCAAACATACGGCTTAGGAAGGATTGAAACAGTGAATTGTTCTTTTGTCTCACAGCCATTTTCCGTTCCGATGACGTAGAATGTCTTACTGTTCACCATGTTTTCCTCTGTATAAGTCTCGTTGGATGAACCATCCTGCCATGTATATGTTGAGGCTCCACTTGCGGTGACTGTGAGGTTGTCTCCTTCACAAATGCTCTCTGGAGCATTGGTCGTGATGACAGGATAATCTTTCTTATTCACAGTCTTTGTCTT
>Ga0247610_10001272_pt1 | contig 31560 bp, 58 predicted proteins | sample 174DNAGHGhighgp2_FD_193483 | JGI IMG/M metagenome (GOLD analysis project Ga0247610, IMG submission 193483) | Sheep rumen microbial communities from Palmerston North, Manawatu-Wanganui, New Zealand - 1742 DNA GHGhigh gp2 | ecosystem: Host-associated > Mammals > Digestive system > Stomach > Rumen...
GCAGGAAGGAATAGATGAAATAAATGCTTGAATAGGTTCAAAGAATCCAAGTAATATCATCATAATTGCGGCCACGCCAGTAACTGAAGAGGCAGCGCATCTACTGAAACCAATAGTACCAACAGATTCACCATATGAACATGCGCCAAGACCGCCAAGGCAACTAGTAGCTAAATTAGCCACACCTTCTCCTAAGAAAATACTAGATAAGCCAGGTTCTTTATACAAATCTTTTCCTATAATATTACCTAGTGCCTGATGATCTGCGAGACATTCGCATATGGCAGAAATTGTAAAAGCTATATACATTATTATAATTGGGACTAATGTAGTAAGCTATACGGAAGTAAATTTAGTAAATGCAAAGTCTGGTAAAGAAAAAATATGAATCCCAGTAAATTTACTAAAATCAACTAATCCGAATGGAATCGCCACTACGTATCCTACTAATGTCCCTATAAGAAATGGGAACATCGACCATATGCCCTTTAGGTAATGATTTGACAATGCGATCGCAAGAACAGTAATAAGCGCGATTGCCACGCCAGTATTTCCGGTATCACCAATATATCCTGTAATAAATCCCATAAGGTTAATACCGATAACAATAGTTACTGAACCTATCAGTACTTTTGGCATAAACTTATAAAGATTATCAATAGATATTCTATTAAAAATAAGTGCGAATGCAGCGTATACAAGAAATGCGGTCAAACCGCCAACTGCGACTGCTGTATATCCTCCTGCGGCAAGGGCTGCAAGGACAGGCGCTACAAAAGCTCCACTATTACTAATAAACATTGGCGACTATCTGCGAGTAGTCAACCAATAAACAATTGTTGCCATACCTGCTCCAACAAAAGCTCCCGAAAGAGGAACACCGCATATTTGTGCGATTAATGCTGTTGCAGTGAAGCAACTTAACATAATTTGTAAACTAAATAAAAGCAATTTATTTAATGGTAATTTATCATTAACATTATAAATCATTCTCTTCTATCTCCTTAGAAGTAATTATTTCATCTAAAAACTAACGCATTGATTTTAAAGAATCAATATCTAAATCTTCCCATATTTTAATCTGATCAGGCATTGCAATTACCTAATGAGTTGGAAAAAGTGCCTTATATTGTTCTATCATTTTCTATACGTCATTAAAATCATATAAAAACACTCCGTGCTTATCAGTAGGGATTCGCATTATATCAACTATCATATTTATTATAAACTTTCTTTAATTCATCTATTACTTCTTCAATAGAGTAAACAAGAACGCCAGCCTGCTTGATAAGTCCAGTGACATAAAGATTCTAGTAAGAGTATTGCTGCTCACCTAAGCTGGCTGCGCCTCCCTTATCTTTTGCGTCACTATGAGTATTATAGCACTGACGAGTATCAGTACAAATACCAATGATATACTTATTGTCTCCTCTTGCAATTTTTTCGTGAAATTTCCCTATTTCAGCACATGTGCCAGAAGGAAGAACATCCCCATCTATACAAGCGATAAGCACATCAGTATTGTCTAATCGAATGTTATCACCATTAGCAATCTCCTATGAGCCTGCAAATTTTTTCTTTCCTTCTACGCCATTAATCTCTGTATTTTCTACAGGAGAATAAAGATCTACATCAGGAAAAGCTTCTCTTATTTTATTCGCCCATTCAATGTTACGAAGATAGTCTCCATAGAAAAAAATTGGTCCAGCAAGGTATATCTTCATTTATATTCCTCCGATATATACTCAGGTAATACTTCTTTTGTAAAAACATTTATTGCCATATATACTTCCCCATTACTGGTCTGTAAACATCCTATTAATTTGTCTGCAACTCCTTTAGCTTCTTCAATTAGATTCTCACCAATCATGCCGCAAATAACATCTTCAATAGGGACATCTCCTTGTCTAATTGTGCCTGTTTCTTCATCATTCGTCGTAAAAGTTACTATAAACATTTTCTCAACAGGGATGACATCAACCATTGCTTTAAGATTGCGGGCAAGATCTTCGCCAACAAGCGCAAACTAATTAGGCTAAGGAGTTTGAATAACAATAGTTGGTGTAGATGATGGAGTCGGCAAATCAATGGTGCATCCGGCCGCTACCAACATCAAAGCCGCAAGTAATAGTATTGATAAAAACTTACGCATTAGGTGCTTCCTCCGCTGGCGCTGGAGTTTCCGCATCTGCTGTCTCTTTATTTTCTTCTTCTGGATTAGGATTAACAAGGAAGTAAAGTTCTTTTTTGTGTCTTGCTGCCCAGTCGATTTCACCAAAGGTGCTTTCACCGATGTAACCATCTTTATTAACAACAAAGATTGCATCGCTCATATCAATCTTTTGTTTATGAAGATTATCAAGACGAATCTTTTGTTCAGTTGTAAGTTCTTCATTGTCTGCATGTTCAAATATTGTTGGCATTAAAACAATGTGATCATCAAGAGTAAGTTTTTTTGCCGCTTCAAACATTTCTTCTTTAAAACGAGTGCTTCCGCATATTGTAATAACCATATATATAAATTTCTCCTTTTAATTCATATTTAATAATATTATATCATATTTTTTTTTAAAAGTCAAATAATAAGAATATAAAATATTTTGACTAATAAGAAACTGCGGTTTGACAATTTTTCAATTATTTTTTATTAAGAAAAATTGTCAAACCGCGTTTTCTTATTATAATAATTTTAACGGTCAGATGTCAATAATCTTTAATTAAAAAATTTTATTTTTAATTAGATTTAAAAATGAGAAAAAGGAGAGATAGATAAATGACGCCAGAAAGTATTGAAAATTTATTTTAGTCAATTGATACAATTGTTAATGCGCGCATTGCCAATCTCCCATTTGATTAGACGATTGAGTGTGAAGTTATAAAATTAGAAGAAGATAATAAATATCTGATAAAATATCAAGCTTCTACTTTTCCTGCATACAGCAAAGGAGAAGTATATTCACCTGGAGATATTGTATATGTGCAAGTGCCGCAAGGTGATTTTACGCAAGATAAATTTATAATAAGTAAAAGGTCATTGGTAGAAAAAAATACTACTAAAAAAATGCCTTTTTTGTCATTTGTTAAAAATACTAATGTTTTAAGAGCTTCTATCTCTGAAAGAGAATATTATGTATAGACAAGTAGTAATTGGGCAGAAAGTAATGTTTCTACTATGGAAGTTAAAAATTTTTATGGAGAAACAAAAGCTGCTGGTTATACTAGAATAGGACTAAAATTTGCGGTTAAAGCAGGTATTACGGAAGAACTTATTTCTGGAGAGTATGGGGCAAGATTAATTTTAAAAGGTTATGACTAGTCCAAAACATATCTTCCTTGGGATGCCGCAATAACTAGCCCTATTTTAGAAACTCGAACCTATAATTTTTCGATGAAAGAAATGGTAGGTTCTAGTGTATATAATACATTAGGCTATAATAATCAAGAAAAGGTTTATGATATAACTAATTTTGTTGTAACATCTGCACAGGTTTAGTTTTATCAAAATGGTAAATTTTTGAAATTAGAAAGTTCAAGATCTTCTGATTATGATTTAAATACTAAACATCAACTTATTGGAACTATTGAAAACATATCGAAAAATATTGCCGCAATAGATGAAAGTTAGTTTAAAACTTATAAAGAATATTCTGAAAAAATAAATGAATTAATAAAAACACAAAAAGAATATTTGACATTAATATCAATGTAGTCAGCAACAAAAAATAAAATTTATTTTACAAATGTATAGTTATTCTTTGGATATGATTCGTCTGATTTTTACAATAATGAATATAGAGCATATTTATATACTCCTGATGGGTTATATTATAACAATGAATGGTATACTAAAAAAATAAAAATTAGATTTGTTCAAGCTCAAAATAATAAGCAAGATTTATCTATATTAGATACTGCTGTAGCTGGTAGTAATAAATATACTGTATTCTGGGAAATGTATGATTCTAGTGTAACAGAAATAAGTAAAATTTCTGGATTATAGTCTTATAAAAGAATTGATATAGAGGGGATAGAAACTGACTATTCATTGTCTATAGCAAAAAACAAATTATCACAAAGTTTTATAATAATGATTCAAGATACTACTAATGGGAAAAAATATTTTTCAAATAAATTAATATTTACAAGTTCCTCTACATTAAGTACAGAAGATTTATTAGATGTCTTATCTAGTAGTGAATATTTTTTAATAGATAAAAATGGAAAAGTATTTTTAAATGGTGGTATAAATGGAAGAACTTTAGATGGTGGTGCGAGTATTTCAAATGCGTATATTACTAATAGCACATTATATAACGTAGAATTAACAGGTATAAATACTGGTACGATATAGAATGCTCGCAATTGTACATCTGATGGGAATATCTATACCAATTTTTAGAGAATAAAAACTGCTATTGAAAATTTAGGTGGCAGTTATACAATAGCGTGAAAAAGGAGAATTAATATGACTTAGGAACAACTTGTGACTTTAGCATAGATATATAATACTCTTATGACAATTGACACAAGAGGTAGCAATACAATGATAATGGCTAGTTGTTTAGAAGCATTAAAAGAATTAATAATTCAATTACAAAGAGAGAAAGGAGAAGAAATAAATGGCGAATAAATTATACCCACCATAGATACAAGGTGCACTTCCTGCATTTTATTTAGATTATGATAGTTCAAATACTATTGTTACAGGTGCTACTATAAAGATACCCTTCACTTAGAATACGGCAGTTAGTCAAGCGCAAATAGCTTGTTTTGTTTTGCGGTTAAGAACTGCTTCAACAGGGTCTTATTTATTTCCTCCTATTTATAGTTCTAATTTTAATTTAGGTACTAAAATTGTATCATTTGATATTCCTGATAAATATGCAAAAATGTTAAATGAGGGCTAGTATTATAAAGCGCAAATTGCATATTGTAGATTTAAAATACTTGATTCTTATGGAAATATATCTGGAGAAGAACCAGGTTATTTCTCTACTGTTGGAATTATTAAATGTACTTCTAAACCAACTGTTTATATAAATAATTTAACTTAGCAAAGCGTTAATTTTTTCTAGAATGAATTTATTGGAGTTTATGATCAAAGTGAATGTAGAGATCAAACTGAAAAAGTTTATTCTTATGAATTTATTGTTTATGATGAAGCTGATGAAGTTTATTATACTTCTGGTGAACAGCTACATCAATCAGCTTATGATACTGAATATAATTTTTCTACAGATAGAGTTTTTATTAATGACTTTATTTAGCATGGAGTTACCTATTCTATTTAGTATAGAGTCACTACAGAAAATAATTTAATTTTTGAAACTCCTAAATATAAATTAACAAATGAATTTCTTGCTTCTCCAAATGAAAAAATTGAAATGATTCCAAATTCTAATGTTGAAAATGGATATGTAACAATTAATTTTAAAGGCAGTTTAGATAAAGATAAAAGTCAATATTATATATTAAATGATGCAGTGTTAGAAGATGAAAAAGATGAAAATGGTAAATATTTTACTGATAAAAATAATCGTACCATTCTTTCTGTCTTGTAGGCAAATCTATAGTACAGAGAAGAGCGCATTAGTTTTTTAAAACAAAATACATTGTTTAAAATTTATTCAGATGATTCATCTGATTTTCTTTATTTTATAACAAATAATAATCCTCCTAATAAAGTTTCTTTTACCAATGAAGAATAGATTAGATTTATTGATGCTGAAGCCTATTAGAATATTCAAAGCAATGATGAATTATCAGAAGAAGAAAAAATTACAGAAGTTTTAAATCTTAGACCATATTACATTCCAATTGCTACTGGCAGAGAAATTGTTAAAAATTTAAGTTATAAATATGTTGATGATAATCATCTTGATATAAGAGATTATAATTTAATATAGGATGTTCCAATAGAAGCTGTATATTATGGACGATATATTTTATCAAGAGCTAGTGACGCTGATAATTATTCAACTTGGTACACTATTGCTCAATTTAGATTAGAGGCACAAACTCCTTCCAGTTATTCATTTAGAGATATGACAGTTGAACATGGGCGCAAATATAAATACGGATTATAGCAAACTAATCTTTGGGGACTTATTTCTTCTCGCATAGAATCAGAGCCATATGAAGTTAGTTTTGAAGATATGTTTTTATATGATGGGGATAGACTTTTAAAAATTAGATTTAATCCTAAAGTTGAAAGTTTTAAAATTAAAGTATTAGAACAAAAGACCGATACTATTGGTGGACGTTTTCCTTATATTACTCGTAATGGTACTACTTATTATAAAGAATTTCCAATAGGTGGTATGATAGCTTGTGAGATGGATGAAGATTAGATGTTCCATAAAAGAGTGCAAGGAGTGGCGCATCGTCATTCTACAAAAGTACTTTAGGATCAATATGATGAAGATGGCAATCTAATTCAAAAAGGCGATATGCCTGAAAATGGTATGCGCGATTGGCATATGTTTAGCGATGAGAATATCATCCTTGAGAGAGAATTTAAACTTGCTGTTCTTGATTGGCTTAATGATGGTAAGCCAAAACTTTTTAAATCTCCTTATGAAGGTAATTATATTGTTCGTTTAATGGAGAATGAATTAAAGCCTGTTGAAGAACTTGGAAGAATGTTGCATACTTTTACAAGTTAGGCTTATGAAGTTGCAGAATGTACTTATAATAATCTTGTTTCTTATGGATTTGTTAATATTGCGCCACCTTCTGATTATGTTGGACAATGGCGTACTTATCTTTTAAATGATCCAGAGTTTCTAACAAAAGATGGAGATTATTTAATTAATTTTAGCGCAGGTCTTGAAAGTTTTACTATCCAAGATTTAATGCCAGGAGACATGATATCATTATTATTTGATGGCGAATCTAGTTCATCATGGGAAAATATTATGATAGGTATTACTGGGAGTTATAGCTATACTGCAAGTGCAGATAAACCAATCTTAGCAATTAAAATTCATCCTTATTCAAAAATTGATTAGACATCTGATAGGAATACTGTTGGTATTCTTAATTGTTACTATCAAGGAGCACGTATTACTGCTTTTGATTCTATTATTGCATAGCAATTACGTACTATACCAAGTCAATAGTATATTGGATATAGTCCATGGGTTAGAGATATTAAATATACTAACTGGAGCAGCACAAATAATGCAGGGATGCAACAGTTATCTCTTAAATAGTATCAACGTCATGAGTTTATGTCATATAATTTTAGAGATTATCTAGATGATGTTGTTAATAGAACTGATAATGCTACAGCTATTTCTTATAAAATTGATAAAGAATTTGCTAAATATGTGTATTCTTTTGATCCAGGAGAATTATTGGATAGAATAAATGCAACTATTTGTAAGGGAGAAGCTTATAAAATTTAGTTATTAAACATTGAATAGGCTAAATTTAGAGTAAGAGAAATAATTCCTGTATATACTGTAAATCAAGATATGACTGCTGGGAAAAGGATTAGCGAAGCATTCGAGCATGAGATAATTATTGATGAAAGTGATGGAAGTTATCGGACTCCAAGTAGTTATTAGTATGTTTCAACATCTCCATATGGGTATCCACACCCTATTGAAGAACTTTCTAAATACGAAATGATTGATCCATATTGTATTTATGAAGTTTTTGAATTAGATGCTCATCATAATTGGTATCCAGTTCAACGTTAGGGAGGTCCATATTATGATGCTTATTATCGTACCTGGCTAAGGGATGATTATGATCCAACTGTAAAAATTAATTATAATTGGAAAAAGGTAGCATGGATAGTAGATGGAGATACTAGTTTATAGCAAGCTAAAGAAGAAGCTTAGTTAGCAAAAGATTGGGGTCGCCCATATGATGAAGAAGCAATTTATGATTATGTTATTTAGATAGACGCAGGGAACCCACAAGAAATTAAACATTATTATGTAAATAATATTGGACATAAAACATACGTTGATGATCATTTTGATTTATATTATAGAGAAGGTACAATGTATTTTTCTTATGGATATGACACAGATGTTCTTGGCTCAACGAGTCAAATCTATTACGTTAAAGAGTATGATACTGATATTAGTTTAACAACTATTAAAGAAAAAAATTATACAGAATTAAAAGATATTAATTCTATTCATATTGGTAATGGAGTTATTGCTGAATTAACTTTTTAGATTAAAGTTATTGATTACTATACAGAATAGCGCAATCAAGATGTCGCAGCCGCAAAAGAATATTATTTAGCAAGAAAAAGATTTTATGATTAGTTAATGATATCATATGCAAATATTCAAAGAGCAGATTATTATCGAATTAAAAGTCGTGCTTTAAAAAATGCTTATAATGCTTTTTTAACTGGTACTACTGTAAACAAAAACTATCTATCAGAAGAAGATAAAAAAATTATTCGTATTTTATTAGCTAATAACTATGAAGTAGAATAGCTTAAATTATTAAAATTGTATAATGTAAAAACAATAAATTCTGAATTAGATAGTTCTGCCATTCAAGCTTTAGTCAAATACAAAGAAGATAATAAAGAGGATGAAGATGGGACTTTTGGAACTAGTAGAGTTAAGCTGTATGAATATGAATCTGGTGGAATAGCTGAGTATTATGCATTAGATATGGATAAAGTTATTCCTTTAAAAGTAAACAATTAGGATTCTAATACAAAAACTATTTATAGACAAATAGACAGCTCTAATAATGAAGTCTTCTATTCGTTAGATAAAAATAAAGTTAAAACTTTATATAGCTAGGCAAATTCAACTGCTTATGTTGTTTATAATAATTTAAGTTTTACTTATGATCCAAGATATGAATATACTAGTGAAAATATTAATAAATTAGTAAGAAATAAAGAAGTATTAGCAAGTGAAGGTATTTATGTTTATGAATTAAAAAAAGTTGAAGAAAGCGCAATTGTTACAGAATATGCTTTATTTAATGATACTGAAGCTGGAGACTTTAAATCAACAGATAATTATATTTATATGGAAGAAGTTCCATATTCAAATGATTTTATTGTTACTACTTTTTTTGAAAGAAAAGAATTAGAAAAAATTTCAACACCTGAAGAAAATTATGATTTAGAAGGTATTGCAAATAAAGTAAGAGATTTATAGATAGAAGTGGATGGTTTTAATAATCAAATAAGTACATTATCAGATTTAATTGAATCTGAAACAAATTCATATTTTGAAGTTTATAATAATATGAAAGCTAAATTAGATGACTATAATACAAAAGTTTATAAAAGTTGGGCTTATCAAGAAATATGCAGATTAATAGATGCTGGTGAATCTTGGGCCGCAATTTATTCATAGTTTAATGCAAATAAAGAGGAAATCGCAAGTACTTTTGAAGATACTCAAAATAAAATTCAAAATTATATTGGAGCTTGTTCAAATTTATATTATATAATCAAAAATTTTTTACCAATGATTGATTTATATAATAAAATGACTCAAGATGGTGTAGAGGAAGATAATAATTTAGATGAATATTTAAATGATAGAATATTGTATTATAGAGGAACTATTATTATAGCAATAGTTGCTATGTATAAAGCATTATAGGAAATAAAAAATATTACTGATAGATATCCTAGTTTTGTAACTACTGTTTATCCAAATGAAATTAGAGATTGTTTCGATAAATATAATGAGATATATGGAATGTTAGTTGATAATTCTTCTAAAAAATTATTAGATAAATATAGCCATTATGTTACTGAATATTATAAAAAATTATTAGAACTTATGCGCGACAACCGTGAATCATTAGATGAATTAATTAGACAAGAAGAAACATATACAGATCCAGTTTTATATGCTGAAATTATAAATCAATATGAAGATGCAGCATTTTTATATGATTGGATGGGCGTCACAAGTTAGACTCCTGTGACTATTTTAAATTCTGATATAAATGAAACTTATGTCGCTTATGGAGCTTTACCTTATTCAACGAATTATCGAAATTTAGTTGCAGAGTAGACAAATGAATATTTTACAAATTAGTATTCAACATATTTTAATTATAAATATACTTAGTATTATGATTCTTATAAAATGAAATCTTATAATGATACTAAAGATATTCCAACATATCATTATAGGACTAGTTTAAGAAATCCTACAGATAATGCTAATTAGGCTTTGTACACTACTTTTATATTTTATCCATTAGCAGAAGTAAAGGATAACCATATTACTGATAATGGTATCACATCGAATATAGGTTATTTTAATTCACGACCATTGGAAGAAAAAGAATAGATATTAGAGGTAAGTACAAAATTAAATAATTTAGTTGTAGAGATTTTAGAATAGGCTATAACTACCGAAAGAAATAATGCAGATGTATTTAAAAACAATATAAATACAAATTATTTAACACTAACTAAACCATATAATGTTGATGTTTTAAATACAGAACGTAACTTAATTATTAATCCTCCGAAAGATCCTCTTACAAACAAAATTGTTGAAAATGAAATTAATATTTATAATAATAAAGTATTAATGGCATAGGCACAATTACCAAAAAAGAATCCTCCTAATCCAAATCCAATAGTGACATTAGGTTTATCTTCTAAAACTAGAGAATTTTTTAAAGTATCAAATCGGAAAGCTCAATCTTTAATTTGTACGAATCTAGCTAGAAAATATAGAGATGATAATCCTTCTGTAATTGCGATTTATGGTTTAAGTGACGTATATACAAATGAAAACACAGGTGAACAAACTATCTTAGAAGGTTACTATAAAGATTACATTGATTACTTAACTGAAGATAGATTAGTATACTATCAAAATCTTTTATTAGAAGCCAACAGATTATTAAAATTATATCAACAATAGTATTCTAATTATTTAAATAAATATAATAAATATAATGAAGAATATCTTGCTTAGCAAGCAATATATGATTCATATGTTGGTACAGAAGTCATGGATTATTATTTGAATCCTGGTGAGCGCACTATGGAAAGCATCAGACAAGAAGTCAAAGAAGCTTGGTGGGCATTTTTAAGCTTATTAGATGATAGATATACCAAAGAAAAAGAAAGGGGCATGTATGTATAATGGAAAATCCTTTATTAAATAAAGAACTAATTGAAGCTTTAGATAAAGATAATCAAAGAGAAATATATGCCAAAATAATAAGCTTAAATTTAAATGAACAACCAATAGAGGAAATATCAGGCAAAGTATCGCAGGGGACTCTATCAATAGATGGGACCTCTGCGGTACGCCGCACCTGTTCATTAACTATTATCGCCGAAAGAGTTAATATTCATGAGTACTATTGGTCTTTTACTACTAAGTTTAAATTATTTATAGGATTAAAAATTCCTAAACATATTAAAGAAAAATACATTACTAAGCAAGGCGCAACTATAAATGAAGAGACTGGTAAAATAGAGCTAGCCGATAGGATAGCTTATTTATATAAAGATTATCCTGATATTGTCTGGTTCCCATAGGGGATATTTTTAATTACAGATTTTAAATATTTAATGAACACTAATGGAACAGATAATATATATATTACTGGCAAAGATAAAATGTCTTTATTAAATGGTGATTTAGGAGGCACATTCCCGCATGCAATCGATGTTGGCACAGTTGATACGAATGTAGAGTATGAAGAAGGAATTGTAAAATCAAAAGAAAAAACTTCTTTAACTATATAGCAAATTATTACAGATATAGTTCATAAATACGGGGGGGAGCCTTTTCATAATATTATAGTAAACGATCTTGATGATAAAGGGTTAATTATGTTAGACTATAATGGCGATAATGATATTTATTTATTTAAAAATGTTTAGACAGGTTTATATGAAAATGTAATTTTTGATGGTGATGTTATCAGATATGATAGAAATAATAAGCCTATAAAAGTTTCTGAGATATAGGTATATGATACAATGACAAATGATTACGTGCCTATAAATGCACAAAGAGTAAAAAGTACTAATAGTTTATTAGATACAACTTTTTATACTGTTATAAAATGTTCATATGGTACAGTATTAGGATACCGCACAACTGACTGGACTTATCCTTCTACTGGAGGAGAATTAGTTATGGATGTTGGTACTAATGTAACCAATGCGCTTGATAAAATTTGTACAGCCTTTGATAATACTTATGAATATTTTTATGATGTTGAAGGTAGATTTGTGTTTTAGAAGAAATTAACTTATGTTAATACTTCTTGGAATAATTTAGTAAATACTTGGGAACTAAATGAAAAAGAAGAATTAGAAAAATCTACTTATGTAGAATCTAATAAGCTTGTTTCATAGGTATAGTATAGTTTTATTGGAAATAAAATGACAACTATGCTAAATAATAATCCTAATATTAATAATATAAAAAATGATTATGCTATTTGGGGAAAGAAAAAATCCAGTTTAGAAAGCGAAGAAAATGCTATCCATATGCGAGTAGCAATTGATGAAAAACCAGAAAGTTATACAAGTTTTAATGGGATTACATATGATACAAATACATGGGATTGGCGCGAATTAATTTTTTAGATGGCAAAAGATTATTTTGATCATAACCATGAAGATGACTATGAAGTGATGTTACATAAATTTAATCCTACTTATCCATTTGGAAAAACAGGTTATGAGACTTATTATGAAGATATGCTTGGTTTCTGGAGATATTTATATAATCCAGAAAGTACTGATAATGAAATTTATGTAATTAAACAGGAAAAAAATGAAACAGAAACAGATTTTAAAAAGAAATAGTATTGGAATAGAGAAATATTTGATAATCCATCTGGATTGCTATTTTGGTTTGATTTTCTTGATGGAAAAACTACTAAACTTGGAAAGTATTCTGTAAAAGCAATAGGTGATAGGACTAAAACTGTTAATAATGACAAAATAAAAGCTATTACTTATGGAGAAATTCCTAATATTATTTATACAACACATGATGAATATGATGAATTAGAAGAAGCTAAACTACTTAATGATGGGTATAATTATGTTGTGCTTTCTGATACAATGAGTGAATATTTTGATGCAACTAGAAAATAGAAGAGTGCGCAGGATGAATTAGACCAATTAGTTTATTAGTATGCTTATTGCAACGAATCCATTACTATTACTTCTATCCCTATTTATCATTTAGAACCAAATATGCGAATTAATGTATATGATGAAAAAACAAAAATAAATGGAGATTATATTGTTAATAAAATTGTTATTTCATTAGCGTATAATGGAACAATGCAAATTATGGCAAGTAAAGCTCCTATAAGATTATTTTAATAAAAGGAGGAAATGGAGATGGCTAAAAAAAGAGTTGCTTAGTTTCGATTCTTTGGAGATGCTAATACGACTTTTAATACAACTGATTCAACAACAATTTATCATCAAATGGATGATAATTAGCCAAATAGCTTAACTGCAATTGATTTAGCCTCTGGTTCAGTATTTGAAGATTATACTCCAATTATTCAATTAGGAATTTAGTCATAGCCAGGAGTAAAGTTCAATTTAAACACTAATCTTGATCCTATTATTATAGGAATGAGTGGTATGTATGAATTAGATTTAACAGACAGTTCAGCTGTCTTAACTTCTTTAACTTTTGAAAAAGAATCATTAGATTTGATTAATGCAAATCCAGATGGTTATATAATTATAGATATAGTGTATCAAGGAGAGTGAGAATATGAGTTCATTTTATGGAAATATAAAAAATAATATGCGCTCTCCTTTTATATTTGATAGAATATACCCTAGCCGCAAAGACATGGAAGATACTCTGAAAAAATACCAAGATGAAAATGGCTAGGTTCAAGGCGATGGAGTATTTATTAATCGATATGTTCTTATTGACTATGGATATGCTGAAGCTGGAACATATGTAAAAATTGATCCAGACAATGTTTAGGGTAATGGAGAACAATTAACCAGTAAACATGTTGTGACTGCTGATAACTACACAGAATTTTATACCTATGACCCTAGTACTCATGAATATTCTCCTGCCACTACTTATTATTCCCGTGATTAGTTAGATAATAGTTGGTTTTATTATAAAAAAGTTAATTTTGTGGATAGATATAGAACAGAAGCAAGTGGAAGAGTTGAAAATACTTGGTTTGCAGATAATAGGGAAAAAGATATAAAAGAATATTCCGCAGATTATCATCTTACTATATGGATGAAAATCTATACTGATAATGTAGAAAGATATATCTAGGTAGGCCAATTAAAAGCTGAAGCTCCTGCTTTTGAATTAATTACTGATGCACCTGGTGAAACATCACCGCACTTTGATCTAGTCCAAAGCTCTGATATCAATTATGTATATCATGTGCCTAAAAATTGGGATGTTAGACTTAATGAGCATACTGAAGATCATGATTTAGATGGAAATGAAAGATCTATCAAATATCCTTATTTTAATAGTGATGGTTTTAATGAATTAACTACCCATAGAGATGGTGATATACCTGCTATTGGGGCAGTACCTGCTTACAATGGGGCAGATACTACAAATCAAATTAAAATTAAAGAATATAATCTAGATGGTTAGAAATATCCAACGCACGCTTTTTAGAGAATTGATTTAACTCCAAATACTTATGTTCCTAATTAGTATTATTATTATAGTGGTTCTGCCACCGGTGATGATATTCCAGAAATAATAACTACAACAAATGACGTAGAATTTACTAAAAATGATGAATATTCTACTACCAGAGTATATTATATAAAAACCTAGAAAATATCAAATAGTTAGTTATAGACTTCTATATAGAATGACTCTCGACAAATCACAATTCAAATCCCTGCTATTGGTAATGCAGTATCTGATTTGTATGATGTCCTTTATGGCACTAATGGAAATAATTAGGCTAGACCATATTCTAGACAAATGTTATTTGAATATCATGGAATACACCCATATGATAATTTAGATGATCAAGATGATATTTCTATGGGCTGGGGAATGGAAGAACTTAAAAGTTATATTTCTGAATTAAGATATTTATCACATGGATAGAATGAAGGAAATTTAGAAATACCAAGTACTGAACATCCAGGCTTACAATCAGATTGGACACTAGATGATATTAATGCTTTTGGGTATATTTATCATAAACCAAGAATATTATGGAGTAACCCAAATTTAGTAGATAATAATGAAACAGTAAAAACTGACTCTGGTTCTACTCCTGAAACAGACTATTATGCTATGCATTCTATTGAATATATTTATGATAATTATGCTGCAAGTTTAACTGATCTTTTTGGATTTGATAGAAATGCAACTACTTCAATGACAAGACCTACTACAACTGGTGAGAAAGCATGGCTTAATCTTCGAGTTTAAGGCCGAAGTAATATAAGTGGTAATTATTAATTTTAAAAATTATTGAATAAAAAATTTTTGTAGAAAGGAGAAAAAAGATGGCACTTCCTAACTATGTAAAATTTTTGCGTGGCACTATTGCTTCTTATAATAGACTTGCTGTTAAAGATGATAATACCTTATATTTTGTCTATCAAGATGGAGACGATTCTAAGGGCAGTTTATATCTTGGCAGTCGTTTAATAACTGGCGATATCGGCGGAGATGGTGTAAATACTCTCGCCGAACTTACTGATGTTATTATAACTGGCGCAGATGCCGGCAGTTTTCTAGTTTTAAATTCTGATGGAAAATGGGTTGCTACTTCTGCTTCTGATGTTGCTCAAACAATTTTAGAAGCTGGCGGTAATTTTGTTTCTGTAGATGAAAAAGAATTTTAGTTTAATTCTGTTAATGGAAAATTAGAAATAAAAGGATACAGTTCTGCTTCTACTGGTATGATGCCTATAAAAGGAACTACTGGTATAGTATGGCAAGCTGCTCCTATAGATTTATCTGATCGAGTAGGAACTTTAGAAGGAAAAGTTTCTACATTAGAAAGTGATTTTTAGAGTATTGATGGAAGAATTAGTGATGCAATAGCTAATGCTTCTCACTTAACTTATCAAGTCATTAATAATTTAAGTGAAGCTACTGAACAAAATGTTGTTTACTTATATAGTAATAATAGTGGAGATCCAAACGATAGATATAATGAATATATGCTTGTTAATGGCCAATTAGAACAAATTGGTACATTATCTATAGATTTATCTGATTATGTTACTAACTTAGATTTAAGTAATGCTTTAAGTAATAAAGTAGATAATTCTACTTTTAATACTTTTACAGAAAATCTTAATTCTTAGATTACATCAATTAATAATACCCTTAATGGATTAGACGATACTTATGTTACCAAAGTAGAATTTAATTCTATTGTTGGTAATCTCTCTGATTTAACTTAGTATAATAACTTAAATGACGCTAGTATTTCTGATACATTAGTTGATATTTATGAACGATTAATTTGGCAAGAAATTAGTGTCTAATTAATGAAAGGAAGGATAAATTCTTATGGCGAATGTAATTTTTAAACGCGGCATACAAGCGAATTTACCAAATAGTTTTCAAGATGGTACTTTTTATTTAACCACTGATACTAGTCGTCTTTATGTCGATATTAATAATGAAAGAAAATTATTAAATCAAACAGTTCAAATTATTCAAAGTATTGCTGACTTAGAAGCTTTAACAACACAGTGGGGCACAAGCGCACCTCAGCATATTAATGATTTCTATTATGTAAGTGGGGCTAATATTTTAGCTGTTTATACTGGTAATGGTTCTAATGCTGGTTGGGTACAGATTAACCCAGACCATAACTCTGTCGTTACTGATGTTGATTTAGATGCAGTTGTTGCAAATAATATTGCTACTATTACTTCTAGAATTACTGATACAGATAACCCTCCAGTGCTAGATACAATGGAAATTTCTGCAAGTGGTTCAGTTACTTTAACTCAAACCGCTAATGGTTTTGAAATTTCTGGAGATAAATATACATTAGATAAAGAAGCTTCAAATGATAAGAGATCAATGACATTAACACTTAATAGTGATAGTGAAAATAGCGCCGATGATAGTAGCGTTGTACTTAGATCTCCTGATGATAATATTAAATTCACATCTGAGTCAACTGGAATTAAAGTTGAAGTAAAAGATACTGTTTTAAAAACTGGTAGTGAAGGTGCTTCTGTAAGTGTAAATAATGGTACTCTTTCTGTAAGCGTTAGTGACACTGACGACAATACTGCTTCTGGAAGTATTTCTAATGTTGGTATTGCTCTTAATGATGGTACTTATGCTCAATTAATTTCAGCTGCTACTGGCACTACTGCTGGTGCTGTTTATAGCAAAAATGAAGTTGATCAATTAATCAATGGTATTGATGGAATGACTTACAAAGGCACTATTGGAGATGTGGGTGCTAGTGTATCTGTTCTTCCAACAACTGGAGTTAAAAATGGCGATACTTATGTTGTGGTAAAGAAAGGCTGGACTGCAGCTAACTTTACTGGTGCAACATTTGAGACTGAAACAGCTCGTGAAATGGCTGGTGGCACTCGCGTCGGCGATATGGTCATTGCCAAAGGAACTGAAGTAAATGGTGAAATTACTAGTAATTTAATTTGGACTTATGTTCCAGCTGGTAATGATTCTTTAGATGCTGTTACATATACTGCTATTGTCGATGATACTACCAATAGTATCAGACTTGATAATGCTAATGATGCTACAATAGCAAAGATTGCTCTAGCCGCAGGCACAGATGTAACTCTTAGCTCTGCTGTTAGTAGCAACGGTAGCAGTAATAATACATTAACTACTACTATTAACCATGCTACTTATTCTGCAGTTACTCCTGCTCCTGCTTCAACTTTAAGTAATGGCAGTGCTTCATTTACAGCAGTCAAAGGAATTACTCTTTCTAATGGTCACGTCACTGGCATTGAAACTGATACCTTTACTCCTGTTACTTATAATTTATCAGGAATTTCATTAACTCAAGCTTCTTCTGTCAATGGAACCACAAATGTTGGAACTAGTACTGTAAATGGAGTTATTGGTCTTGTTGATAGCAATGATAGTAGCCAAGGTTATGGTGCAGCTAATGTAAACTTTAGTTCTGATACAATTAAACTTACCTCTTCTGCAAATACTATTACTATGAATTTTGAATGGGGTAACTTCTAAGGTCAAAATTTGAAAATTAAGAAATACGTTTTTTCACTTCTATTGAAGGAATTGGGTGAGGATAATTCCCTCACCCAATTTTTTTGTTATTAATAAATAATAATTTTTTTAAGATAGAAAGGAGATACTCGCTGATGAGTGACAAATTTAGATTTGATCCTGTACGCAGCTCAGAAGAGATTATCCTCCAATTACCATATTCTAATGGTAGTATTTATTTTGCTACGGACACAGGAAGAGTTTATCTTGACTGCGTGTACGATGGTGAACAAAAGAATAAATTACCGGTAGGTGGTGGAGGCGTTTCTTTAATTTATGGAAACGATGCAGAACCAGTAGCCGCTTCAGAGGAAGAAGATAATGTTCTCTTTAGTTTATTGCTTTCAACACTAGAAAGTAAAGCAAGAGAGAATGATTTAATCTTAAATTCTGATGGTTGTTTCTATAAGGTTCTTTCTGTAACTGATACAATAGCAAATTGTATAAGATTGGCAGTCAGTGGCTCAGGCGGCGGAGGTGGCGGCGTCAGCATCATTGACTTATTCCTTGATGTTGATTATACTACAATTGATCAAAATTTCACTTATATTTATGGTGCTAAATCTTCTGCCATATTTATTCCAAGAACTGAAACTGATGATAATACAGTTACTTTGACTTTTAGTATATTAAATAATGAAAATTAGCTAGAAGAAAAATATACTTATTCAAGTATTAGAAAAGGAAGTAGATTTTCTTTTGATACTTCTTTATTCCCATTAAGTAATGATATTACTTTAACAGTTACAGAAACTGCAATGAATTCTTTTATGCCTTAGCAATCTCGTGCCTGGACATTTAATGGAATTTCTACTGTTGCTGTTGGAATTAAGAAAGCAAATAATAATTTTATAACTGCTGTTATTGGTAATAATAATGGTGGTGAAAAGATCCTTGAATTTATTCCAGTAGGACCTACTGATGAAAAGAACAAGAATTTAGTTGAAACTTTACATGTCTTTATTGATGGTGAAGAAGATGTAAGTTATAAAAAAGAATTAAGACGTGGTAATTTTAATACTACAAATACTATTAATATTAGTAAACAACCACACGGATCTCATACTATTGAATTAGCAGTAAGTGCAACAGTTAATAATGTTAGTATTACTTCTGATAAAATTAGCTTTGATGTGGCATGGGCTGATGTTGATAATAATGATAGCCCAATCGTTTGGATTGGTAATTATGATGAAACTGTCATTCAATATGAAAACTCTTATGTGCAATATATGGTCTTAGATCCTGAAGCTTATAAAGCAGGACTTCCTGCTACTATTCAGCTTTATAAGGATGGCGTAATGCTTAATGAATTTAATCTTTCTTATTCAACTGATGGCTGGGCCGAATGGGATATCTCCGCAATTTATGAGGTAGGTGCGAACCAATTCTCAATTGCTTGCCGTGGAGTAAAGAAAGATTTTACAGTAAATGTTACTACAGAAGGATCTCGTGAATTAGGATTAGTTAAAGAAAGTTCTTTAATTATGAATTACACTTCTTCTGGCCGTTCTAATCTTGAACTTAAAGCTAATCGTTCAATTTGGAGAGATAGCAAAGGTAACGAAGCAACATTATCTGGATTTAACTGGTAGAATAATGGTTGGATGAAAGATGCTACTATCGCCGGATAGGTTGATAATGGTACTTATTTAGGTTTGACAAATGGTGCTGCAGTTTCTATTCCTTGCCGTTCCATTACCATGAATGATAGTGATGATTATAGTATTGAAATTCGTTTTAGAGTAAAGAATGTTCAAGAATATTCTACACTTGTTTAGACTTTCCCAACTTATTTTTATAAAGATAGTGATGGGGTTGATCACACTACAGGGGGAGATGGACAATTATTATCTGTCATTGAAGCAAACAATTGGACCGTTCTAAGAGATGAATGGGGCAATATGCGCATGGATGAAGATAATACTATTAAAAATGTTGAAACTACTAAAGGTGTTATTTGCAAATGGATGGATCAAGACAATAGAAGTGGTTTCTGTATTGGTTCACAAGAAGCATTTTTTAAAACTGATCGTGGCGTAATTAGTGTTCGTTATAAAGAAGATGAAGTAATTAATATTACTTTTGTTGTATCAAAGACAGAAGGATTAGTTTATATTTACTTAAATGGTATTCTTTCTGGTGCTAACTCTTTACCTGTTGGCGCATCAGCCGCATTTACAGTTGATAGTAGTTTTAATTTTAATTCTGATTATTGTGATATTGATCTTTATCGTATTCGTGTTTTCTAGACAGGGTTAGCAATGCCAGATGTAATTCATAATTATTTGTCTGATTTACATAGTATCGCTCTTTATGACTAGAATCAACTTACTGATGCACAAAGACCAACACAATTATCTTATGAATTATTAACACAATATAATAAAGATAATAAAGATAACCCAACGATGCCATACACCGTATGGAAGGTTACTTCTGTTGTAGATGAAAAACTCCCTTATTTTAAAGGAAATTCTAAGAAAGTAGATATTACTTTTGTCAATCCTCCTCTTGATCGTGCTTTAGAAACTGGAGTAATTGATGAATGGTATTATTATACTCATAGTCCTAGTTTTTAGGCCACTGGAGTTGATGTTGATGTTCAAGGTACTTCTTCTTAGGGTTATCCAAGACGTAATTTTAAAACAAAATACAAAAAAGCTAAAACTTGGGTATTTACAAAAGGTTCTTTGGCGGGTCAGTCTGTATTTGATAAACATACTGTTGTTGATGGTAATGGTGTTGAACATAGCTTAAGTAAGAATTTCCATATGGATAATGAACAAGTTGGTACTAATAAATTTACTTGGAAGATTGACTATATGGAATCTTCTGGTAGTTATAATACTGGTTTTGCTAATTTAATGGGCAACCCAGTTCATCCATTATATTCTAAACACCCTCTTGATGACTTGGGATTAAATGGAGAAGGATTAAGGACTAGTGTTTATGGATTTCCTGTTTTAACATTCCATGAATATACAGCTTATTCTAATAACCCAGGTTCAGATGGAAATAATAATGAAGTTTATCGCTATGAATATATTGGTCGTTATAATATGAACTTAGACAAAAGTTCAAATGAATATTATGGATTTGAATCAAAAGATCCACATCCATATGTTGAAGGTAATCCTGCTGTTGCAGATATAGCTGAATGCTGGGAGCTTTCTGATAACCAAGGTACTTGGTGTTCTTGGAAATATCCTAATGCTGCGGCAAGATCAGCCGGTTTTGGTACAACACAAGATGGATATAATGATCGCCTTGAAGTAATGAGGCATTTTGAATATCGCTATAGTCCATATGGTGATCAATTAGATGCTATTGGTGCTGATGGTAAATATGATGGCGTTGTTGATGATAGTACTGAAGAAGGACAAGCAATGCTTGAGGAAATTGGCAGAACCAATAGTGAGAAGAGTGCATATGCTCGAAATGTATATAGTAATTTAGAACGTTTATTTAACTGGTTAGATTCTACTGATACAGGTAGCGCAACAGGTGGTGCAGTTACTTCTGTAACGTGGAGAACTTCAAAAGCTTATTCTGGCACTGGCGAAACATCTGAACCAGTTTATGGTTATGTTTCTGTTAGTTCAACAGCTGCATATGATGAAGAAACTACTTATTATATCTCTGCAGGCAATAATGTTTATACTGAAGCTGAGATAGATCCTGATGTTGGATTTGTAGATGGAGTAACTTATTATACTAATACTATTATTTATTATAATACTACATTTACTAATGATACTATTGGATATAGAACAGAAAAATTCCGTAATGAATTTACTAAACATTTAGATAAAGAATATTGCTTAGTTTACTTTATTATGACAGAATTACTTCTTTGTTATGACTCTCGTGGTAAGAATATGATGATGGCATCTTTTGGTCCTCATGAACTTGGTGGAGAATATATTTGGTATCCTATCTTCTATGATATTGATACTCAATTAGGTCTTAATAACTCTGGCGCCTATCTTTGGGATTATGATGCCGATGTTACTGCTGATGGATTATTCTCTACTCCTACTAGTGTTCTTTGGACTAATTTCTATGCAGTATTTGAAGACGATATTAAAAATAAATATCGTGAATTACGTGGCGCAAATAACACTAAAGTAAGCGATAATCTTAATTATGAGAATATCACTGGTGCATATGAATGCAATGGAGACGTATTTGATTCTTATGCAATGAAAGGTGTCCGCCCTGTTATCGCAATTGGTCTTGATGAATATTATAAATATTTTGCTACTACAACAAATGTTGGATATTTTGATACCAATGGTACTAAGATTATTGAATCTTCCCCATAGTATGCTTATTGCTGCCAAGGTGATAAAAAATTAACTACTGAATTATTACTTCGTAACCGTTTGAATTATATTGATTCATGGTGGTTAGGTGGTAATTATGAAATTAATAAAGTAAAACAAGGACAATTCTGGGGCCGTGTTAATGGCAATAGACTTGATAAGACTTCAGATACTTATATTGATTTAACTCAAGAAGAAATTGATTCTAGAATTGCAATGGCAAATGATCCAGATTCTCCGTTAACAGATGCGCAGCGTGCTAATTATCAAAAATACATTTATGCATCTGCTGCGACTTATCCAAAGCCATATTATGATTCTGTACCTGGGTTTACTATTACTCCTTTCTTAAAAGAGTATGTATCTTATTATACAGATGAAGTGCCAGGTGTCCCTATTAAATATACCGGTGGAGATGGCTAGTAGAATGGTGTAAAAACTAATGTTCCAGAAGGTACAGTTGCTACTTATAAAACAGAGGCTGAATCTCCTAATGAACAATTAGTATATATCCCTGGATTAGATTATATTTCTTCTCTTGGTGATTTAAGTACTTCTTATTTCAGTGAATTTTCACTTGAAACTGGTAAACGTCTATTAGATTTAAAATTAGGTAGTGATGTTCCTAATTATAAGAATAATTTAATTGATGCTAATAAGAAATTTGAACTTCATAATGGCGCAAATGATACTGGTAAAAAATCTTTGTTACAAAAGATGATTATGACTGGTATGACAACATTTGATAAAACTCTTGATATGCGTGGATCTGGTAAACTTAAAGAATTTAGAGCTTTAAGAACTAAATTACCTAATGTGTATTTTGCTAAAGGGGCTCCATTGCATACAGTTCATTTACCTAGTACAATTACCACATTAGAATTAATTGAAAATACTGAATTAACAAATATTATTACTGATAAGAATGTTGTTAATAATATTTGTTATTTAGATAGTAATGGAGTTGCCCAATATGCAAATCCAAGTACTTATCGTGGTCTTTACATTGAGGGAGTCACTGATTATACTAGTTCTAATGCTAATGCTGGTCATGCTTTAAGTTCACTTGTTATTGAAGGTGGCGGTTTAAAATATGGCTCTTATGCACTTTTAAGTAATCTTGTTAGTCTTAAGAAAAGTGCAACTGAAAATAAGAGTTTACGTATTAGCCTTAAAGATGTTGTTTGGACACCTTATACTCAAATTGAGCAAGGAACACCTTATACTGAACCTATTACTGGTCATTCTTATTGGAAGTTAAATGACCATAGTATGTATGATGCATATACCTATGATGCAAATACTTGGGATTCAGATGTATTAAATGGCTTAATTTATGATTATGATTCTTATCTTGGAAATGATAGACTTGCTAATATAGCGAATTTAACAATCTTAAATTCTATTATTGAATTATTTGAAAGACAAAATGGTTAGTTCTCTGGAATTATTGCTGGCACAATGCCTACAATTACTGGTGAAATTTATCTTAAAAATAATCAATATAATAAGATTTATGAAGATGGTGCTATAAATAGTTTAAATTATTATAAGAGTAAATTCCCGAATTTAACTATTCGTGCAGCCTATGTTGAACAATCTAATATTACAAAATATGTTCAAATATTAGAAAGTGGAAAAACTGAAGTTATTGATTTGTTAAGATCTACAAGCACTAATCCAGTTCTTACAAGCGTAATTCCTGCGAAAGCAAATTATGACTTTAAGGGTTGGGCTACTGATCCTGCTGGAGAAAATATTCTTTTAGAATATGATTTTGGCAATAAAGAATATGGAGATATGACAGCATTTAATGCTTATACTATTTCAAGTGATACTAAGATATTAACACTTTATGCAATATTTGAATATCATAAACATAGAGTCGATTTTGTATACCCAGATAATACTGTTATTACAAAATATGTAACTTGGAATACTACTGTTGAAACTCCTACTGAAATTCCTTTTAAAGATGATGTTGATAGTAACGGTAATCCTTTGCCAACTGAGTAGACTTGGCAGTTCTTAGGATGGAGCACCAATAAAAATGCATATGAAGCTGATGAAAGATTTACTAATGGAACATTTGTTGTTACTAAGGATTATTTGGCCGCAAATAATAGTGGTATTTACACTATTTGGTCAGAGGAACCAATCTCTGTATTTGATAATGTACATCCAGAATTTTTTGAAATTATTGGCAATACAAGCTTTACAGATACTTATGGTGATGGCCAAAAACAAGATGGTGTTTTAATTAGGCTCGCAAAAACAGTTAAAGGAAAATTAACAATTCCTAATACTATAAATGGTTAGCGTGTTGTCAGTATTCGTTCTAGTGCCAGTGGAAATACAAGTCCTGTAGATCCTTGCTTGTTAGGAGTTACTCATATATTCTTTGAAAAAGATGTAAATGGTGTTACTACTATCCCATATATTTATGAATATGCTTTCTTTAAATGTATTAATTTAAAATATTTTGAATTTGCAAATGGATTAAAAGCAATTGGACAAAGAGCTTTCTAGAATATTGAAAATTTAGCAGAATCAACAGTAATTAGTGGAACTGTTAATAATATTGGTGAAAGAGTATTCTCAACAGCCTATGTTTTTTCAGCCAGTGATAACAGAGATTTAATTATTGATGGTAATGTAAAGAATTTGTTTAGTAATGCATTTGCTAATATGAACAATGCTTATTTTAATACTTTACAAATTGGTACATAGAATAATAAGAGTTCTTTAACTGAATTTAATTAGGCTTTTAGCGGAGGCTCAGCAGATAAATTTAATCAAGTTATTATTTATACTACTGATCCAAATAATACTATTTTTGCAGAAGCAAATAGAGATTAGTTACTATACTCACTCTTTGGGAATGGATATGATCCTACTTTACCAGTAACAATATTATCATAACAATGAAAGGAGAACATAACAATGGTTAAAACTGTATTATACGAATATCTCGGTACAAATGGGACTATTTTGTCTCCTGTTCATTTAGAAGATATTTATTATATTAGAAAATTAAAACTTCATGCAGATAATGGAAAGAGATTAACAAAAGATGGAAAAAATAAAGTAATCTCTGTTATTATTCCAGAAGAAGAATTATCTGAATGGAAAGAAGTTTAATTGGACAAGTTTAGTTATAAACATATAAAAGTTTTTTAAATTAAAGAAGAGAGGACTAAAAAACCTCTCTTCTTTAAAAGTTTTTTGAAATATAAGAAAGGAAGGTTTTTTGTCTATGATTACAAAAACATTAAATCTCGATAGCGCATATGCCGAGTTATTTGATGAAATTAGAGAAAAAAGCAATGGCGCAATAGATATAAATAATGTTGAAGGTTTCTTTGGAAACATCTTAGAGATTAGCGCTTTAGATAAGAAATATTTAAGACTTCCTCTTGACGAACCTTTGTTTGATATAGATGCTAACAGTCGTAAAATTACTGTTCCAGATACTTTTAGATCCAATGGTCTTTCTGTGCAAGGTGATCATCTTGCTGAAACTGTTTTCTTTAAGATTGATAGATATTTTGACTATATGGACTTAAACAACACCGATATTACTATTAACTGGAAGATGGGTGCTGAAACTGGTAAGACTGATAAGTTTACAATGAGTACGGATGTTGAACCTGGTTCTCTTGTTTTTGGATGGCCTGTAAATAATGTTATCACTCAACGTAGTGGTTCTTTAACATTTGCGGTTGAATTTTGCCGCAAAGACAATCAAGGAAATGTCCTTTATGATTTTAATACTCTCGCAGCTAGCATTACTATAAAAGAAGGCTTAGTTGTTGGAGATGTTGAAATTGTAAATTTAGATAATGATATTTTGGCAGCTCTTGCTAATAGCCAATTTGGCGAAGGCGATGCCGCAGTTGGTGCTATCCAATGGCTTACTGGTGCTGGCAATGGTCTTGTTAAAGGTGTTGGGGCTGATTCATCAGTTATTTTAAATGATTACTCTGCAGAAGTAAATCTTGATACTAATATTGTTGATGGTACTCCTGAGAGTATTCCAGCAAATCTTTATGCAGAGGCTTTTGTTGATGAAGGCACTGAAATTAAATATATGGATAGCGTTGGCAATGATATTACTCCTATTTTCTCTATGGTAAGCAAAGAGTTAGTTGAGGCAGATGGGTCTGATGATTCTTTGGTTTATAGAAATGCAGAAGGAGAAGTTGCTGATCCAGATACTGAAGATACAGTATATCTTTATGCTCCTCTTGCAGAAGGATTAAAATATTATGTAAAACTTGCTGAAAATGCTTATAATTTAGCAACAGCAGAGCAAATTGCCGCTTGGAATACTGATGCACAAGTTGATCTCTATGTTAAGCTTGCTAAAATTACCGCATCAGAAGCTGGCTCTTATATTATTAAGGCTTAGGGGCAAAAATTTGATAATGAGGGTCGTAAAATTGGTGCAGGCGCTGCTGCTTCCTCAGCTCCAGTTGTCGTTCCTACTGTAAAGGCTCCATCTGCTATTAATATTGAAAAATCTGATGCTCCAATAGTTGATGATGAAAATTATAGCTTTGATGAAGAAGCTAGCACAAACGTTGTTTTCTTAGGCGAAGATGGCGCAGAATTAACAGCTAGTGCCATTATTGATGATTTTGGCGCACTTCAGTTTGTATGGCAAAAGAAAGTTGGAGAAGAAACTTCATTCTCTAATATTGAAGCAGAAAATCCTGCATATTCTCTTGCTAATGAAGATATCCTTGCAGTTGAAGAAGCTGGTGAATATAAGGTTCTCGTAAAGAACTTTAAGAATGGTGCGTATGCTCCTGAAGTCGCTTCTGATGTTATTATCGCTTCTCCTCTTGCTGGTAAAATTACTGGCGCAAAGGCTCAGTATCATCTTGGCGCAAATGAATTCGTAGATGTTGATGGAACTGTTCGCTATAATAGCGCAGGTTCTATGGCTCAAAAAACTGTTACTCTTGGAATTAAAGATGCAGTAATTGATGGCCAACGTGGAGATTTAAGCTATGAATGGTATAAAGAAGATGGTATTGGTGATGAAGCCGTTTTGACTTTAGTTTCTAATGCTGAAGAATTCTTAGTCACTTCTGGTGATGGTAATTATATTCCTGTTGTAAAAAACAATTACAATGGAAGTATTTATACTTATAGATTAAATAGCGTATCTGTTGACGATATTGCATAATCTTTGAGGAAGGAGCGATAATCAATGATAACTAATGCTCAAGATTATGAAGCAGCTTTATGGGAGTTATAGAGCACCGCTCCAACCCGCAGAGCAATACTTCTTCCAAAAGATGAGAAGATTTATGATATAGATTTAAATACAAGAAAAATTTCTGTTCCTAAATTTTTAAGTGTCGCAAAAGACCATGAAGCAGAAACCATTTATTTTAAATTTGATAGATATTATGATTATATTGATTTAACAACTAAAGCTTGCGTGATTCAATATACAAATGCTAATGGTGAAAGTTTTATCTATCCAGTTCCTTATTATGATACATAGACTTTCGCAGATAGCGGTAAAGTAATTATTCCTTGGTGCATTCAAGGTAAAGCAACTGAAAAAGCTGGCACTGTTAAATTTGCGGTTAAATGGTATGCTACAAACCATGATAAAAAAATAACTTATACACTTAATACATTAAAAGCAGAAGCAGAAGTTTTAGCAGGTCAAAACCCCAATGAGATGGAATGGAGTTCTGACCAAATAGATTTGAGTTCTGAATTAGCGCAATTAATTCAAGATCTTGAAGAAGCTTATAACAATAATACATTTACGCTCTATTGGCGGGATGTCTGATAGGGGAGAGATTAATCTCCCCTATTTATTTTTAGAGAGAAAGGAGCGTAAATAAAAAATGCCAGATACAAGTAAACATGCAAATGATGTTACTTTTACTGAAGAAAGTTTAGTCAGTTTTATAAAGAAGATACATAATAATATTGGTGATAATTATCATTTTGTTTCAACTTCTGATATGGCAGAAGCTCGTTCTAAAAATGCTAATTATGTATTTACTGATTATGAAAAAGAAATAGAAGACGCTTTTCCTTCTAACAATACAGACATTGGATGGAATAAAGGAAATATAGCAAAAATTTGTATTATAAATAATGAATTTGCGAAGATAACTCCACTTAATTCAGATGCAAATCGTAATAGCGGAAGATATACCTGGGTACGTGGTGGTAGTCTTTTAAAATTTGAAACAGAAATTACTGGTAAAACAAAAGATAATAGACCCAATGGTACTATTTGGATTGATGAAAATAATGGCACTACATTACATGCTGTTAAAGTAAAAGGTTTTGATGATTCTGGTAATTTTGATAATAGTAATGCTAACCCAGCAAAAGGAACAAATGGGACAGCTTCTATTGCATCTGATATCTTATATGCTTATAAACAACTTGGAACAACTGATAAACCTGTCCCTCAAGCATATATTACAAATTTAGGATCTTCTGATAAACCAGTAGATAAAGCTTATATAAAAGATTTGTATATAACAAATAATGGAGAAATTCATGGAACGCCAAAATTTTCTGGTGCACTTACCATAACAGATACCACAGAGGCAAAACGTTTTAAAACAGCTGGAACAGCCAGTCCATATTATGAAACAGATGTAACGGCTTCTTAGGTAGGAACTATTGCAGGCAGTATCGTAACATATGGTGGAATAGCTGCAAAAATGAATATTATGGGATATAAAGTTCTTGGAGCAGTATTTAATGATTATGCTGAATATAGATAGGCAAATAAAGCACATCCAGGAAGATGCGTTGTAGAAGTTGGAGATGGCAATATGGTATTATCTACAGAACGTCTTCAACCAGGAGCAAATATAGTATCAGATACTTTTGGATTTGCAATAGGTGAAACTCCATTGGCATAGGTCCCTATCGCAGTATGCGGCCGAGTATTAGCCTACCCATTTGAAGATAAGGAAATATATGAGCCAGGCGATGCTGTATGCTCTGGCCCAGATGGCACTATCTCAAAGATGTCAAGAGAAGAAATAAGAGAATGGCCTGATAGGATAGTAGGATATGTAAGTGAGATTCCTACCTATAAATATTGGGGTAGTGATAAGGTTGAAGTTAATGGTAGAATATGGATAAAAATAAAGTAATCTCTAATGAGATTACTTTATTTTTTTTTATAATAAAAAGAAACTGCGGTTTGACAATTTTTCAATGGTTCTTCACTAAGAAAAATTGTCAAACCGCAGTTTTTGTATTTAAAAATTCCCAAAGCATTTTTTATTTCGGACTACGACACTTACAACCGATGAGAACGCAGTCAACTCATGCGCAGATTTTAGAAATCCCATTTCTTCCGATTAACAATTTCAAAATCTTCTAAAAGTATCTATGGAGTAATATTTCCATTATAATGATTGATCGCGCATTTGCCTATCGCAGTTATTTCTATTTTTCCATCTTCTGGATTCAGCAATAACTTTTCTTCTTCTTTTACATTAAACTTTAAAATACTAATCTTCCTATTAGGAAATGTAATTTTTAAAGTATTTTTATTTGATCCAATAAATTGAATACTATCTTTAGTTAATTCAATATTTTTTATAGCAATCAATGGTTCATCTAATTGCTAACCCCACAGATCTGCATTGGACCCCAGAGAGAAAATTTCTTGATCTGTAAGCTAATCCATAGTTACCTCTAAATCGACAAGATAACACGGGCTGAAATCAAAATTTTCTAATTCTTTATTTGTTTCTTTTACAAACTCTTCATAATTATTTGCTGGAATCGCAGTTCCGAAAGCTGATGCATGACCTTGACTATAGCTTACTAAATTAGTATCAAGGCAAAACTCTCTAAAATTATCCAATTTAGAATTGCTATAATTTCTTCCTGACCCAACATATAGAGTATTACCCTCTTCATCCTTTGTAATTCTTAATATCAAAGTAGGCCGCGCATATTTGTTAGCAATCTAGTTAGCAATAAGTCCTGCAAGATTTTTATCAACTGTGTCTTCAGGCACTCGCGCAATTAATATTTTATTATCTAAAAGATTATCTTCTGCAATTAATTCTTCTACATAATTTAAACTATTATCTTGCGCTTTCTTTTGGCGACTTTTTACATTTACACAAGTTCTTCCTGCTTGTTCATGTCTTGTTTCAACCTATCCTTTACAGCCTCGTTTTGTTGAAGGAATTAACAAATCACTCTTCCATTCCAACATTGCTTCAAGAACAAGTAATTTTTCTTCCATAGTTCCAGATCTTGTCATTGCATTAATATATGGCACTATATAAAATGCTATTCCTATTGGTGTTATTCCACCTTCAAATTGAAATTTTTGACGATTCATCATTTCTAAGAAAAATGGATTTCTAATTCTTTGCAAACCATCTTTAATAATCTGATGTGTTTCACAATTTCGTAAATCCATCATATCACCTATAAGACTTAATGCTGCGAGATCTTCATACTCAATAGCATAATTTGTTTTCATAAGGCTATCTATATAATTACAAAACTGCCAAACGACTGCGCCACCACATAATGTCTTGTTTGGATAGTTTTCTGAAAGCTAATTATTTATTACAATAGCATCCTATGAATATCCTCCATCTGCCATATGATGATCAAGAATCAAACAATCTACACCATGTTTTTTTAAAAGCTTATGACACTCATAATCATTGCTTGCCGCATCTGGCACTATAATAAAGTGATATCCTTTAAGAAGCCAATTACTTTCTTGCAATGCATCTTCCAATCCATGTTGTTTACCAGAATGAATAAAATAATCTACTTGATTCTATACCCACCCAGGAAATAACCTATTGAGATAATTCAAAAGAATAGCAGTAGAGCACATTCCATCGCAATCAGGATCTTGTATCACTAACGTCTTAGAATTGTTTTGGATATGCTTTGCAAGCATCTTAGCTCCTTCTTGCATATTGTCCAATAGCAAAGGATCATTTATATCATGCTCATCAACTGTTAAATAATGA